>Ga0268299_1002586_pt1 | contig 20782 bp, 17 predicted proteins | sample NOBtaG_FD_193484 | JGI IMG/M metagenome (GOLD analysis project Ga0268299, IMG submission 193484) | Activated sludge microbial communities from bioreactor in Nijmegen, Gelderland, Netherland - NOB reactor | ecosystem: Engineered > Bioreactor > Aerobic > Activated sludge | place: Netherlands... | reverse complement strand
CCCACCTGCACGTGGCCGGCGCCGCGCCCTACATCGACGACCTGCCCGAGCTGGCCGGCACGCTGCACGCCGCACTCGGCCTGTCGCCGGTGGCGCACGGCGTGCTGAAGACCATCGACGTCGAGACGCTGCGCGCCCTGCCCGGTGTCGTGGCGGTGCTGACGGCCGCCGATATCCCGGCCCTCAACGACTGCGGCCCCATCGTCCGCGACGAGCCCATCCTGGCCCACGGCCACGTGCACCACCTCGGCCAGCCGGTCTTCGCCGTGATCGCCACCGACCGCGACAGCGCCCGCCGCGCCGCCGCGCAGGCGAAGGCCGTGCTGGACATCGAGCCGCTGCCGCCGGTGCTGAGCGCGCTGGACGCGCACGCCCGCCAGCAGTACGTGCTGCCGCCCATGCACCTGGTGCGCGAGTCGGTGCCCGGCGCCGTGCGCGAGGCGCTGGCGAAGGCGCCACACCGCCTGCAGGACCGTCTCGCCGTCGGCGGGCAGGAGCAGTTCTACCTGGAGGGCCAGATCTCCTACGCCTGCCCCGCCGAGGACGCCGGCCTGCTGGTGCACTGCTCGACCCAGCATCCGAGCGAGATGCAGCACGCGATCGCGCACGCGCTGGGCTGGCGGTCGAACCAGGTGCAGGTCGTGTGCCGGCGCATGGGCGGCGGCTTCGGCGGCAAGGAGTCGCAGTCGGCGGTGTTCGCCTGCGTCGCCTCGGTGGCCGCGGTGAAGCTCGGCCGCCCGGTCAAGCTGCGCGTCGATCGCGACGACGACTTCCTGATCACCGGCCGCCGCCACGGCTTCGACTACGCCTGGGAGGTCGGCTACGACGACGACGGCCGCGTGCTGGCGGCCGAGATCACGATGGTCTCCAACGCCGGCTGGAGCGCCGACCTGTCCGGCCCGGTGATGACGCGCGCGCTGTGCCACTTCGACAACGCCTACTGGCTGCCCGAGGTGGCGATGCACGGCTACAGCGCGCGCACCAACACGCAGAGCAACACCGCCTTCCGCGGCTTCGGCGGGCCGCAGGGCGCCATCGCGATCGAGTTCATCCTCGACGCCATCGCGCGGCGCCTGAAGCGCGACCCGCTGGCCGTGCGGCGCGCCAACTTCTACGGCGTCGGCTCGCGCGACGTCACACCCTACCTGCAGCGCGTCGACGACAACATCATCGCGCCGCTGGTCGACGAGCTGGCGGCCACCAGCGGCTATGCGGCGCGCCGCGAGGCCGTCGCCGCCTTCAATGCCGCGAGCCCGGTGCTCAAGAGGGGCCTGGCGCTGACGCCGGTGAAGTTCGGCATCTCGTTCAACGTCAAGCACTTCAACCAGGCCGGCGCGCTGGTGCACATCTACACCGACGGCTCGGTGCTGGTGAACCACGGCGGCACCGAGATGGGCCAGGGCCTGAACACCAAGGTGGCCCAGGTCGTGGCGCACGAGCTGGGCATCGGCTTCGAGCGCGTGCGCGCCACGGCCACCGACACCCACAAGGTCGCCAACACCTCGGCCACGGCCGCCTCGACCGGCAGCGACCTCAACGGCAAGGCCGCGCAGGACGCCGCACGCCAGCTGCGCGAGCGCCTGGCCGCGCTGGCGGCGCGCCTGCTGGGCGGCGACGCGAAGGACGTGCGCTTCGCCGGCGGGCAGGTCCACGTCGGCCCGGATCGCATCGGCTTCGACCAGCTGGTCGCGCTGGCCTACACCGAGCGCGTGCAGCTCTGGAGCGACGGCTTCTACGCCACGCCCGGCCTGCACTGGGACCGCGACAAGCTGCAGGGCCGGCCGTTCTACTACTTCGCCTATGGCGCCGCGGTCAGCGAGGTGATCGTCGACACGCTGACCGGCGAGCACCGCCTGCTGCGCGCCGACCTGCTGCACGACGTCGGGCGCTCGCTGAACCCCGCCGTCGACATCGGCCAGGTCGAGGGCGCCTTCATCCAGGGCATGGGCTGGCTGACGACGGAAGAACTGGTCTGGCATCCGCAGACCGGGCTCCTGGCGACGCATGCGCCCAGCACCTACAAGATCCCGACGGCCAACGACTGCCCGCCGGACTTCCGCACGCGCCTGTTCCGCAACGACAACGTCGAGGACAGCATCCACCGCAGCAAGGCGGTCGGCGAACCGCCGCTGCTGCTGCCGTTCTCGGTGCTGCTGGCGATCCGCGACGCCGTCTCGGCGGTCGGCGGCCACCGCGTCGACCCGCCGCTGCGCGCGCCGGCCACGCCCGAGGCGGTGCTGGACGCGATCGACGCGGTGCGTGCCGCCCTCTCGTCACCATGAACGCCGCACTGCGCCGCCAGGCCGCGCGATGGCTCGCCGCGGCGCGGCCGGCGATCGTCGTCGAGGTCGTCGCGCATCGCGGCTCGGTGCCGCGCGAGGCCGGCACGCGCATGGTGGTCGCGGCCGACGCCGTGCTGGGGACGATCGGCGGCGGCCACCTCGAGTGGCAGGCGATCGCGCTGGCGCGCCAGCAGCTGCGCGAATGCGCCGGGGTCCTCGATTGCATCGGCGTGCACGAGCAGCGCCTCGCGCTCGGGCCTTCGCTCGGCCAGTGCTGCGGCGGCGAGCTGACGCTGCGCCACGTGCCGCTCGATGCCGCCGCGCTGGCGGCCTGGCCCGAGGCGCCGCCGCGCTTTCACCTCCAGCTCTACGGCGCCGGGCACGTGGGCCGTGCGGTCGTGGCGCTGCTGGCCGGCATCGACTGCCGCGTGCAGTGGATCGACGAGCGCGAGGCCGAGTTTCCCGATCTCGCGGCGCTGCCCGCGCACATCGAGCCCTGCTGCGTCGATACCGTCGAGGCCGAGGTCGACCGGGCGCCGCCCGGCGGCTGCTACCTCGTGATGACCCACGAGCACGCGCTGGACCTGCGCATCACCGAAGCGGTGCTGCGGCGCGGCGACTTCGCCTGGTGCGGCCTGATCGGATCGGCCACCAAGCGGGCGCGCTTCGTCCACCACCTCGAGCGGCGCGGCATCGCCCGCGAGGCCATCGACCGCCTCACCTGCCCGATCGGGGTGCCCGGCATCGTCGGCAAGGAGCCGGAGGTGCTGGCCGTCGCGATCGTCGCGCAGTTGCTGCAGCGGACCTAGGGCACGACGGCGCCGGCTTCGTACCAGCGACGGATCAGCGCGCGCTCGGCATCGGTGATCTGCGTCGCGTTGTTCAGGGGCATGGCCTTCAGCACCACCACCTGCTGGTAGATCGCCTGCGCATGGCTGCGGATCAGCTCGGGCGTGTGCAACGCGACGTTCCTGCTCGGGAGCTGGGTGTTGTGGCAGGCCACGCAGCGCTGCTCGACGAGCGCCTGCAGTTCGCCGAAGGCGACCGGCGCGGTCGCTGCAGCGACCGGCGGCGCCGCGGGCGGCGCGATCAGCACGCCGATCAGCGCCAGCAGCACCACGGCCGCCGCCGGGATCTCCCAGCGCGCCGGCGCCTTGTGGCGCAGCACGAAGAACAGCCGGATCAGCGCCGCCGCCAGCATCAGCAGGATGAGCACCAGCCAGTTCCAGCGGCCCTGCGTCAGCATGCCGTAGTGGTTGCTGAGCATGGTCACGATGACCGGCATCGTGAAGTAGGTGTTGTGCACGCTGCGCTGCTTGCCGCGCCTGCCGTGGTTCGGGTCCACCGGCCGGCCGGCGCGCAGCGCCGCCACCACCTTGCGCTGGCCGGGGATGATGACCATCAGCACGTTGGCGCTCATCACCGTGGCCAGCATCGCGCCGGTCAGCAGGAAGGCGGCGCGGCCGGCGAAGAGGTGGCAGGCGATCCAGGCCGCCACGCAGGTGTAGACCAGCACGCCGATGCCGACCTTGAGGTCGCCGCCGACCGAGCCGTCGGCGTTGCGGCCCACGAGCCGGCAGATCGCGTCATAGACCACCCAGCCCAGCACCAGGTAGGCCAGCGCGCCGGCGATCGCGGCGCCAGCCGACCAGTCGAACACCGCCCTGTCGACCAGGAAGGACGAGGCGTTGGCGAAGTACAGCACGCACAGCAGCGCGAAGCCCGACAGCCAGGTCGAGTAGCTCTCCCAATAGGACCAGTGCAGCTTCTCGGGCAGGCCGGGCGGCGCGACCAGGTACTTGCTGGAGTGGTAGAAGCCGCCGCCGTGCACGGCCCAGGCCTCGCCGTCGACGCCCTTCTTCAACAGCTCGGGGTCGACCGGCCGGTACAGGCTGTTGTCCAGCAGCACGAAGTGCAGCGACGCCCCGATCCACGCGATGCCGGTGACCACGTGCGTCCAGCGCAGCAGCAGGTTGGCCCAGTCGAGCAGGTAGGCATCCATCGGGGGCAACTTGTATGCAATGCGCGCGCCACCTCGGCAGTTCGCCCCGGCTCAGCTGCCCCGATAGGTCGAGTAGGCCCAGGGACTGGCCAGCAAGGGCACGTGGTAATGCGCCTGGGCGTCGGCGATGCCGAAGTCCAGGGGCACCTCGTCGAGGAAGGGCGGATCGGGCAGCGCCACACCCCGCGCGCGGAAGTAGGCCGCGACCGCGAACACCAGGCGGTAGCGGCCCGGCACCAGTGCGGTGCCTTCCAGCAGCGGCGCGTCGGCGCGCCCATCGTCGTTGAGCACGATGCGCTTCAGGCAATGCGGCGTCGCGCCGTCGACGCGCCACAGGCTCACGTCCATGCCGGCGGCGGGCCTGCCTTGGCTCGTGTCCAGCACGTGCGTGGTGAGTCTTCCCATGATGGCCTGGCTCCTCGGGGCGGTGGTTGGCGGCAAGCACGAGGCTTGCCACGGCCTGCAGAGTGTAGGAAGCTGGTATGCAAACTGCTCGCCGTCCTGCGGCCGACCATGACCTCCCCGACCCCCTACCCCCGCGACCTGCGCGGCTACGGCCGCAACCCGCCCCACGCCCGCTGGCCCGGCGATGCGAAGATCGCCGTGCAGTTCGTCCTCAACTACGAGGAAGGCGGCGAGAACAGCCCGCTGCACGGCGACCCGACCTCGGAGACCTTCCTGTCGGAGCTGATCACCGCGCAGGCCTACGAGAGCCGCCACATGACGATGGAGTCGATGTACGAGTACGGCTCGCGCGTCGGCGTCTGGCGCATCCTGCGCGAGTTCGACCGGCGCAAGCTGCCGCTGACGGTGTTCGGCGTCGGCATGGCGCTGGAGCGCTATCCCGAGCTGGTGAGCGCCTTCATGGAGCGCGGCGACGAGATCGCCAACCACGGCCTGCGCTGGATCCACTACCAGAACCTTCCCGAGGCAACCGAGCGTCGCCACATCGGCCTGGCCACCCACGTGCTGAAGGAGCTGACCGGCGGCGCCTGGCCGCTGGGCTGGTACACCGGCCGCGACAGCCCCAACACGCGCCGCCTCGTCGTCGACCAGGGCGGCTACGAGTACGACAGCGACTACTACGGCGACGACCTGCCGTTCTGGACCGAGGTCGCCCGCAGCGACGGCACCACGGTGCCGCACCTGGTGGTGCCCTACTCGCTGGACACCAACGACATGCGCTTCGTGCAGACGCAGGGCTTCAACACCGGCGAGCACTTCTTCACCTACCTGCGCGACAGCTTCGACGCGCTGTACGCCGAGGGCGAGGAGGCGCCGAAGATGATGTCGATCGGCATGCACTGCCGGCTGCTCGGCAAGCCGGGGCGGATCGGGTCGCTGCAGCGGTTCCTGGATCATGTGATCGGGCACGAGCGGGTGTGGGTGTGTCGGCGGATCGATATCGCGCGGCACTGGAAGGCCGAACACCCGTTCTCTGCATGAGTGCTTTTGCTTTGGCTTGTTCACTGCGTGAGGCGGCGCCGGGAATTCGCCCCGGCGGGCGACCTACTTTCTTTGCTGGCTCAAAGAAAGTAGGCAAAGAAAGAGCCTCAACGCCAGCCATCTGGCCGAAGTGGCCCGGTCGCTGCGCTCCGGACTTCTGCACGCCCTGGCTCGCCCGCGAGGGGCTCGAACAAGGCGGCCTTGCGCCGACGGCTTGCGATCGACGCGCCGAGCCTCCAACGAGGCAGCCGCCTTGGACGAGCGAGCGCCAAGATTCACCTCACCCTTCAACAACCGAAGTGTTCGAGCCCCTCGCGGGCGAGCCCAGGCGAGCCACCAAGCGGAGCGCAGCGACCGCACGCGTCCGTAGAAATGGCTGGCGTTCGGGCCCTTTGCTTTGGTTACTTTCATTTGGGCCAGCAAATGAAAGTGACTCGCCTGCCGGGCGAGACCGGCGCGTCGCCACGCGGCCAGCGGGGATCATCAAATGACCCCAACCCCCCTCACGTTGGAGTGGCTGAACGCCGCCCCGGCCAGCAAAGCCCTGGCCGCCCTCGACGGCCTCTACGAACACTCGCCGTGGATCGCCGAAGCCGCGCTGCAGCAGCGCCCCTACGCGAGCCTCGCGCAGTTGAAGCAGGCGATGGTCCGCGCCGTGCGCGACGCCGGCCGCGAGGCCCAGCTCGCGCTGATCCGCGCCCATCCCGAACTGGCCGGCAAGGCCGCCGTCGCCGGCACGCTGACCGCCGAGTCGAGCGGCGAGCAGGCCCGCGCCGGCCTGAACCAGTGCACGCCCGAGGAGTTCGCGCTGGTGCAGCGGCTCAACGCCGACTACAACGCGCGCTTCGGCTGGCCCTTCGTGATGGCGGTGCGCGGGCCGCGCGGCACTGGGCTGCACCGGCGCGAGATCATCGCGACGCTGCAGCGCCGGCTGCACGGCCACCCGGACTTCGAGCGGGCCGAGTGCCTGCGCCAGATCGACCGCATCGCCGAGATCCGCCTGAACGACAAGTTCGGCGTCGTGCCACTGCTCGGCCAGCAGGCCTGGGACTGCGCCGAGCTGCTGGCCGCTCACAGCGACCCGGGCTATGCCGAGCAGGGCCAGCTCACCGTCACCTACCTGACCCTCGCGCACCGCAACTGCCAGGCGCAGCTGCAGCGCTGGATGAGCGACTGCGGCTTCGACGAGGTCTCGGTCGATGCGGTCGGCAACGTCGTCGGCGTGTTCCACGGCCGCACCCCGGGCGCGAGGCGCCTGATGACGGGCAGCCACTACGACACGGTGCGCAACGGCGGCAGGTACGACGGCCGGCTCGGCATCTTCGTGCCGCTGGTCGCGGTGCGCGAACTGCACCGCGCCGGGCGCCGGCTGCCGTTCGGGCTCGAGGTGGTCGGCTTCGCCGAAGAGGAAGGCCAGCGCTACAAGGCGACCTTCCTCGGCTCGGGCGCGCTGACCGGCGCCTTCGACCCGGCCTGGCTGGACCAGGCCGACGCCGACGGCGTGACGATGCGCGAGGCGATGCACGCGGCCGGGCTGCCCGGCACGATGGCCGCGATCGGCACGCTGCGGCGCCGGGCGTCCGACTACCTGGGTTTCGTCGAGGTCCACATCGAGCAGGGCCCGGTGCTCAACGAGCTGGACCTGCCGCTCGGCGTCGTCAGCTCGATCAACGGCAGCGTGCGCTACATCGGCGAGGTGAGCGGCGTCGCCAGCCACGCCGGCACCACGCCGATGGATCGCCGGCGCGACGCCGCCGCGGCGGTCGCCGAGCTGCTGCTGTTCGTCGAGCAGCGGGCGGCGGCAGTTCCCCAGCTGGTCGGCACCGTCGGCATGCTGGAGGTGCCGGGCGGGTCGATCAACGTCGTGCCGGGGCGCTGCCGCTTCAGCCTCGACATCCGCGCCACCACCGACGCGGTGCGCGACGCCTGCGCCGCGGACGTGCTGGCGGCGCTGGCCGCGATCTGCGCGCGCCGCGGCCTGTCGTACCGCCTCGAGGAGACGATGCGCGCCGCCGCCGCGCCCAGCCATCCGGACTGGCAGCGCCGCTGGGAACGTGCGGTCGCCGCCACCGGCCTGCCGGTGCACGTGCTGCCCAGCGGTGCGGGCCACGACGCGATGAAGCTGCACGAGCTGATGCCGCAGGCCATGCTCTTCGTGCGCGGCCAGAACGCCGGCATCAGCCACAACCCGCTCGAATCGACGACCGCCGACGACATGCAGCTCGCGGTCGAGGCCTTCACCCACCTGCTGGACCACCTCGCCTCGGACACGCCATGACGCCCCACCAGCAACTCGACGCCTGGATCGACGCCCACTTCGACGAGCAGGTGGCGCTGCTGCAGGAGCTGGTCAAGGTCCCGACCGACTCGCCGCCCGGCGACAACGCGCCGCATGCCGAGCGCACCGCCGAGCTGTTCGCGGCCTTCGGCTTCACCGCCGAGAAGCACCCGGTGCCGGCCGACGAGGTCAGGGCCCACGGCCTCGGCTCGCTGACCAACCTGATCGTGCGGCGGCGCTACGGCGACGGCGGTCGCGTGATCGCGCTCAACGCCCACGGCGACGTCGTGCCGCCCGGCGAAGGCTGGACCCACGACCCCTACGGCGGCGAGATCGAGGACGGCAAGCTCTACGGCCGCGCCGCGGCGGTCAGCAAGTGCGACTTCACGACCTACGCCTTCGCCGTGCGCGCGCTCGAAGCCGTCACGGGTGCGCTGAAGCTGCCGTTGAAGGGCGGCGTCGAGCTGCACTTCACCTACGACGAGGAGTTCGGCGGCGAACTCGGCCCCGGCCGGCTGCTGACCCAGGGACTGACGAAGCCCGACCTGATGATGGCCGCCGGCTTCAGCTACCAGATCGTCACCGCGCACAACGGCTGCCTGCAGCTCGAGGTCACGGTGCACGGCAAGATGAGTCATGCCGCGATCCCGCACACCGGCATCGACGCGCTGCAGGGTGCGGTCACCATCCTGGGCGCGCTGTACGCGCAGAACGCGCTGTACAAGGGCATCCGCTCGCAGGTGAAGGGCATCACCCACCCCTACCTCAACGTCGGGCTGATCAGCGGCGGCACCAACACCAACGTCGTGCCGGGCAAGGTGGTCTTCAAGCTCGACCGCCGCATGATCCCCGAGGAGGACTCGGCCGCGGTCGAGGCCGAGGTGCGGCGCGTGATCGCCGAGGCCGCGGCCGCGGTGCCGGGCATCGCGGTCGACATCCGCCGCATGCTGAAGTGCGAGGCCCTCAAGCCCCTGCCCGGCAACGCGCCGCTGGTGGCGGCGCTGCAGAAGCAGGCCACGGAGGTCTTCGGCGAGCCGATCGAGACCACCGGCACGCCGCTCTACACCGACGTGCGGCTGTACTGCGAGCACGGCATCCCGGCGGTGATCTACGGCGCCGGCCCGCGCACCGTGCTGGAGAGCAACGCGAAGCGCGCCGACGAGCACATCGTGCTCGAGGACCTGCGCCGCGCCACCAAGGTGGTCGCCCGCACGCTGCTCGACCTGCTGGCCTGACGGTCCGCGGCGCGCGGCGGGCGCCGCGCGCACGCTCCTTGCTAAAGACCCTGGGCACGCTTTCCAGGAGTCCCCGCGATGATCCCGTCCCCGCGCAGCCTCGTCCGCGGCCTCGCCGCGCTCTTCACCTCGCTCGTCCTGCTCGCGCCGCTGCAGGCGCAGGAGACGCCGGTGCGCTTCCAGCTCGACTGGCGCTTCGAGGGCCCGGCGGCCTTCTTCCTGCTGCCCGCCGCCAAGGGCTACTTCAAGGCCGAGAAGCTGGCCGTCGCCGTCGACGCCGGCAACGGCTCGGGCGCGACGGTGACGCGCGTCGCCTCGGGGACCTACGACATCGGCTTCGCCGACCTGGCGGCGCTGATGGAGTTCCACGCCAACAACCCGACGGCGCCCAACAAGCCGGTCGCCGTGATGATGGTCTACAACAACACGCCGGCCGCGGTGATGTCGCTGAAGAAGACCGGCATCAAGACGCCCAAGGACCTGGCCGGCAGGAAGCTCGGCGCGCCGGTCTTCGACGCCGGCCGCAAGGCCTGGCCGATCTTCGACAAGGCCAACGGCGTCGGCAAGGTCGAGTGGGTGGGCATGGACCCCTCGCTGCGCGAGACCATGCTCGCCAAGGGGGACATCGACGCGATCACCGGCTTCTACTTCACCAGCCTGCTCAACCTCGAGGCGCGGGGCGTCAAGGCCGAGGACGTGAGCGTGATGCTCTACCCGCAGTACGGCGTCAAGCTCTACGGCAACGCGATCATCGTCGGCGAGGACTTCCTCAAGAAGAACCCCGAGGCGGTCAAGGCCTTCCTGCGCGCCTTCACCAGGGGCGCCAAGGAAGTCATCGCCAACCCCAAGGCGGCGATCGACTTCGTGAAGCAGAAGGACGGCATCATCAACGTCGCGCTCGAGGAACGCCGGCTCAAGCTGGCGATCGACAGCTCGGTCGCGACGCCCGATGCCCGGGCCGAGGGCTTCGGCAGCGCGCTCGGCCCGCGCCTGGCCCTGATGGCCAGCCAGGTCGCCGACGCCTTCAACACCAAGACCCGCGTCAACCCGGACGCCGTCTGGAACGGCGGCTTCATGCCGACGGCCGCCGAACGCAACATCTTCTCGGCCGCGAAGCAGTGAGCGACATGGCGACCGATGCCGCCGCGGCCGCGCCCGCGAGCTTCGTCGACTTCAAGGGCGTCTGGCTCGCCTACAACGACGAGCTGCTGGCGCAGAACAAGTTCGCGGTCGAGGCCATCGACCTCGACGTCAGGCCCGGCGAGTTCATCGCCATCGTCGGGCCCTCGGGCTGCGGCAAGAGCACCTTCATGAAGCTCGCCACCGGCCTGAAGCGGCCGAGCAAGGGCTCGATCCTGATCGACGGCCAGCCGGTGAGCGGGCCGCTCAAGATCACCGGCATGGCCTTCCAGGCGCCCAGCCTGCTGCCCTGGCGGACCACGGTGCGCAACGTGCTGCTGCCGCTCGAGATCGTCGAGCCCTACCGCTCGCAATGGAAGGCCCGGCGCGCCGAGTTCGACGCGCGCGCGCGCCGGCTGCTGCAGTCGGTGGGCCTGGGCGGCTACGAGGACAAGTTTCCCTGGGAGCTGTCGGGCGGCATGCAGCAGCGCGCCAGCATCTGCCGCGCGCTGATCCACGAGCCGAAGATGCTGCTGCTCGACGAGCCCTTCGGCGCGCTCGACGCCTTCACGCGCGAGGAGTTGTGGAACACGCTGCGCGACCTGTGGACGGCCCGGCAGTTCAACGTCATCCTCGTCACCCACGACCTGCGCGAGGCGGTCTACCTGGCCGACACCGTCTACGTGATGAGCCGCAGCCCGGGCCGCATCCTGGCGCGCCGGGCGATCGACCTGCCGCGGCCGCGCGAGCTGGAGATCACCTACACGCCGGCCTTCACCGACATCGTGCACGAACTGCGCGCCCACATCGGCGCCCTGCGCCAGGCGCCCGCGCAGCCGCCGGCCGGAGCGGCCGCATGAGCGCGCGCCACGGCGAGCGCCTCGCGCCCTGGCTGCTGCTGATCGCGGTGCTGGTGCTGTGGGAGGCGATCTGCGCCGGCTTCCAGGTCAGCGAGTTCATCTTCCCCAGCCCCTCGCGCATCGCCAGCCAGCTGGTCGAGTTCCACGCCGTCATCGCCCAGCACGCCTGGCGCACCTTCTGGGTCACGATGCTGGGCTTCGCGCTGGCGATCGTCGTCGGCGTGATGCTGGGCTTCCTGATCGGCAGCTCGCGCCTCGCCTATGCGGCCGTCTATCCGCTGATGACGGCCTTCAACGCGCTGCCCAAGGCGGCCTTCGTGCCCATCCTGGTGGTGTGGTTCGGCATCGGCGCCGGGCCGGCGGTGCTGACGGCCTTCCTGATCAGCTTCTTCCCGATCATGGTCAACATCGCGACCGGCCTGGCGACGCTGGAGCCCGAACTCGAGGACGTGCTGCGCGTGCTGGGCGCGAAGCGCTGGGACGTGCTGGTCAAGGTCGGGCTGCCGCGCTCGCTGCCCTATTTCTATGCCTCGCTCAAGGTCGCGATCACGCTGGCCTTCGTCGGCACCACGGTGAGCGAGATGACCGCCTCGAACGAGGGCATCGGCTACCTGCTGATCAGCGCCGGCTCGAGCATGCAGATGGGCCTGGCCTTCGCCGGCCTGGTGGTGATCGGCGCGATGGCGATGCTGATGTACGAGCTGTTCGCGCTGGTCGAGAAGCGCACCACCGGCTGGGCGCACCGCGGTTCGCAGGGCGGCTGACGCAGCTCGCAGCCGCCATCGTGCACCTTTTGGGATACCAGATGGTGGGCATGGCCCTTGCACGCCGGGCCGGCATCCTGCGCCGCGCGCACCCCCAGCACACCCCCGGGAGGATCCGATGAAACCCATGCCCCTGCGCCGTTCACGAGTCGCCCTGTGCGCCACCGTCGCCGCTGCGGCCTGGCTGGTCGCGGCCGCACCGGCCCGGGCCCAGGCGACGGTGCAGCTGTCCGGCATGATCGACATCGGCCTGGGGCGCTTCCAGCGACCGGAAGAGCAGATCGGCCCCAACACCGCCGTGACCGGCTGGAACAAGATCTACAAGGTCGACCGCAACAACGAGCAGACCAGCTACTGGGGCCTGTCCGGCAAGGAAAGCCTGGGCGGCGAGCTGTCGGCGGTGTTCCGCATCGAGGCCTTCTTCCAGCCCGACACCGGCGCCAGCGGACGCTACCCGACCGACACCTACTTCGGCCGCGACGCCTACGTCGGCCTGTCCAGCGCCAGCCTCGGCGAGCTGCGCCTCGGCCGCAACGGCACGCAGCTCTTCGCCGCGAGCTGGATGCACAACCCCTTCGGTTCGGGCTTCGGCTGGGCCCCGACGATCCGCCACATCTTCAGCGGCGGCGAGGGCAAGGTGCGCGGCGACTCGGGCTGGAGCAACGCGGTCGCCTACTACTCGCCCAGGTTCGGCGGCTTCTCCGGCGGCGCGATGCTCGCGGCCGGCGAGGGCGACACCAGCGCCGGCGGCGTCGGCACCGTCAAGGCCTACAGCGTCGGCGCCGGCTACGCGGGCGGCCCGTTCTCGGCCAACCTCGTCCATCAGGACGTCGAGGCCGGCAACACCGGCGGCCGCTCGCAGAAGACCACCCTGCTGGGCGCCAGCTACAACCTCGGCTACGCGCGGCTGCAGGCGCAGTTCGCCTTCATCGACGACGACCCGACCGGGGTCGAGGACAAGATCCTCCAGGTCGGCGCCGCCATCCCGGCCGGCCCCGGCAGCGTGCTCGTCTCCTATGGGCTGGACAAGACCACGTCGGTGGCCAGCACCGAACTGTCGACGCTGACGATCGGCTACCGCTACGAGTTCTCGAAGCGCACCGACCTCACCGCGGCCGTGATGCGCGAGGAGCAGGACGCCGGCCGCACCGCCTTCAAGACCTACGCCGCCGACATCACCGGCACGAGCTACGGCATCGGCGTGCGGCACCGCTTCTGAACGACAGCGCCGGCCGAGTGCTCGCGTGATCCCGGCCGGCTTTCCCAACCCCGACCCCAGCGTCGCGCAGCAACTGGCGGCGCTGCGACGCGCCAACGCGGTCGCGCGCCGCGCGATGGCCGAGGGGCGCCACCCCTTCGGCGCCCTGCTGCTCGCCCCCGACCACCAGACGGTGATCGCCGAGCAGGGCAACCTCGGCAGCGTCGAGCACGCCGAGGCCGTGCTGGCGCGCAGCGTCGCGCAGCGCGAGGCCGCGACCTACCTGTGGGGCTGCACGCTGGTGACGACCTTCGAGCCCTGCGCGATGTGCGCCGGCACGATCTACTGGGCCCACATCGGCCGCGTGGTCTACGGCGCCGGCGAGACCGCCCTGCGCGCGCTGACCGGCGCGCATCCCGAGAACCCGACGCTGGACCTGCCCTGCCGCAGCGTCTTCGCGGCCGGGCAGAAGCCGGTGCGCGTCTTCGGTCCCTGTGCCGACCACGATGCGGCGCTGGCCGACGAACTGCTCGCGCCGCACCGGCGCTTCTGGGCACCGCGCTGAAGGCCCGCCCAGGCCGCCCGTGCACGCCGCTCGCGATCGGACCTAGACTGAGGCCATGCCCCGCACCCCGCTCCGCAAACCCGTCCGCCGCGCCGCGCCCGCCCTCGCCGCCGTGCCGGCCGACGGCGCGCGCAACAGCCTCGCCGAACAGGCCTACACGCGGCTCAAGGCCGAGATCCACGACTTCCGCCTGGTGCCGGGCGACCGCTTCTCGGAGGCCGAGGTCGGCGAGCGGCTCGGCGTCAGCCGCACGCCGGTGCGCGAGGCGCTGTTCAGGCTGCGCAACGAGGGCTTCCTCGAGGTCGAGTCCAAGTCCGGCTGGCACGTCAAGCCCATCGACTTCGGCAAGCTCGAGCAGCTCTACGACCTGCGCGTGCTGCTCGAGCACACCAGCATCGCGCGCCTGTGCGCCCAGCCCGGCGACGCGCCGGAACTGGCCGCGCTGAAGGCCCTCTGGCTGGTGCCGGCGGCCGAGCGCCTGACCGACGGCATGGCCGTCGGCGCGCTCGACGAGCAGTTCCACGCGAGCCTGGTGCGCGCCGCCGGCAATGCCGAGATCGCGCGCGTGCACTGGGACGTGACCGAGCGCATCCGCATCGTGCGGCGGCTCGACTTCACGCGCGGCGACCGCATCGACGCCACCTACGCCGAGCACGCGAAGATCCTGCGCGCCGTGATGCAGCGCAAGGCCGACCAGGCGCAGATGCTCCTCAAGAGCCACATCGAGCAGAGCAAGTCCGAGGTGCGCAAGATCACCCTGCACATGCTCCACGAGGCCCGCACGCACCTGGCGCGCTGAGGCCGCGCAGCCTCGCCCCGCTTGCGTGCGGCAGGCGCACGCGTGGTGCGGCACGACCCGGATCGCCCGACCCCTCCCGGGCACGTCCGGCGCCCGCGCCACGGGCACAGCTCTTGCGTACTCCAGCTTGTATACCAACGCCGGACGGTCCGGCGGCCCAGCAGGAGCCCCCATGTCGCACGAGCACTCTTCTTCGCGGCGCCGCACGCTGGCCGCGCTGTCGGCCACCGGCCTCGCCACCGTCGCGCCCTGGGCGCTGAAGGGCGCGCAGGCGCAGACCAAGCTGACCGTGGGCGTGATCTACGTCGGCCCGAAGGACGACTTCGGCTACAACCAGGCGCAGGCCGCCGCGGCCGCCGAGCTCAAGAAGCTGCCCGGCATCAAGGTCGTCGAGGAAGAGAACGTCCCCGAGACCACCGCGGTGCAGAAGACGATGACCGGGATGATCGTGCAGGACGGCGCCAAGCTGCTGTTCCCCACGTCCTTCGGCTACTTCGACCCGCACATGCTGGCGCTGGCCGGCAAGTACCCCGACGTGCGCTTCTCGCACTGCGGCGGCCTGTGGACCGAGGGCAAGCACCCCAAGAACACCGGCAGCTTCTTCGGCTACATCGACGAGTGCCAGTACCTCAACGGCGTGATCGCCGGCCACATGAGCAAGAGCAAGAAGCTCGGCTTCGTCGCCGCCAAGCCGATCCCGCAGGTGCTGCGCAACATCAACGCCTTCACGATGGGGGCGCGCTCGATCGACCCCAAGATCACCTGCACGGTGATCTTCACCGGCGAGTGGTCGATGGCCGTCAAGGAGGCCGAGGCCACCAACAGCCTGGCCGACCAGGGCGTCGACGTCTTCACGATGCACGTCGACGGACCGAAGGTCATCGTCGAGACCGCCGCCAAGCGCGGCAAGATGGTCTGCGGCTACCACGCGAGCCAGGCCAAGCTGGCACCCAACGCCTACCTGACCGGCGCCGAGTGGAACTGGCTCACCGCCTACAAGACCATCATCGAGGCCGTCCAGTCCGGCAAGCCGCACCCGAACTTCCTGCGCGGCGGCCTGAAGGATGGCTACGTCAAGACCTCGGCCTACGGCCCGATGGTGACCGACGCCGCCAGGAAGATGGCCGACGGCATCAAGGCCAGGATGGTCGCCGGCAGCTTCGACATCTTCACCGGCGGCCTGAAGGACAACAAGGGCGCCGTCGTGATCCCCGCCGGCAAGCTGCTGAAGCAGACCGACCTGGAGCTCGAGAAGATGAACTACCTGGTCGAGGGGGTGGTCGGCTCCGTCTGAGTCTCGCGTCTTCCGCAGGAGCTTCGGCATGGGGATGGCATGCATCGCGCTGCGCGGCCGAGGGGCGACCGACCGGCCCGGCCAGTCGCCCCTCGGCGAAAGCTGCGGCGCTCCTCCGACGACGCCCACGAACCGTGCCTCGCGGCAGGCGGTGTGCGGCGCCTGCCGCGTCGCCCCACGCTGACCGGCCCCCCGCCATGCGCGCCTCACTCGCCGACGCCCTGCTGCCCATCGGCGCGCTGGTCGCGGCGCTGCTGCTGTTCGGCGTCTTCGTGGCGCTGGGCGGCACCGATCCGACCGAGGTCTGGCTGCTGCTCTTCAAGGGCGCCTTCGGCGACTGGTTCTCGTGGCAGAACACGCTGCAGCGCGCCGCGCCGCTGATGCTGACCGCGCTGTGCGTCGCCCTGCCGGCGCGCGCCGGCCTGGTGGTGATCGGCGGCGAGGGCGCGGTGGTGCTGGGCGGGCTGGCCGCCGCCGCGCTGCCGTATGCCGTGCCCATGCCCGGCAACGTGATCGGCACGGCGCTGGTCTGCGCGGCCGGCGCGGCGGCCGGCGCCGCGTGGATCGCGCTGGCCGGCGCGCTGCGCCAGTACCGCGGCGTCAACGAGACCATCAGCAGCCTGCTGCTGGCCTACATCGCCATCGCGCTCTTCAAGCAGATCGTCGAAGGACCGCTGCGCGATCCGGCGACGCTGAACAAGCCGTCCACGCGCGCGCTCGACGAGGGCCTGCGCATCGGTGGCATGGCCGGCACCGACATCCACTGGGGCCTGGTGCTGGGCTTGGTGGCCTGCCTGGCGCTGGGCCTGTGGCTGGCGCTCACGGCGCGCGGCTTCTCGGTGCGGGTGGTCGGCGGCAACCCGCGCGCGGCGCAGCTCGTGGGCCTGCCGGCCAGCGGGCTGATCCTGCTGGCCTGCGCGATCGGCGGCGCCTGCGCGGGACTGGCCGGCGCGGTCGAGGTCGCCGCGGTGCACACCAACGCCAACGCCTCGCTGATCGCCGGCTATGGCTACGCCGGCATCCTGGTCAGCTTCATCGCGCGCCACAACCCCATCGCGGTGATCCCGGTCGCCATCCTGTTCGGCGGCTTCGGCGCGGCCGGCAGCCTGCTGCAGCGCCGGCTGGACCTGCCCGATGCCTCGGTGATGGTGCTGCAGGGCATTGCCTTCGTGCTGATCCTGGCCAGCGAGGCGCTGCGCGGCATCGACTGGCGCGCCGCCGCTGTGCGGCTGCGCCCGCCGCCGCGGCGCGAGGTCGTGCAACTTGCCCCCGTGGAGAAGGCGGTATGAACTGGGACATGCTGCTGGCCTTCTCGGCCGCGATCCTGGGCGGCGCGCTGCGCGTCGGCGTGCCCTTCCTCTTCGTCAGCCTCGGCGAATGCCTGACCGAGAAGGCCGGCCGCATCAACCTCGGCCTCGAAGGCGTGCTGGTGCTGTCGGCGATGACGGCCTTCGGCGCCAGCCACCTCAGCGGCTCGGCCTGGATCGGCGTGCTGGCGGCCGCGGCGGCCGGCGCGCTGCTGGCGCTGCTGCACGGCCTGCTGTGCACGCTGCCGCGCGTCAACGACGTCGCGACCGGCATCGCGCTGATGCTGCTGGGGACCGGCCTGGCCTTCTACCTGGGCAAGCCGCTGATCCAGCCGCAGGCTGCGCAGCTGCCGCCGATCGATGTCGTTCGAATGACGGGGAACTGGAGCGAATCGTCCGTGGTGCAGGCCGCGCTGCAGGTCAATCCGCTGCTGCCGCTGGGTGTCGTGCTGGCGCTCGCGCTGTGGCTGGGCTTCGCGCGCACGCGCTGGGGCCTGCTGGTGCGACTGGCCGGCGACTCGGCGAGCGCGACCAAGGCGCTGGGCTATTCGGTCGGCGGCATCCGCATCGCCGCCACCGCGGCGGGCGGCGCGATCGCCGGGTTGGGCGGCGCGTCGCTGACGCTCTTCTATCCCGGCAGCTGGAACGAGGGCATCTCCAGCGGCCAGGGCCTGATCGCGGTGGCGCTGGTGATCTTCGCGCGCTGGAGCCCGCTGCGCTGCCTGCTGGCCGCGCTGCTGTTCGGCGGCGCGGGCGCCATCGGCCCGGCGCTGCAATCCATCGGCATCAGCCAGAGCTACTACCTCTTCAGCGCCGTGCCCTACGTGCTGACGCTGGTGATCCTGATCATCAGCTGCCGCCCGGGCAGCGTCGCGGCGGGCAGCCCCGGCGAGCTGTCGTCGGCGCGCTGAAGCCGCAGCGAGGAGCCCCCATGTTCGTGAACGCCGATCCCTACGCCTGGCCCTACGACGGCGACCTGCGGCCCGCCAACACCGCGCTGATCGTCATCGACATGCAGACCGACTTCTGCGGCGTCGGCGGCTACGTCGACAAGATGGGCTACGACCTCGCGCTGACGCGCGCGCCGATCGAACCGATCAAGGCGCTGATGGCGCGCCTGCGCACACTCGGCTTTCACATCATCCACACCCGCGAAGGCCACCGGCCCGACCTCGCCGACCTGCCAGCCAACAAGCGCTGGCGTTCGCGCCAGGCCGGCACCGCGGGCATCGGCATCGGCGATGCCGGTCCCTGCGGGCGCATCCTGGTGCGCGGCGAGCCGGGCTGGGAGATCATCGACGAGCTGGCGCCGCTGCCGGGCGAGGCGGTCATCGACAAGCCGGGCAAGGGCTCCTTCTACGCCACCGACCTGGACCTGCTGCTGCACACGCGCGGCATCCGCAACCTGATGCTGGCCGGCATCACCACCGACGTGTGCGTGCACACGACGATGCGCGACGCCAACGACCGCGGCTACGAGTGCCTGTTGCTGTCCGACTGCACGGCGGCCACCGACCACGGCAACCACCTCGCGGCGCTGAAGATGGTGACGATGCAGGGCGGCGTGTTCGGCGCGGTCGCGTCGTCCACCGCCGTGATGGAAACCCTCGCATGACAGCGCCACTCGATCCGGTCGTGCCGGTGACGGGCGCGCTCACGCTCGACACCTACGCGCTGACCAAGCGCTTCGGCAGCTTCACGGCGCTGGACGGCGTGACGATGAAGGTCGCCGCCGGCTCGGTGCACGCGCTGCTGGGCGAGAACGGCGCCGGCAAGAGCACGCTGGTCAAGTGCGTCGCCGGCTCGCAGCGGCCCGAGGACGGCGCGATCCTGATCGACGGCCGCGAGCACGACATCGCCACGCCCATCGTGGCGCGCACGCTCGGCATCGGCATGGTCTACCAGCACTTCACGCTGGCGCCCGGCATGACGGTGGCCGAGAACCTGCTGCTGGCCGGCGGCCGCACGCCGGCGCTGATCGACTGGGCCAAGGAACGCCAGGCGCTGGCCGAGTTCCTGAAGACCACGCCCTTCTCGCTGGACCTCGACGCGACGCCGGCCGGCCTGGCCGCCGGCGAGAAGCAGAAGCTCGAGCTCCTGAAGCAGCTCTACCTGAAGCCGCGGCTGCTGATCCTCGACGAGCCGACCTCGGTGCTGACGCCCCAGGAGGCCGACGAGGTGCTGGCCTTCGTGCGCGCGGTCGCGCAGCGCGGCGAGTGCACGGTGCTGATGATCACGCACAAGTTCCGCGAGGTGATGGCCTACGCCGACGAGGTGACGGTGCTGCGGCGCGGCCGCATGGTGCACGGCGCGAAGGTCGCCGAGACCGGCCCGGCGCAACTGGCCCAGGCCATGATCGGCGACGCCGCCGGCGGCTCGGAGCGGGTCGCGGCCGGCAACGGCCGCGCGGAGCGCCCGCCGGTGCCCGACGACGCGCCCATCGCGTTGCAGGTCGAGCAGCTCGACGCGCTGGGCGACCGCGGCACGCTGGCGGTGCAGCAGCTGAGCCTGGCGGTGAAGCGCGGCGAGATCCTCGGCATCGCCGGCGTCTCGGGCAACGGCCAGCGCGAGCTGGTCGAGGCCCTGGTCGGCCAGCGGCCGCGGCTGCGCGGCGCGGTGCGCGTCGGCGGCGTGCCCTACGGCGCGCGCCGCCACGAGAACCGCGCGCTCAAGCTGCGCGCCCTGCCCGAGGAGCCGCTGCGCAGCGCCAGCGTGGCCGAGCTGAGCGTCGCGCAGAACATGGCGCTGCGCGACTTCGACGTGGCGCCGCTGTCGGGGGGCTGGCTCCCGGGCCTACGATGGCTGCGCCATGGCACCTGGCGCGAGCGCGCCCGCGCCTGGATCACCGAATACGGCATCAAGACCCGCGGCGAGAACGCGCCGATCGGCTCGCTGTCGGGCGGCAACGTTCAGCGCGCGGTGCTGGCGCGCGAGCTGGCGGGCGAGGTGAAGGTGCTGATCGCCGCCAACCCGGTGTTCGGCCTCGACTTCGCCGCCGTCGCCGAGATCCACGCCCGGCTGCTGCAGGTGCGCGAGCGCGGCGGCGCGGTGCTGCTGATCAGCGAGGACCTCGACGAGCTGATCGAGCTGGCCGACCGCATCGCCGTGATGAGCGAGGGCCGCATCGTCTTCGAGACGCCCGCGGCCGACGTCGACCGCCACACCATCGGTGCGCACATGGGCGGGCATGCCGAGCACGGGCTGAAGGAGGCCGCATGACTTGCAAGCCGTTCGCGCTGAGCCTGTCGAAGCGCCACGCAGGACTTCGACAGGCTCAGTCCGAACGGGCTTTCCAGTGCGTCGATAGGGCGAGGGCGGTGCGATGACGACAGCGGCCATCGCGATCGCGGCCACGCCCTTCGACTACCCCTTCGCGCCGGGCCGCACGGCGCTGGTCGTCATCGACATGCAGCGCGACTTCATCGAGCCCGGCGGCTTCGGCGCCTCGCTGGGCAACGACGTCTCGCGGCTGGTGCCGGCGATCGCGCCGATCGCCGCGCTGCTGGCGGCGTGGCGCGCGCGCGGCTGGACCGTGGTGCACACGCGCGAGGCCCACCTCGCCGACCTGTCCGACTGCCCGCCGGCCAAGCGCCTGCGTGGCGACCCCAGCCTGCGCATCGGCGATGCCGGCCT
>Ga0268299_1002585_pt1 | contig 20783 bp, 14 predicted proteins | sample NOBtaG_FD_193484 | JGI IMG/M metagenome (GOLD analysis project Ga0268299, IMG submission 193484) | Activated sludge microbial communities from bioreactor in Nijmegen, Gelderland, Netherland - NOB reactor | ecosystem: Engineered > Bioreactor > Aerobic > Activated sludge | place: Netherlands... | reverse complement strand
TGTATGGCCGGCACTTCCCGGCTGCAAGCACAGCGGTCAAGCGCCTGCCCTCTCCGGGCCCTCCTCGGTCGGCCTCAATGCTGTGGGGCTGGCTGGGGGATCGGCGGTACGTTCGTGGCTGGGCCGAGGCGGTCGCCACGACCGTAGTCGCGGCGACCGGATGGACGAGTGGTCCAACGTGTGGGGTTATTTGCCGCAGATTATCTTCATCGACTCGATATCGTTGGCCATATCGAGTTTGCCGAGGTTCGGCACTTTCTGCCCCGGAGCAAACACAATTTCGACGCCTTTGAAATCCTTGTCTTCATAGGCATAGACGGTCGCATTGGAACCGACGACCACGCTTTCGATGTCGTTGGCCCAGTCTTTCCCCTGAAGATTCTTCAGCGTCGCAAACTCTTTCGGACCCTGAACCTTGACGTGCGGATCGTCGGCGTCATAGTTGTCGTCCTCGAAAATCTCGATGTAACAGTTCTTGTCCACGACCTGCAATTCGACATCCGCGGCATGGGCCGGCACTCCTCCCAGCACGCCGAACGTGACGACGATGCCTGCGGCAAACAACTTCATATACGACATTCGGGACCTCCTTCTTCTGTTTTCTTATCCATATGTTTCTTCTTCACGCTGAATACGGCAATACCCGTAGGCTGCCGCGCCATCAACGCAGGATTCCCAAGAGCCAGAGGATCACGACGACTCCGGCTGGAATGCCTAGAATCCACAAGAGAAACCCCTTCCCCAATGTTCCCATCACACACCTCTCTTCCTAGAGGACAGGCTTCCGTCTCATCCGTAGCCAGGTCGGTTTGCGAGATCACTCAGGTGAGGCCGCCGAATCCGGTTACAGACCATAGGCTGGTGACGCGGAAACCGGCCGCATGGAAAACGTGGTCCGGTCTCTCGGAGAGCGGGTCCGTGGCATCTGTGACAGCTGGATCATGCGAAAGATGAAGCGGTCGCCATATTCGAATGCCAATTCCAGCCCCTTGCTGGACGCTTCATCTCGCTCAGCTTTCCCGTCCAAATGCGACTGTTGATCCGCACGTTGCCGCCTCGCAACACAGCCACGCCTGAAGCCATCGATCAACGAGCGAGTCGTTTGTTTCAGTGTCCACATAGGCGTACCGAGCCCCCTGTATTTTCGATACAACTATTTTGAAGTAGTCCCGGACCGCTGCTGCCGCTGTCCTGGCTGCCCAGGCTGGTGCGGCGTCCGATCCGCTCCGCTCTTCAGCGTCCGGTCCAAGGACAAGAGATATTGGGCGTGCCCAGAGATCACGTCCTGGCGAAGCCCATCGACACAGGCGACTGTCCAACTGAGTAATCGCTTCATTCGATGTCCCTCCTCTTGTCTCTTCTCTCTTGGCCAGGCCATCAGAAGATTCACCCGCGACCCCACTTCCATCACCTCGGGTACAAGGCAAGGGATGGGCCAGAAGGAAATCCCGTGGCCAACTATTCAATTCGCAAGGAGTTGTGAGGATTGAACGATGTGGATGCAGGCAGATACAACGCGGATGACACTGACAGCTTGTCGGAGGATGAGAGAAGGACTCTGGATATTTTCTTTTTTGATTTAAGCGGTTAGATCAATCCGGACAAGTTGTCCCTTATAGCACAAGCGCCCCTCTTGCAGAGCGTGACAAGCCTTTCTAGCAGAGTCGTAAAGGAAGGATCTTGAAGTAAATTAATGATCGCCCACTGATCCAGAAACACTTTCAGTCGACATAGCGGGCGTGGCAAGATGTAGCTGAAGAAGGTGCCGCAGTGCGGACGGCATGCGATTCTTATCGCGCCTTATGGAGCATGCGGCCAACAGTACGAGAGCAGATGCAACCTCCACTCAACGCATTATGGCGACTTTCGAAAGATCCACCCTTCGTCACCCCACTCACCACCGGTCCTTCGTCCAGACTTGCCAATGGAGTTGGCTGATGGCCATTGGCGCCATCAGCCACCACTTCCACTTATTCTTTCCCCAGCGGGCACGGGCTCGGACTTCTCGGCGGGTGGCGCGGACCTGGGCGCCCGTCCGCCCGCAGGGGGGTCCCTACACCGGGCGGGGTAAGAGGGCGCACGGCGCGATGAATAAAGAGCGCTACGTTTGTGCGCGCCGCCGAGTCGGTGAGGCGGCCGGACCGGACGGGCTGGTCAGCGACAGGACCCGCCTCCTACATCACAGCCCTCCGTCACGCCACCCCCGCTTCCTTCAGCACCTGCCCCGTGTACGACCGTTTCGAAGCGGCGATGTCTGTGGGCGGCCCCTCGGCGACGATCTGGCCTCCGCGGTCTCCCCCCTCGGGTCCCAGGTCGATGACCCAGTCGGCATTTCTGATGACGTCAAGATTGTGCTCGATAACGAGTACCGTGTTCCCCGCTTCGACCAATCGGTCGAGCACGTCGAGTAATCGCTGGACATCGGCAAAATGCAATCCAGTGGTCGGCTCGTCCAGGATGTACATCGTGCGGCCGGTCGCTCGCTTCGACAACTCCCGAGACAGCTTCACACGTTGCGCCTCGCCCCCGGATAGCGTCGTGGCCGATTGCCCGAGTCTCACATAATGCAACCCGACATCATGCAGGGTTTGCAGCTTCGATTTGATGAGCGGGATGTGTTCAAAGAATTCCAGCGCGTCGTCGACCGTCATATTCAGGACGTCGGCGATGCTCTTTCCCTTGTGCAAGATCTCGAGGGTCTCCCGATTGTACCGCTGCCCTTTACAGACTTCGCAGGTGACATAGACGTCCGGCAGAAAATGCATCTCGATCTTGATGAGCCCGTCACCCTGGCAGGCCTCGCAGCGGCCGCCTTTGACGTTGAAACTGTAGCGGCCCGGCTTATATCCCCGCATCCGGGATTCCGGCAGGTTTGAAAACAAATCGCGGATGTATCCAAACAAGCCCGTATACGTCGCAGGATTCGAACGGGGGGTGCGCCCGATCGGCGACTGATCGATGTCGATCACCTTATCGAGCGCGGAGACGCCGCGCAATTCTTTGCACCCGTCGATCTTGGGTTTCTTGTGGTACAGCAATTGAGACAGCGAGTGAAACAGGACTTCGAGCACCAAGGTGCTCTTGCCCGAGCCGGACACCCCCGTCACACAGGTCAAGAGTCCGAGAGGAATCTTGGCCGTCACACCCTTGAGGTTGTGTTTCCGCGCGTCAACCACGGACAAGAAGCCCTTGGGTTTCCGCTGCCGGCTTGGTACCGCGACGGTTTGAGTCCCTCGCAGATATTGCCCGGTCAAAGAACGGGGGTCGTCCATCACCTGCTTCGGGCTTCCCTGCGCGATGACATGTCCGCCGTGCGAGCCGGCGCCCGGTCCCATGTCGAGAATGTGATCGGCGGCCAACATCGTTTCCGCATCGTGCTCCACCACGACGACGGTGTTGCCGAGATCACGCAGCCGCAGCAGCGTTTGCAGCAACCGGCGGTTGTCCCGCTGATGCAGTCCGATCGAGGGCTCGTCCAGGATGTACAACACGCCCACCAAGCCTGATCCAATCTGAGTCGCCAATCGAATCCGTTGTCCTTCTCCTCCCGACAACGTGGCCGCCGTTCGATCCAGCGTCAGATAATCAAGTCCCACGTTGACAAGAAAGCCCAGCCGCTCGCGAATTTCCTTCAGAATCCGGTGCGCAATCACCATCTCGCGGTCGGTAAACTTCAACGAGGCAAAGAAGTCGGCCGCAGCCCGCACGGACAGCTCGGTCACGGCGGCAATCGATTGTCCCGCGACCTTCACCGATAGGCTTTCCGGCCGCAGCCGCGCCCCTTTGCAGACGTCGCAGAGCTCCAGCATCGTCAGGTCTTCATCTTCGGGACATCCCGGCGTCATGGCATAGCCGATGCCGTCGCAGGCAGGGCAGGCTCCGTGCGGACTATTGAACGAGAAGATGCGCGGCGTGACCTCCGGATAACTGACGCCGCACCGGATACAGGCGAGCTTCTCGCTGTACAGCATCGTCTTGTCTGCTTCGGTCAGCACACCGACCAGGCCTCCGGCCAATTTCAGCGACGTCTCCACCGAATCAGCGAGCCTGCGCATCAGCGCGTCGCCCGGCTTCATCACCAACCGATCGACGATGATCTCGATCGTATGTTTTTTCTGCTTGTCCAGCGCGATGTCGTCGGCGAGATCGACGAGCTTGCCGTCGATGCGGGCTCGAACATAACCGGCACGGCGCATCTCCAGCAGCTCTTTCCGGTATTCGCCTTTTCGTCCCCGGACGATCGGCGCGAGAATCTGGAACTTCATTCCTTCCGGCAAGGCGAGGATCGCATCGACCATCTGCTGGACGGTCTGGGCTGTGATCTCCTGGCCGCATTGAAAACAATGCGGCCGGCCGACGCGCGCGAACAGCAGGCGGAGGTAGTCGTAGATTTCCGTGACGGTGCCGACCGTGGAACGGGGGTTGTGGCTCGTGCTCTTCTGTTCGATCGAGATGGCCGGCGACAGGCCTTCGATCGAATCGACGTCGGGCTTGCCCATCTGATCGAGAAACTGGCGCGCGTAGGCGGACAGCGATTCGACATACCGCCGCTGGCCCTCGGCATAGATCGTATCGAAGGCGAGCGACGACTTGCCCGAGCCGCTCAAACCCGTGATGACGACGAGCTGGTCGCGCGGGATCTCCACGTCGATATTCTTGAGATTGTGTTCGCGCGCACCTTTGATGACGATCGATTGGCCCATCGCTGATCTCCGTGAAGCGTGAAACGTGAAGGGTAAGGCGCGAGGCCGCTCACTCAGCACTCAACGCTCAGCACTTTTCAAGGGGGCGCGGGATTATACCATGCAGAAGAATCTGATCGATAATTACGGGCGCTTGCGGGAACTGCGGTGTGTCTCATCAAGCGCTTCGCCCCATCGAGCGAGGAACGTCGTCACGAAGGCTTGGGTTTCCTTCGGTTCCGCTGCTAACCGCGCCAGCGCCAGCGCGACACAGAGCGCGATGTGATACCCCTCGGAGCGGGAGGCCACGGCCCGGCGATAGGCCGGATGCCCTTGATTGACCACGACGGCGGATTCGATCAGGTGACCGAGTTCAGGATCGTCCGGATGGGACTCGAACCGGATGTGCAGGCCATACTTCATCGGCCGCGAGCGGCTCGGCTTCTCCGGCAACGCCATCTCTCCCGGTATGCGCGATTCTGTGTCTGGACTCTTGGAATCCTCCGACACACCGGCTTGACGGTCGGAGGCAGACGGCTGCTCACCGGACGAATCGGGCTCGGATTCCGCCCGCGCCGCGACCGACGCCGCCGCAAAGCCGCGGCCCTCCTCCATACCACCGGGCGTTCCGATCGGCAACCGTTTCTGGCCGCCTGCCTTTCGTTCGACCAGCGAGGCCAGCAGAGGAAATTCCTCCGCCAACTCCACCAACACTTGGGCAAAATCCCGTTCCAGCGGACGCAGAGATCGACGTTTCGCCGGATCGTCCGCTTCGCGCTGATCGCCCCATTCCCCCAATCGGACCGAGACGACCTCCTGAATCGCCTTGCGATAGGCCAGAAACAACGCGCCTCGCGCACCGGCCCGGACGAAATCGCTCTTACTGAGTGTGAGCGCTCCAGCCAGATCGGGCGCTTCAATCAAGCCGCCGATGCGGTCCGGCGTGGCAGGAGTCAGCCCGAGCCACTCCCAACCACGTTTGATCACTTTGCCGAACGTACTGATCGCCACGCCTTGCTGATCTTCGGGAAGCGGCGCCTCCGTCCGGATCACATACCCGACCGCGCTGGGTTTGCGCTTGCGTCCCACGCACACGGCCAGCCTAGCGAGCTCTCCGGACGGCCTGGTCGAGCGATTCAGGAACGCGCCGTTCACCTCGAACGACACCCCGGCTGGATAGTGCGTGGAGAGGAGCGGGGCGACCTCGGCATCGAAGAAGGGGTCGAAGCACCGGCGAAGGACGGCCTCGATGAACCCTCCATCGAGCAGTGGGGACAACCCGTTCTGAAGCTTGAGACGCACCGCCGTGCCCTGGCGCGCCAGCAGCCCCAACGGCGGCATCCACTTCCAGGGCGCCTTATGGCGGCCGGACAGCGACCAGCGCGTCGCCAGATGATGTTCGTTGCGCCGCGTCTCGGTCACCACGTCTTCACAAACCAGGAGACCGAGCTTGATGCCGACCCCAGCGAAGCCGATGCCCTGCCCGCGCGTTTTCGCGCTCGTCGCCAGATCGTGGTACCGGATGAGGTCCTTCCGCCGCATACCCGCGCCATCGTCCACCACAATCAACGTGGCCTCCGCCGTATCCGCCGAGAAGCGAATGTGGCGAGCGCCGGAGTCCAGCGAGTTGGCGACGATCTCGGTGACGATCGTTTCCTCCAGCGAGCCGGAGTAGGCGTCGCGGAGGTCCTCGAGCAGATGGAGCAGGTCAACGCGCGTTTCGCCCAAGATGCGCTCCGAGATCGTAGTGATGGCGGTCGTGAAGGCCGAAGTATCGACTGGTCGGGCCGAAGCGGTCAAGCACGAAGGCTGAGCTCCTCTCGCTCGCCGAATTTGAATCGTTGGTGAAGGAACGCGGCCTCTCTCTCGACGATCCGGGCGCGGAGTTCGATGGACTGCTGGCCCGCATGCAGACACCGTGAGCGCGCAAAGGCATGGAGGCCGCCTTCAGCGCCTCTCCGGCCCAACTGGGACGCGCCTCGATCAAGGCTCAATGCTGATAGGCAGACACTGACTGGATTCCCGCTTCCGCGGGAATGACACACTTCAGTGCTGCTGATGGCAAACTGACCTACTACCACTGCCTGCGCCGGCTTGACACCGCCTTAAAGCGGGTGCTACCACGCTGGGCATGTTATCTGTGGGGGAGTCCGTGCCGAAAACGCGGCGACCGTCCGACGCGGAAGCCCGTACCATCTCAACGTGGTCGGGCGAAGCCCGTGAACAGGCCGTGCAGCGGATGTTCACGGCGATCGCCGGCGTCTACGATCTGAACAATACGCTGCTGAGCTTCGGACTCCATCACCGCTGGAAAAAGCGGACCGCCGGTTGCGTTCCGATCGTCGAGCGAGGCACGGCCCTCGACGTCGGCGCCGGCACGGCCGACCTGGCGCTCTTATTGGAACCCCGCATGGGTGTCAAGGGTCGCGTCGTCGCCTCTGACCTGAACCATGCCATGCTTGCCGAGGGATTGAAGAAGGTGAACGCAAGGGGTTTGGCAGGCAAGATCACCTGTCTCCAGGCGAATGCCGAGCATTTGGGATTTGCCGACAACATATTCGACGCGGTGACGACCGGGTTCTGCATGCGCAATGTCGGCAACCTGGCGCAGGCCGTGGGAGAGATCCGCCGGGTCATGAAGCCGGGCGGCACGTTCGTCTGCCTGGAGTTTTCCCGGCCGGTTTTCAGATGGCTTCGCGCCCTGTACGATTGGTATTCGTTCACCTTGCTGCCGTGGATCGGCACGAAGGTCGCCCGCGACAAGACCGGCGTATATGAATACCTTCCGGCTTCGATCCGGACGTTTCCCGATCAGGAACGGCTCTGCATGATCCTGCGCGAGGCCGGCTTCCGAGAGGTCTCCTATCGAAACCTCTCAGGCGGCATAGTGGCAATACACATTGCGACAAAATGAAATGTTCAATGATGAATGTTGAATTGAGAGTTCGTGTGACCGGCTGCCGTCATTCAACATTAAACATTCAACATTAAACATTCGTGCACTATGGAATCGATTCTCTACATCTTTCTGCCCTGCAAGAAGGTCTATCCGATCGGGATCACCTATCTGGCCGACTTCATTCACCGGCGCAAACCGGATGTCCGCCAGCAGATCCTGGACCTGTCGCTCTATCCGGTCTCACAGCGGAGCCAGGCGATCAGAGACGCCGCCACGGCCTTCCGGCCAGACCTGGTCTGCTTTTCGTGGCGTGATATTCAGATCTTCTCGCCCCATGAAGGGGATTCCTCGCTGGAACATGCGTTCAACTTCTACTTTGCCAGCAATCCGCTCAAACGCGTCGTGGCGTCGATCGAAGGGGTAAAGCAGCTCTACCGCTATTACCGCCACATCTATACGATCTTGTCCTATCCCTGGCTCATCCGGAAAGAATTCCCCAAGGCCCAGATCATGATCGGAGGCGGCGCGTTCACCGCCTTCGCCGATCAATTGATCGACAAGATGCCGGAAGGCACTCTCGGCCTCCTGGGCGAAGGAGAGGATGCCATTTTAAAGTTGATCGAGGGCCGGTCCATCGAAGACGAACGCTACATCGTGAAGGAAAACGGCCGGGTCAGAAAGGGGCAGCAGGGCTCGCCGGCGCTGCTCGACGCATTAACCGTGGATCTTCCGTATCTGACCTCGATTTTCCCGCAGTACCGCGAGTACCGTGACGAAGCGATCGGCGTACAGACCAAGCGGGGATGTCCCTACGATTGTGCGTTCTGTCTCTATCCGTATATTGAAGGCAAACGAGTCCGGTATCGGCCGCCCGACATGGTCGTGAAGGACATCGCCCAGCATTACCATCAATGGGGTACGCGCCGCTTCTGGTTCACCGACGCGCAGTTTATTACCGGGAAGGAGGCCTATCCGCAGTGCACGGAAATCCTGGAGCGCATCATCAGCGAGAAGATGGAGATCGAATGGTCCGGCTATATCCGAACCTCCTTGATCACCCCAGAATTGGCGAAATTGATGGTCCGCTCCGGCGTGGGAGATCTGGAAGTGGCGATCACCTCGGGGTCGCAGGAAGTCCTCAATAACTTGCACATGGGTTTCAAGCTCGAACGGCTGTACGACGGATGCCGGTACCTGGCTGAGGCCGGCTTCAGAGGCAAGGTCATCCTCAATTACTCGCTGAATAGTCCAAAAGAAACGGAAGAGACCTTGCTGCAGAGCGTCGAGGCCTACAAGACCGTGGCGGCTATCTTAGGCGAGGAGCGCGTGTTCCCCCTGATGTTCTTCCTTGGTATTCAGCCGAATACCGACTTGGAGCAGCGGTTGCTGGAGGAAGGGTATCTCTCGGCCGGATACAACCCCCTGATGCTGACGCCGACCAGCATCAGGAAACTGCTGTATAACCCCGCCCCGCTCAATAAGATCATCGCCAAAGCCTGTCTGAAGGCCTGGGAGCGCAAGAGCGGAAGCCGCGACCCTCGCAAATGGACCGGTTCGTTGTCGCAGACCTCGGCGGACTCCGGACAATATGCCGACGCCAATCTCGCTCGCGGCATTGAAGGCAATTCCGGACGGGATGCGTTGCTCTCGCTCGAAGAAATCCTGCAAACGTCACGATCCCTCTCTACATCGCATCCCCGTGGAAAATCGCTGACGACCTCTTCTACGTAGCGGCGACACCGTGCGATTGTGCACTGCCGCCATAGATGCATTCCGCTCACGCCGTAAGCTTCATTCCTCCGTGGCGGATCCTTTTCGCGAGACCGACAAGAACTGATGCCCTGATAATTCACTGCGTTTAGTCTATTTACACGCTCACGACGGTCCCAGTACCCACAGAATAGTTTTCCAGGCAAACACCTTGCTTATACGCATTTCTCGTGAGTCACCTCACGACATACCATGACGTCGTCTTTCTGATCGATGTCGACAATACCCTGCTCGACTCGGACAGGATTCTGGTCGACTTCAAGCGTCACTTGGAGAAGGAACTGGGACGCGAGCGTCAGCAGCGGTATTGGGAGCTCTTCAAGGAACTCCGTGGCGAACTGGGGTATGCCGACTATCTGGGCGCGCTTCAACGCTATCGGATCGAATACCCTCACGATTCCCATGTGCTGACGGTTTCATGGTTTCTGCTCAACTATCCTTTTGAAACCCGCCTCTTTCCAAACGCTCTTGATGTCGTGACCCGAATCAGGCAGCGCGCGCAGACGGTACTGGTCTCAGATGGAGACTCCGTCTTTCAACCGCACAAGATCCACCGTGCCGGCCTCTTCCACGCCGTGGATAATCACGTGTTGATCTACTCTCACAAAGAACAGGAATTGGCCGACATCGAGGGGCGATATCCAGCGGACCACTATGTGCTGATCGACGACAAGTTAGAGATCCTGTCCGCGGTCAAATCACAGTGGCGATCGAGAGTCACCACGGTTTTCCTGCAGCAAGGCCACTACGCATGGGCCGTGAATATGCGCACTACTCGGCTGCGAGCGGATCTTCGTTTCGAGCGAATCGGCGATCTGCTACAGGACGACCTCGCCGGTCTCCTAACCCTCACCTATTCGCGATAAATCGCGCTGCTTCGCCATAGATCGTTTTCCTTCACGGCCACACCGTTCGTGCGTTGGGACTGTACCCTCATCAGGCCATGTCCACTTTGCTTGTGATCCTTTGTTCTAGCGGCTTTCCGGGCGAGGCCTCCTTTCATGCCAATCTGGCACCGAGCTTGCGGATCCTAAGAATTAGGATGTGATCGAATTGGTCCGATAAGCGGTCGATCGGAGCCGGCCTATCGGAGATGCGGAACCTGCCGATCGCCTTGCATTCCCGAGATGGTCGGTGCTATCATGCCGCTTCTTTTACACTGGATAAGTTTGTCAACCGTTTGGTTTTTCTGGAAATTATCGCGGTTCGACCTTGCCGGTGAGAGGGCCCGGAGGAGGCATCTCGATGTATAAGACTATCTACGTTCCGGTCGATAATTCCGACCATTCCAATACCGCCGTGGACATGAGCGTGCACTTGGCCAAGGCGTTCGGCTCGAAGATCGTGGGTAGCCATGTCTACGCCGCCAAAATGCATGACAAGCGCTTCAAGCAGATGGAAGCGGGGCTCCCCGAGGAGTATCACGACGAGAAGGAGCTCGACCGGCAGCGTCAGATCCACGATTCCTTGATCACCCGCGGACTGCAGATCATCACCGACTCCTATCTCGATTACGTCGACAAGCGGTGCAATGAGGCGAACCTGCCGGTCGAACGGCGGTCTCTTGAAGGTCGCAACTGGAAGGTCCTGGCCGAGGACATCAATACCAACGCCTATGACCTCGTCATCATGGGCGCCCTGGGCGTGGGGGCCGTCAAGGACAGCGTAATCGGCAGCAATACCGAACGCGTGGTCCGCCGAGTCCGCAATTCCGACATGCTCATCATCAAGAACATCCAGCCGTTCGCCGGCGGGAAGATCGTCGTCGCCGTGGATGGCAGTCCGTATTCCTTCGGCGGCCTCATGACCGGACTCTCGCTCGGCAAGGCCTTCAATATGCCGGTCGAGGTGATTTCGGCCTTCGATCCGTACTTCCATTACGCGGCCTTCCACAGTATTTCCGGCGTGCTGAACGAAGAGGCCGGCAAGGTGTTCCGCTTCAAGGAGCAGGAAAAGCTGCACGAGGAAATCATCGACAGCGGTCTGGCCAAGATCTACCAGTCGCACCTCGACATTTCGCGCGAGATCGCCCAGGCGGAGCAGACCGACGTGAAGACCACGCTGCTCGACGGCAAGGCGTTCGAAAAGATCATTCAATACGTCCGCAAGGATGTGCCGGCCCTGCTGATCGTCGGCCGGATCGGCGTCCACAGCGACGAGGACATGGACGTCGGCAGCAACACGGAAAATCTGCTCCGGAGCGCGCCCTGCAACGTACTGGTGTCCAACCGCAAGTACGTACCCCCGATCGACACACAAGCCGAGTACACCATCGCCTGGACGGAAGAAGCATTGCGCCGCATGGAAAAGATCCCTGTATTCGCCCGCGGCGTGGCCAAGACGGCGATTCACCGGTATGCCATCGAAAAGGGCCATACCATCATCAGCAACACGGTGGTGGACGCGGCCGTGGGTCACATTCTGCCGAAGGGCGCCATGGACGCGATGCGGGCGCTCGGGGGCAACCTCGACGCCGCCGGGATCGACCGAGACAGGATGCAGGCCGATGACGCGGTGGCCAAAGACCTCATGGGCTCGACGCTCAGCGGCATGATGACCCAGGTGGTCGAAGAAAAACCGACGGCCTCTGACGCAACCCAAGCCTATCTCGATCGCATGAGTCAGAACTATTTCGTCTGCGACGGATGTGGATATATCGGAAAGGGCGACACGCCGGTGAAGTGCCCGGTTTGCGGCGCGGAAGGCGGCAGGTTCAAGCAGGTCGACAAGAGCATCTTCGAAGCCGCAGCCAAGTCCGAGGGTGACCTCGAAACCGATGTCGCATATGACGACGTACCGATGCAATGGACCAAGGACGCGAAGGAAGCCATTCGGGCGGTTCCGGCCGGATTCCAACGGCGGCGGGCCAAGGCCAAAATCGAGAAGAGCGCCCGCAAGCTGGGCATGATCACCATTACGCTCGAATACGCCGCGCCGATGATCAAGGAAGCCGCGGAGGAAGACTATCAGCCGATCTTCGCCAACAAGGGCGCCGGCACCTCGCCGGAAGCCGAAGCCAAGGTGGCCGCCGTGAACGCCAACGGGGTGCATGAAAACGGCCAGACCGCCGGCAACGGGTGCACGGAGTCCTCGCCCTACACCTGGACGGCCGATGCCCAGGCCAGATTGGACCGTGCTCCCGAAGGCTTCATGAGGGACTGTACCAAAGCGCTCATCATCAAGCATGCCGAAAAACTCGGAGTGACGATGATCACGTTGGAGGTCGCCAACGAAGGCATCGAGCAGGCCAAGGGCTATATGGCTGAAGCCATGAAGACCGGCAATTTGAAGGATATGATCGCAAACCTCACTGGCAAGGTTGGCTCCTAGCCTTGCCAATGTTCAGTGTTGAATGCTCAATGTTGAATGATCAGCGAAGAGATCGGAACTTGTGTCTCATCCGAAGCCATTCAACATTCACCATTTAACATTAACCATTTTCCACGGAAACAATGGGCAAATCGCTCCCCATTCTGAATAGCCCTGCGCTCTCGGGAGCGCTGGGCTCATTTCAGCAACAGATCACGCAGTTTTTCACCCCAGCCAGGCAAGGTGACGGGCCGGCGGACGGCCGAACCGTGGACGACTTCAAACCCTACCTGGTGGCGTTGAATCTGACGAAACGTTGCAACCTCAAATGCGACCATTGTTATCTCGATGCCACCACCAAAGCCGCAGGCGGTGACGACGAATTGTCCACCGAGGAATGTTTCCGGCTCATCGACCAGATCGCCCAAGTCAACAAGGGCTGCCTGCTGGTCATCACCGGAGGCGAACCGCTGGTGCGCCCGGACATTCTCGACATCGCCCGTCATGCGGTGAAGTCAGGCTTCATGGTCGTGTTCGGGACCAATGGCATGCTCATTGACGACCGCATGGCCCGGACGCTTGTGGACATCGGCGTCATGGGGGTGGGAATCAGCATCGATTCCCTCGATGCGGCCAAGCATAATTCCTTCAGAGGGGTACCGGGCGCGTGGGAAGCCGCGGTCGCGGGCATCGAGGCCAGCAAGCGGAATGGGCTCCAATTCCAGGTCCATTTCAGCGCGCAACCGATGAATTACCAGGAATTGCCGGCGGTGGTCGAATGGGCGCACGGTCTGGGCGCGAGGGTGCTGAACGTCTTTTTCATGGTCTGCACCGGACGCGGAGAAGAATTAACCGACATCACCCCCGCGCAGTATGAAGAAGTCCTCGGCTATCTCGTGACTTGCCAAGACAACTACAAAGGGATGCTGGTACGGGCCCGCTGCGCCCCGCATTTCAAGCGGCTCGCCTACGAAAACGATCCGAATTCGCCGATCACGAAGGCCACCGGCTATATGGGCGGCGGCTGTCTAGCCGGGACGAACTATGCGCGCGTCACGCCGAACGGCGAACTCACACCCTGCCCCTACATGCCGCTGTCGGCCGGCAACGTTCGGCGGCACAGTTTTGCGGATCTCTGGGAGCAGTCCGACATTTTCAATTCGTTTCGTTACCCCCAGCTGAAGGGCAAGTGCGGCGACTGCGAATATACCGACATTTGCGGTGGCTGCCGTGCCCGGCCGTATGTCGACCACGGCGATTGGCTGGACGAAGATCAATGGTGCCTCTACACACCCAAGGGAGGAGAGAAGATCAAGGTCGCCTTCAATACGCCGGAGGAGTCCGAAGTCCTCTGGGACGACGCCTCTGCGCTGCGGTTGAGCCGCATCCCATACTTTCTCAGGGCGATGGTGAAGAAGGGCGTCGAAAAGCACGCTCGCGAACATCAGATCACACTCGTCACCGTGGAGTTGATGGAGGAGCTGCGCAAGAAGCGGTTCGGGAACGACGCCCCTGTCTTCAAATTCTAATCACGTATCTCGTCGCTCGTGAAGCGTATCTCGTAGGTGTGATTTCTACGAATATTGGACAGACCGCGCTTCACGCTTCACGCGTAACGGTCATTATGGATGCTCTCGAAAGTATCGCCACAGATCTGAATACGCTGATTCCGATCGTCAACCACTGGTTTCACCTTCTTTCTGCAGTCATCTGGATCGGCGGTCTCGCCTTTCTGGTGATGGCGGTGACCCCCGGGCTGCAAAAGGCCGTTCCACGCCAGCAGATCAAACCCATCACGGATATTTTTTATCAGCATTACAAGAAGGTTGCTGCCATCCTCCTGGTCGTTCTGCTGTTCACCGGGGGCATCAATCTCCACTATGTGAATCAGGTGCTGATGTCCCAAACCGGCACCAGCGTTCAGCATCACCCCAAGTATCTCATGGTGTTTTTTATCAAGCTGTTTCTCGTGCTCTGTCTTCTGACGCTCTTCCTCTACACGGTCATTTTTAAATCCGAGGATGACGAAGACGAAGCAGAAGCCTATGAGGTCATTCCATTTCAACGGGCGGCACTGTGGATGGGCTTTTTCATTATCCTCTGCGCTGCTGCCATGAAGCATCTGCACCAGTAGACCTCGCCGACCACGACCTGCACTGTAGCGATCATTCCCACTTCCCTTCCTCACACCATTGAACCAAACAGAACCGGTTGCTGTATCTATTTTGATAAGGCCGGTTCAGGATCTGATACTACTTAGCATTGCTAATCTAATACGTCTTTTCAGTATCCTTACGTGGCGACCATCCGAAAAGGATTGAGCGATCAATAATTTAGAGACAAAAACTCGATTCGGTGCTCACTGGTATGCGGGTTGCTCTAGGCCCGTCGGGCAAAGACAACTTGCGCCGTGCTGAACAGAGCCGGCGGAGCGAGGCGCCGATGATGTCCACCATGACAGACAGCAGCCTGTTCACGCGGTGGAATGACCTTCGGATCGTGCCCATCCGAAGCGACTTCATCGCCCCACGCTCATGCCGATGAGGCCGCGTGCGCCGACAATGGGTGCGCGGCCTTTCATCGTCGATGCCATAGATCAGGCTCGCGCAGATCAGCACTGCCTCTCACTCACCTCAAGCCGTGGAGGAATTCTTATGGGAGCGCCGATGCCAATGCCTTCTGTCCAGAGCGAACGATCCCCCGGCAACACCATCCCTGCATCAGTTCCCGAAACGCGCCGTCATCTCCCGCCGCGCAAAGTTCGGCTCACCGTCAATCTTCCACAGGACTTGGTGGAACAGGTTCGCGACGCCGTCTTCTGGACGCCGGGGCTCACTATTGCCTGGCTGATCGCACGGGCCATGCGGATCTCTCTGGCTGACATGCACTCCACCAACCGCGGGCCGTTCCCAAAGCGATCAAGGCCCCTGCGAGCCGGCAGGCCGAAGTTGACCGGGCAGACGATGAATCTCCACATGGACGGAAGCCCCTTGCCGTCCGGCCCCCTGAGCAAGCCGTGACCGGAGCCGGGAAAGAATGTCTTTCTGTCTCTCTGCTTGAACGGGGGGCGGCAGGTCGTCGGACGGTTCGGCCTATCGGCGAGGTGACGCGAGGGCTCGCTTGAAAACGGCGCGAAGACCGAAGTAGGCGAAAGAGTCTTTGAGATTGGAATACAGTCGCTTGAACGTCCCCATGTCGGGGTTGGTGACGTATTCCATTGTCAGGGCAATCCGTTCCTCGCCGGCGCCCAGCGGGGTCACGGCATGCCACAACTTGTCTCCGTTGAAGATCACCATGTCGCCGGGCGCGGTGATAAGTTCGAGTCGCCGGGCCTGTTTGACGGGGTCGTCTTTGAAGAGTTCGCACACGAGTTTGCACTGAGTGGATCGGTCCACCAGCCCCATGAGAATCGTGTACCGGCTTCCCTTGTAATAGGACGTATCGTAGTGGAAGCCGATATGATCGCCCGGCTCCGTATAGTAGTAGAGCGCGCAGGAATGCGGATCGTTGTCGGGGCAGAGCATCAGCTTGGCGTGGGACAGCTGGCTGAGGAACTCCATGAAGGCGGATGATCGATAGAGATCGACAAACAAGGGCGCCTTTTCCATGACCGTGTAGTAGCTGACGCTTCCGCCTTTTTTGTGACCGGGGATATAGTTGCGGTTGAGGTCTCCCTTCACCCCCTTGGCCTGCGGGACCAGCCATTCCTCGACCAGCGCCCGATCGAGGAACTGCGGGATCACCAGAAATTCGTTCTGTTCCCAGTACTCGCGGTGAAGGCGCTCGAAGTTCAAGCGCGCCACGGCTTGCTCCACTGCCTCGGCAATCGTACTGAGTGTCTGGATCGTCATCGTTCCACCCATCAATCCTCTCATCGGCATTTGGTATTCACACACACCCCTGTTTCGCTACGGCTGGCTCAGCACCGGCGCCTTGACGACTTCGACATCAGCGGGAAACTTGGGTTCAAACAACTCGTCACCCAACCCGACATTGTCCTGGAGGGACGAAAACTCAAAATGCGACACGTTTCCACTATGCTCGTGAAGAGAAATGGTCCGGATAAAATAGGTCTTGGGAAACACCTCGATCACGATCCGCTGCAACGAACGCACCGTCTCATGCCCCTCTCCTTTGGGCAGCAGTGTGAGGAGGCGAAGCCCTCCAAGCCCTTTGGCTTTCCCCGGCGTCGGCTCGACCACAAACGATTCCTCCAGCTTCGCCGCCCCCTGGAGCAATTCCAGCGGAGCCCTGGATGCGGCCATCTGGGTCAACTTGCCGACCAGCACCTGCTTGTGTTCCGGCACATAGACCTTAACGTCGTCTCGATTCACATAAATATCTTCCGTCGAGGGATCGAGATAGTTCCACCGCAAGCGCCCCGGCTTCTTGATATAAACTTTCCCCGTCGACAACATCGGCCGTTCGAATCCTTCGATGGTCGTCTTCTGAGTGAAGTCCGCCTGCAGATCCTTGGTTTTTTCATATCTTGCCTGCAGACGCTTGACGATCTCTTGGATTTCCTTTCGTTCCTGCGGGTCGGTCGACTCCTCCGCCCCAGCCGGATAGGGACCGACCAACAACCAGGCCGCCATGACACAGACGATCACTCGTCTCATCCTTGTGCCTCTCCAACGGGACCGCGCCGGCCGAGCACTTCCCGCCGGCCGTCACGGCCGGCGGCTCCGACCAATCCATCGCTTTCCATTTGCTCGATCATGCGTGCCGCGCGGGGGTAGCCGACCCGCAGGCGGCGTTGAATCAACGAGGCCGACGCCTGGCCCGTGGACAGGACCAGATCCTTCGCCTGCTCGTAGACCTCATCCTGCGCCTCCTCTTCTTTGGCCTCCTCCAGCTTCAACGACTGCAATTCCTGATTGTAGCTCGGCTGCGCCTGCTCCTTGACGAACTCGACGACGCGGCGGACGTCGTCATCGGAGACGAAGCAGCCGTGCAACCGATTGAGACGCCCGGTGCCCGACGCCAAATAGAGCATGTCCCCGCGACCGAGCAGCGCTTCCGCGCCGTTCGCGTCGAGAATGGTCCGTGAGTCCGTCTTCGAGGATACTTGGAACGCGATGCGAGCCGGAAAGTTCGCCTTGATCAAGCCGGTCAAGACGTCCACCGAAGGACGCTGCGTCGCAAGAACGAGATGGATGCCCGAGGCCCTGGCCATTTGGGCCAACCTGGCAATCTTGTCTTCGACGTCTTTCGGGGCCACCATCATGAGATCAGCCAGCTCGTCGATCATGACGACGATGTAGGGCAGCGGTTCGGGAGGAGTTGGCGGCGGGGCGAACGAGCCGGGGCTGCCGTCGGGTATCGCACTTTCACCGGCAGCCAGCCGATCTTCTTCCGTCAGATACTGGATCGGCAATTCCGGCTGTTCGGGCTTGATCCCAGTCCGGCTTTCCCCGAGCACGCCCTGCGCGCCGGCGACCTTCAGATTGTAGGCATCGACGTTTCGCACGCCCGCTTCGGCCAACAGCTTATAGCGGCGTTCCATCTCCTGGACGACCCATCCAAGCCCTCGCGCAGCCGATTTGGGATCGGTGATGACCGGTCTCAAGAGATGGGGAATCCCGTCGTAGGTCTGGAACTCCAGCATCTTGGGATCGATCAGGAGCAATTTCACTTCATCCGGCCTGGCTGAGAACAGCAGGCTGAGCAACATCGTGTTCAAACTGACGCTCTTCCCGGCTCCGGTCGCGCCGGCCACCAAGAGATGCGGCATCGTCCGCAAATCGGCGGTCGCCGGCGCGCCAAAGATGTCTTTTCCAAGCGCCAACGTGAGTTTGGACCGTGCCCGAACAAAGGCCTCGCTGGTCACGACTTCTCTCATCGACACGGTCTCACGGTACTGGTTCGGCACTTCGATGCCCACCACGGACTTGCCGGGCAGCGGAGCAACGATACGCAGGCTGATCGCCTTCATCGCCAGCGCCAGATCGTCGGCCAGGTTCACGATCCGCGCGACTTTCGTCCCGGGGGCCGGCTCGAATTCGAACATCGTCACGACCGGGCCCGGACGAACTTCCGTGACCTTTCCGTCGATGCCGAAGCTCGCCAGCGCCTTTGCCAGGATCTCGGATTGAAGTCTGAGCTCATCCTCCGTGACCTTCGAAAACGTGCCGCTCGGTTCGCTCAAGAGTTCGGCGGCATCGGGCAATTGATAACTTCCTGATCCGTCTCCCCTCTTGTTGCCGACCTGGATGCGTTCCGGTTCGGTCACGACCGGTTCAATCGCGTCCTGCTCCGGAGACGACTGGATCACGGCGGGAATCGAAGCGGGCAGTTCGTCGGGCATCGGCAGGACTTCTTCGATGACGCTGCGCATGGATTTGGATTTTCTTGCCCGCGTGGTTTTCGGTGCGGCTTCCGCGTCGGCCTCCAATGCGCGGGACGGCCTCGACGCGCGCAGCCGCTTCAGCATCCACTGCCCCCATTCAGACACCCGGACGGTCAGTTGCGCCAGAGACAAGGGGGCCGTGAATAGCATCGCGATGAGAAACCCGGCCAAAATTACGATGTGCGCGCCGGTGCTCGCCAAATAGGCCCGCAGACCGTCCGCCAGCACTTGCCCGAACAGCCCGCCGGCCAAGCCGCGATGGACCAATCCGCTCGATACCGTCGGGACCGCCGTCACCTCCAGATGGAGGAAGCCGCTCAAAAACAGCAGTGCCACAAGCGACGCGCCGGCGTTGCGGAGACGGATCGACAGGTCGCTTTGAGTGAAGCACCGTACGCCCAACAGGCCCAATAGGATGGGGAACAGATACGCCGCTCCGCCGATGAGCGAAAACAACACCGACGAGAACACGGCACCGGCGGTGCCGATGAGATTATGCGTCGGAGGAGAGCTGACGACGCCGGCCTTGGTCACGGCTTTCGGCTCGCCGGGAACGAATGACAGCAGACTCAACAGCGTAAGCAGACTCAGCGCGATCAGAACCACGCCGATGACTTCTCGTTTGATATGGGAGGGAGGACTGGGGGCGCGGCGGGCCTCGCTGCGCTTGCCCGGGTTGGTAACGCCCATGGTCCGGATGCTAACACAGGGTGGAGGTCATTTCAAACGATGAGCCGCGTTTCCGCGCGCTCCCGCTGCGGATCCGCCTGCGTGTCACGATCCCGCGAACGAAACCGGATTTCACTTGCCGTACGAGGCAGGATGACTATGATACGGGAAACACCTGATTCACCCTTGCATCAGCGATTGCACATCCATGACACCATCGAACCTCTCGCTTGATCGGATCATCGAGCGCCGCAAGCACCGACGCAGCATGCTGCCCCCCGGCTCGCTGCTGTCGTTTTCCCCCGTCACCGCCTCCCCCGACGGCTCGTTGGATGCGGAGGGAGAGGGCATCCTCCTCGACCTCTCGCAAGGCGGCTGCCGCGTGAGCAGTGAAAGCAGCGTCCTCCTGGAGCAGCCCTATACCCTGATCATTCAACTGCCCGACCTCCGCCGCCCGGTGACCGTAGAATCGGCAATCGCCCGATGGAAAGGGACGAATACATTCGGCGTCATGTTCATCGCGATGCGCCGAGAGCAGGAACAGTCGCTGAGCGAATTCCTCCGTCACCTCCACTCCAACACCGCCTGAGATCGCTGGCAGCTCAGCCGTGTACCGGCGGCGTACCCGATAGCTTCATTTCTAAATCGATGAATTGCCCGACGGAAAGACGTTCGGCGCGCGCGGTGACCGAAATGCCCAACGATTCCAGCGCGGCAGTGACCGACTTCTGGTCGTACCCTTCGTCGCGCAGCGAATTCACGAGGGTTTTCCGTCTGTGCGCGAACGCGCCGCGTACGAGCGCCCCGAACCGCGCTTCCTCGCGCGGGGACCGATCCGGCAGTTCCTTGGGACGGACCGATACGACCGCGGAACCCACATCTGGCTTCGGCCTGAAACAGTGGGGAGAGACGTAGAATTCCTTGACGATCTCCGCGACATGCTGCGCCGTCACGGAAAGGACCCCATAGTCCGAACGGCCGGGAGCCGCAATCAATCGATCCGCGACTTCTTCCTGCAGCATCAATATCATCCGCGACCACCGAGTACGCTGCTCGAGCAGCTTGAACAACAGCGGGGTGGACACGTAATAGGGCAGATTGGCGA
>Ga0268299_1002584_pt1 | contig 20816 bp, 19 predicted proteins | sample NOBtaG_FD_193484 | JGI IMG/M metagenome (GOLD analysis project Ga0268299, IMG submission 193484) | Activated sludge microbial communities from bioreactor in Nijmegen, Gelderland, Netherland - NOB reactor | ecosystem: Engineered > Bioreactor > Aerobic > Activated sludge | place: Netherlands... | reverse complement strand
CGGTATCGCAGAAATCCTCAACAAACGCGCCTCCACCGTGTTCAAGCATGCGCCATCGTTGACGAACGAAGACCAACTTGATATCCTCGAGTTCTCTGACGCCTAGAAATTGGGTAAAGTCCGGGTAGCGCGGTAATGTCCAAGTCGAATCCGGTGAAGGGCTTGGGTGTCGACTGGGGATTTCAGTTGACCCACAACCATGTAATTAACACACTGGTTAAATAACAGAATGGTTAAACAATCATGCATGCCGATCAACTCAGTTCAACTCTCTCTGCCCTCGCCGACCCGACCCGCCGTGCGATCCTCGCCAGACTCGCTCACGGGGAACGCTCTGCCATGGAACTTGCCGAGCCATTTGCGATTAGCCAGCCAGCCGTCTCGCGACACCTAAAGGTGCTCGAGCGCGCTGGTCTCATTGAACGCAGCCGACGCGCCCAATGGAGGCCATGCCAGCTTCGCGCGGAACGCCTCCGGGAAGTCGCGGAGTGGGTCGATCAATACCGCCAGTTCTGGGAAGAGCGACTGGATCGTCTCGGCGAGCACCTGCTGGAAATCCAAGCCAAGGAGAAGCACGATGGGGAAGTTTGAGATGGCGACAGGGGGTTCCAGCGACCGCGAGATCAAGATCACGCGCTTCTATGACGCCCCACGGGAACTTGTATTCGCCGCATGGAGCGATCCCGCTCAGCTCTGCAAATGGTGGGGCCCCCGCGGTTTCACCATCGTCACAAAGTCGATCGATGTCCGCCCGAGAGGTTCTTGGGTCTTCTCCATGATCGGTCCGGACGGTACCGTCTATCCAAATCGGATCGTCTATACCGCGATCGAAGCGGGTCGAAGGGTCGCCTACGAACACTCAGGCGAAGGCGAGACCGCCGATGCCCTGTTCATTGCAGAGATCCGATTCGAGGATGAGGGAAGTGGGACTCGCGTGACGCTCCACTCGATCTTTCCGTCTGCCTCGGCGTGCAACACCGTCGTCGAGAAATACGGTGCCATCGAGGGTGGAATAGATACCCTTGAGCGACTCGCGGACCTGGTCACTCAGCGCTCTCCAGAGACTTTTGTTACGTCCCGAGAGTTCGATGCTCCGCGCGCAAAGTTGTTCGAGCTGTGGGTGCGCCCGGAACATCTTGGCAAGTGGTTCGGTCCAAAGGGATTCGAGCTCGAAATCAAATCCGCAGATGTCCGCACCGGCGGGACTACGCTCACGCGCATGAGGAGCCCGGACGGTAAAGTGACTTGGGGAAAGTGGCTCATTCGCGAGGTGCTGCCCCCCGAGCGGCTGATCTTCATCGATTGCTTTTCGAACGAACATGGCGGAATCGAACGACACCCATTCGCCCCGACGTGGCCTCAATACAATCTCACGACAGTGACATTCGAAGATCTCGGAGCACGGACACGCGTTACAGTGCAGTGGACCCCGGTGCACGAAACAGCAGAGGAACTCGCCACATTCGCAGCGAGTCACGATTCCATGCGCGCGGGATGGAGCGGAACATTCGATCGACTCGCCGGACGCGTCGCGGAGGAATGCGCGCCAAGGTGATATGAGTCATGGGGCAGGGGGCGGCGATGCCGGTCCCTCTGCCCAACTCGGGAGCTATGGCAACACCCCTGATGGCAGGCGGGGCGGATTCCCGGTAGCCGAAACTTTCGTAAGTAGCCACAGCCCGAACCGAGGACCACCAACGCTCATCCATGTAACGAGGAACCCCGGGCCGAAAAGAACCAAGCAGCAGAGCAAGGCTGACAGCCCCACCGAATTGAATGGAAGCCCAAGGATGAACGGGACGGACAACATCGCGACGCCGCCGGCGAACAGGAGGACGAGTGGCGCAGACCAGTGGAACCTCGCCGAATCCTGAAGACCGAGGGTCACAAGTTGAATGAACGCTGCGGCCATGATTGCCGCGATCATTCCAAACACCGGTACCAGAATCATTAACGCCGGTGACCCCACGCCACCTCCGGTGATGATCGCGTAGAACAGCAATGCGAAGTATGGCCCAACAAGCAGAACAAAACACACGATCGTGGTCGCGACAAACGCAACCACATGCGAAGCGCCAGTGAGTGACAATCCAACCAACTTGGCGAGCGTCGCTCTGAGAGCGAGTCACCGGGTTGGTCTCCTGCCCGCAGCGTCTTCGGCGCCAGCCTCAATCCCCACCCAGTTTCTCCCATGCGCGCACAGACGATGTCGTGTTGAAGTTCGTAGTACCTTGACCGGTGCCGCTCCCGCCGGAGGGCTCGGGTGATCGGTTGCCGCGCGTGTCCTCGGCGACGAGATCGAAATGATAGTCACCGTTGTTCGCAGGCGCGACGCCCGGAGGGGTAAAGTCAAACGCTCCGCTCGTGCCAGCAACCGTCAGCCCGGTATTCGTCCACGTCCCCGATTCGTGCCGATACCAAAGTTCGACGAAGGCGACCGACGATGCATCGGAAGCTCCGCTGAATGGAACCGAGAACGGAGCCGCCGCCGCGTTCGCGGGTGGCGTCGATGTGCCCGGGGATGGAGCGACGGTTTCGAGGAGAGCTGCCGCGCTACTCCCGATGCCGGCAACTCGAAGGACGATGTTGTCGAAGTCTACTTCAATGCCGGGATCCGCAACCGTTCCTGGAATGTCGAGATTCACGAGACGAATCGAGAGTACCTGACCAAGGCCAGGGTGCGAAGCGCCGATGTTGGCTTCAACGACGGAGGTGCGATACTCTGCTTCAGGGATCGAGCCATCGAGTGAGTTGTCGTCGCTCGCGACGGGATTCGCGCCCGCGCGCAGATCAACGCGATATCCCGGGAAGCCCGTCAGGTCGAAGTATCCAAAATTCGCGGTTCCCTCGTCGATGTTTCCCACAAGCGAGGTGAGTCGATAGCGCGCGTTTGCTTCCAGCACATCGCCCAGCGTTTGCTGAAGTCCTGCCTCCGCATCACCGGGAGCATTCAGGAAAACCAGCCCGCAGTTCACCTCTCCGGGGGGGCGCGGGAGAAAGTGCGTCGTGCCATTCGAGTTCAGCGTGCCGACGACATTTTGGCCACCATCGATCGGCCCGTAGGTGCTCCAACCCGTCGGCGCGAAGAGGGTCAGGAACCCATCTGCCTGCGCATCGGTTTCAAAGTCCGCGTTGTTGATCGCCAGGGACGCGGCGTTGTCCTCGGCTACGATACGTAGTGCGGCCGTTGCGAGCGTCTGTGAGGAGAACTGCGACGCAATTGGCCATGAGATGGACTTGCCAACGCCGGGGGTGATTCCTGCTCCGACATCTCCCGTCGCACCGACGGCGCTGACAGGAAAGGTGGCTCCTCCATCCGTCGAGACGAGCAGTTCAACCGTGCACGCACCATTGCTCGACACGAGATCATAGGTGACGGTGACCTCGGAATTGCCTCCACCGTCAGTTTGTTGTGTGAACCCCACGTTGGAGAGGGATGGAATCGCGAAAGCAAATGTGGGAAGCAGTACGACTGCTGCGAGCGCGCTCAGATGACGGAGTCGCATGATTGCTCCAGGATGGGGTTTCGTCCTGACGACCAGCGCCAGTCTATTCATGGTCGATCATACTGTGTGAAAATCAACCCACATTGACAGCGAGGACTCACTCAAGTCGGAACAACATCATCTCGGCCACAAGGCCAGGGCCGAACGCGAGTGCGACAACGGGTCCGCTAATCCGGCGCCCGGCAAGTTCATTCAGGATGAAGAGCACGGTCGGGGAGGACATGTTTCCGAAGTTCCGCATGATGTGATTCGAGGAGGCGCCGTGGTTTGCATCGAGCGCGAGTGCTCCGAGCGCCGATTCGATGACCCGGGGTCCACCCGGATGGATCGCCCACCCCGCGACATCCCCGATGGCGATGCCATGCTGCGCGAGAAATGCCTCGACCGGAGCGTGCAAACCCACGCGGATGAACTCGGGCGTTTCGGTTGCGAGCGTCATGCGGAATCCCGCGTCGCCAATCGTCCACGACATCGCGTGCGACGTCTCAGGTAAGATCGCGCTTGCTTCTGCGATCACGCGGAACAGTGAGCTGTCCTTGTGCGGGACGCGTGCGGAAATCACCGCCGACGCGGCACCATCCCCAAAGAGCGAATTCGGGACGAGTGCGTCACGATCGAGGCTGTGTTGAAAATGGATCGTGCAGAGTTCGACGCACACGACGAGAACCACCGCAGAGGAATCCGCGCGTGCGATGGCACGCGCGGCTGCACAGGCATTGAGCGCGGCATGACACCCCATGAATCCGATGTGTGTGCGCGACACATGGCGCGACAGGCCAAGCAACTCGATCAATCGGATGTCTGGTCCTGGAGCGAAGAAGCCTGTGCACGTCGCTGTGATGATATGCGTGATAGAGCCTCGATCGACCCTGGCCGCGCGGATCGCGTCTTCCGCAGCGCGTGCGGCGAGCGGGGGAGCCTCCGCGGCGAAAAGGCTCATGCGCTCGGCGGTGCTGGGCGGATTCGCTGCACCCGGTGGGCGTTGCGTGAAGAACGGCAGATCGACGCCGCTGCCCTCGGGAATCAGAACGCTGTGTCGTTTTTCGACTCGGCAAAGTCGCACCGCCGAGCGAACTCGATTCGTTTCGCGCGGGGAATTCGCCGTAAGTTGCGCCGCGATTTCCGCCGCACGATCCGCGGTCAGAACTCCGCCCGGCACAGCCGTGCCGATGCCGAGCAGGTGCACTCGACTGTGGTCGTGTGTGCCCTTGTTCATCGTGGGTCCTGATTCAGTGAGTCCCCGAGGACACGCCCCGCGGAGGGTATGGCGCCGAGCGTGCGTATCGCACCCTTCGCGATCCAACTGTGGTCCAGCAACGCCGATGCGCCGCGCACCGCCTTGCGCGACGAAGCCACTCGACGCGTCCACGCGCGGGCGTACGCCTTGCCCGATGCGTCGCGCCACGGCTCTGCAGCGATGGCTGCCGCGCTCTCGGCTGCGGCGACTGCCCACGCCATCCCTTCACCCGTGATGGGTTCAATGTATCCCGAGGAATCCCCGGCGAGCAGCAACCGTTCCGCCCACGGCTTCGAGACCTCGCGCCCAAGCCGAGGGCAGGTCGTCCACTTGATCTGCCCAAGGTCGGGGCCGGCTATTCCGCAGTCGCTCAACAGTCGCGAGACTGATTCGGAGATTCCGACCTTCGCGGCATCGGCATGCATCGCAGCAGCCACGTTCCAGCGACCATCTTCGAGCGCGACCACGCCGACATATCCCGCGTTTCCCGTGGCCATGGTGATTTGATCGGTCGCGAGCGAGAAGGCCGCCGAATCCAGAATCGTCGACGCGCCGATTTTTCCGCTCTCCACCTGGGGCAGGTCGAGTCCTGCCTCGCGAGCGAGTGCGCTCCCGAGACCGTCACATGCCACGACGATCCCCGCGCGCAGTACCACGCTCTGTCCATCCGAGGCGCGCACGCGCACGATGCGGTGATCGCCCTCAAGGCGCGACGAGATCACGCGCGATTCTCCCAGAAAGTGCGCTCCGCGAGAAATCGCAGAGGCCACCAGCACCCGGTCCAATGCGAGGCGCGAGACCGCGATCGGTGCGTGTCCACCCTGCTTGGGAAATGGGATCCGCGCATGAGCGGTGCCGCGAAGCAGGATCATACCCGAGAGCGTGGGTGGGTTCAGCGCAAGAACAGGCTCCAGCAGTCCGAGTCGCTCCAGCCCACGCATGGCGCGAAGATTCATGCAGCAACCGCACGTCTTGTTGCGTGGCGCGCGACCCTTGTCGATGAGGAGAACCCCGATTCCCCGCGCGGCGATTCCCGCAGCCACGCAGGTCCCTGCGACTCCTCCACCGACGACGACCACAGGCCACATCCGTTGCGCAGCTTCGCTCGTGGCGATGGTGTCCTGAACGGGCGAGTGAGAGCCGTCTTCCATTCAGTGACGGCTAGTCGTGGAATCTGCTCGGGATGTCAATTCACGCTCCAGAGGAGCAGAAGGCGGAACGGGCGGCGGCGTTCGACTCGCGCACCGTGGAGGCCAGCCCGCTCGGCAAGCGAGAGCAGTTCCGATCTCGTATAGGCGGCGCGAACCGAGCGATCCCCATCGACGTGCACGACTCGCGAACGCGTCAGCAAGCGAGAGGCGACGCCGACTCCCCAACGCGCCGCGGGTGAGCGCTCAAGATCGCTCACGATCACCGTGCGTCGCGCCGCGCTCTTCATTCGCCCGAGAAGCGCCACGACCTCCGATGGATCGAGGTGATGCAGAAAGAGGGAACACAGGACGACGTCAGCCTTCGGCAGGGGGGACTGCAACACATCGAGCCGGGCAAAGCGCACCCCGCGCGGCGCGTTGCGCCCAGCGCGATTCACCGCCGTTTCGCTCTTGTCGAGGCCCAGTGCGCGAATGCGACCACGCCCGCGGCGCACGATGTCGCAAAGGACATCGCCCCCCCCGCTGGCGACATCGATGACACTCAGGTCGCCGTGCGACTGCAACTCGCGGCGCACCTCCGGCCAGATGATGCGCGCCGCCCCCCCCACATAGTTCAACCGCGCGAGGCCCCTCAGCGCGTGCTCGTGCTCCACCCTCGGCAGGGTCGGATCATCCATCAATTCCGGTTCGCGGTGACGCTTCAAGACGACTTCTCCGAAAAAGGGAAAGCGTTGTGTGCAACAGCTTGGCGAACAACGGGAATCCTCAGAAACGGCATCGGCACAAAGTATCCCTATTGACATACGTCACGAGACGTAGTTTTGTTCCTGCGCATCACAACCCCACCCCGAGGTTCCCCCAATGCGCAGGCCAGTCCTCATTTTTCTCGTGTTCATGACGGTGCTCCTTCTAGCGGTATCCGTCGCCATTTCGACCCTTTGGAAGCTGATCGGCTGGCTGACGATTCCCGTGCTCCTCGTGGCGCTGGTCGTTGCCGGGTTCGTTCTCAAGAAGCTCGCGGTGAAGGCATTCGAGAAACTTCTCTCCACCCCGTTTCGGATGAAGGGAGCCGCGCTCAAGAACGCCCGCGTGGATGTCCACGAGGTCTCGACGCTGTCCGAGAGGGAAGGAAAGCGCCAGATCAGGGTCGATGCCACGATCACTCCCGACGCCGATTCGCAGCAGCAGTTCAGAGCATTCGCGCCGGGCGAGATCACTCTGGTGCCCTTTGGCACGACCGACGTCGAGCACTACGATTCCGAGGAGGATGGCTTCGAGATCTCGCGGGTGGAGTACTTTGAGGATGGTGAGTTCCGGGAATTCGAAGGTGAGATGGGTCAGGGGCCGATGCGGCTCCGCTTCGAGGCTGACGTTCCACTCGATGCGCGTCGCCTCTCGTTCTGCTATTACTTTGAGGTCATCGGAGACCTGAAGATCGAAATGCAGCGCCTTTCCTCGACGGCCTGATTTGATCCCCGCCGAATTGTGAGAGGGCCGGAATCCCCGCCGGCCCTCCCGCGAAATTTTCTGCTGCTCCGCGGAGCGTCGCGCGCACACTGGACGGAAATCGTCTCCGTCCTGCGCACACATGGCTCTCTCTCCCTCCGACTTCGCCCACCTTCACGTCCACTCAGAGTATTCGTTGCTCGACGGCGCGAACCGCATTGGCGCGCTGGTGAACCACGTCAAGGAACTTGGGCAGAACTCGGTCGCGCTGACCGACCACGGGGTCATGTTCGGCGCGCTTGAGTTCTATAAGGCGTGCAAGAAAGCCGAGATCAAACCGATCGTCGGCTGCGAGGTGTACATCACCGCAGGCTCGCGCCTCGATCGCATCCCCGGCAGTCAGAAGGGGAATGCGCATCTCCTGCTGCTGGCCATGGACCACGATGGTTACAAGAACCTCGGCAAACTTTCCACGATCGGCCACACCGAAGGCTTCTACTACAAGCCGCGCATCGACTTCGAGACGCTCGAGAAACACGCGGGGGGGATTCTCGCGACGTCATCCTGCATGGGCGGCCTGATCCCGCGCGCGATCCTCGACGGAAACGACCGGGTGCGCGATGACATGACGGGGCGATTCCTCGAAATCTTCGGGCGCGATCGGTTCTTCGTCGAGATTCAGGAACACGGGATACCCGAGCAGAAACTCCTCAACAAGGGGCTCCTCGATCTAGCGAAGCGATATCAGCTTCGCGTGGTGGCGACGAACGACTCGCACTACCTCAAGAAGGAAGATGCGACCGTCCACGACCTGCTGCTCTGCATCCAAACCCAGTGCGTCCACACCGACCCGAATCGCATGCGCTTTTCGGGGCAGGAGTTCTACGTCAAATCAACGGCTGAGATGGAAGCCGTCTTTGGCGAGATCCCCGAATCACTCACGAACACGCTGGATGTGGCAGACCGCTGCAACCTCGAGATGCCGAAGCAGAAGTATCATCTTCCCCGGTTCCCTTGCCCGGGCGGGAAGAGTGAAGCGGAGTTCCTGAAGGAAGAGGTTTGGAACGGCGTCCGCCGCCTCTACGGATCCCGATCAGACACGGACCGTGAGCTGATCGACCGTGTGGAGTTTGAACTCGGCGTCATCAACAAGATGGGATTCGATGCGTACTTCCTGATCGTCGCCGACTTCATCTCGCACGCGCGCAGTCAGGGCATTCCCGTGGGGCCGGGACGAGGTTCCGCCGCAGGTTCCGTCGTCGCATACGCACTCGGCATCACGCAGTTGTGCCCGCTGCAACATGGGCTCCTGTTCGAGCGATTCCTGAATCCCGACCGTCTCTCGATGCCAGACATCGACGTGGACTTTTGCTTTGAGCGACGCGGCGAAGTCATCGAGTACGTGCGGAAGAAGTACGGCGAGAACTGTGTTTCGCAGATCATCACCTTCGGGACGATCAAAGCGAAACTGGCCGTGCGCGACGTCGGACGCGTGCTCGGCATTCCGCTGCCGGTCGTGGATCAGGTTGCCAAGCTCATCCCCGATGGACCGAAGGCGAACCTCAAGGAAGCTCTCGAGAAGAGTCAGGACCTGCGCGCGCGCATCGAGAGCGACCCGCAGATTCGCCAGCTGATGGAGGCCGCCGTCGCGATGGAGGGGCGCGTGCGCCACGCGGGCACGCACGCGGCCGGCATCGTCATCGCCGATCAGGACCTGACGGAGTACTGCCCTCTCTATCGCAACCCTCGTGACGAAGCGATCGCCACGCAGTTCACCATGAATCAGGTCGAAGAAATCGGCCTGCTCAAGATGGACTTCCTCGGGATCAAGAACCTAACGATCATCCATCGGGTGGAGACCTGGCTGCGCGAGCGAGAGAACATCATCGTCGATTGGGAGAAGATCGACCTCGGCGATTCAATGACGTACGAGTTGCTGCACAAGGGGCAGACCGCCGGCGTCTTCCAGCTCGAATCGGACGGTATGACGGCGCTGGTGCGTGCAATGCAGCCGACCAACTTCGCCGACCTGACTGCACTGATCGCACTCTACCGGCCGGGACCGCTCGAAGCGGGCATGCACACGATGTACGTCTCGCGCAAGCACGGGCGTGAGGCGGTTACCTTCGACCACCCGTTGCTCGAACCGATCCTCGGCGAGACATTCGGCACGATCCTGTACCAGGAACAGGTCATGCGCATCTCGACCGAGGTGTGTGGTTTCACGCGCGGCGAAGCGGACGTTCTGCGCAAGGCGATGGGCAAGAAAGACGCAGTCGTCATGGCGAAGCAGGAAGAGAAGTTCATCGCCGGAGCCGAGAAGAAGAGCGGCATCGAGTACAGTCTTGCGAAACACATCTGGGACCAGATCGTCACGTTCGCAGGCTATGGCTTCAACAAGTCGCACTCGGCGGCCTACGCAGTCATCACATTCCGCACCGCGTACCTGCGGGCGCATTACCCACTGCTGTATCTGGCCGCGCTGCTCACGAACGGAATCGGCGCGGACACGGATGAAATCGCGAAGTACGTCGCGAGTTGCCGCGAGGTTGGCATCGAAGTCATGGGCCCGGACGTCAACCGCTCGCGCGAGTACTTCAACCCGGTCGACGGCGCGATCTACTACGCGCTCAACGCGGTGAAGACCGTGGGGGAGGGGCTCGCCAAAGCCATCGTCGCCGAGCGCGACAAGGGTGGAGCGTTCCGCTCGTTGCAGGACTTCTTCGAACGCGTCGATCCTACGTCGATGAATGCCCGCATGGTCGATGCACTCGTGAAGGTCGGTGCATTTGATTCGCTCGAGAAACGCCGCGCGCCTCTCGTCGAAGCAATCCCGGAACTTCTCGAAATCGCGCATTCCTCCCACAAGGATCGCAAGGGAGGCCAGGCCTCGCTCTTCGAAGGGATGGATGCTTCTGCCGCCGCGTCTGCGGTTCAATTGCCACGCACGCCCGAGTGGGACCCGAAGGTGCGCGCGAACTTCGAGAAGGAATTCCTCGGCTTCTTCCTCAACGATCATCCGCTGAATCGCTATGCGATCGAGATGGAGAGCTTTACGACCCACCGATCTTCCCAGCTCAAGAACGTCGATCCCGACATGTCCGAAGGTGATCGCCCGCAAAATATCCGCGTGATGGGCGTGATTACCTCGGTGCAGATTCGTCAGGACAAGAACGGCAAGTCATGGGCGATCGTCATGATGGAGGACATGGAGGGGCCCTTCGAACTGAAGTTCTTCTCACGTTCGTTCGAGGCATGCCGCGACATACTCGCCCCGGAACGCGTGGTGCAGGTGGAAGCGCGCCTCAGCGTTTGGAACGCGCGTCCCAGCGTCGAGGGACAGCAGGTGCGCCCCGTGGATCAGCTCCGTGAAATGACGAAGGGAATCGTGATCGAGTGGCCTGCCGAGCGAATCAGCACGGAGGCACTCGTTGGGCTAAAGGAGTTGTGTCGTAAGCATCAGGGCCGTCGCCCCGTTCGCATCATCGTAGGCTCCCCCGATGGGCGGCATCGTCTTGAATTCTCGCCCAATGGCGCGCTGCGTGCGCCGATCACGGACGAAGCTCTCGCTGAGATGCGCAAGCTCCCCGGCAGACCGAAGCTGCGGTTGGTAATGTAATGGGGGAGAGAGGCATCACCCCGAATCCCTTTGCGTTGGAGTCCGCGCGATCTCCAAAATCGCCGCTGCGAAGGTTGTCTCCAACAGTCGTTGTCGCCCTCGTTCGCGGAAGAACCCCTTAGCAAAGCCTCTCTTGTCCTCCATCTCCGAACCACCTCCGTCCAACACTCCTCCCGGACGAATGCCCCTTGCAAAGGGTGTCTATCAGCTCGCGATTCTGATCGGGCTGATGTTCCTGTCGAACGCGATCATCCCGCCGACGATGGATGCCTTGGTCCGTAGGCCATTCGACTTCACGAACGCCGAGAGTTCTGCGTTCATGTCGATTCCCTCCATCGCCCAGTTGATCTTCGGGATCGTCTTCGGCCTCTGGTCTGACCGCACGGGGCGACGTATCCCGATGCTGGCGACGGGATTGATCGGGGGCGGAATCTGCTTCTCGCTTCTCCCGCATGTCAGCTCGTGGAATGCGATGTTGGCGCTGAGGTTCGTCGAGGGCACCTTCTCCGTGATGGCCTCGACGCTGATCTTCGCGAGGGCGCTTGATCTTTTGGGCGAGGACAACCGCTCCCGAGGGATGGCCGTGGTCACGGCGGGGCTTCCGCTCGGATACCTTTGCGGTCCGATCTTGGCATATCACCTCGGTGATTACTCGCTCGGCGCGCTCTATCTCGCAGGAGGACTGCCCCTCGTGCTCGGCGGATTCTGGATACTTGGGAGCCTCCGCCACGAGGGAGCTATCAAACCGAACGAATCTTCCATCTCCGAAATGGTGGACGCATTGCGCAGAACGCCGGGCCTCGCCGTCCCCCTCCTGTTTGGTTTCGTGGACAAGTTCACCTTCGGCACGTTGGCGGTTTTGACCAGCTTTGTCTTGAAGGACGTCTATTCCGACGGTACGGTCGCAACCGCTGGCGTCGTCACCTCGGGACTGTGGGTGGCTTTCCTCGTTGGCTGTTATCCCGCATCCAAGATCATCGAACGTGTGGGACCATGGTGGCCACTGACGATCGGATCAGCTCTCTACGGGCTCGCGTTCATGGGCTTGGGGCATGGCTCGATCGAGTTATTCACGGCGCTGATGGCGGTGTGCGGATTCCTTTCGGCGATTATGTACATACCAAGTTTTGTCCTGCTGGGAAAGATGGTTTCCCCGGGCGAGCGCGGCACGGCGATGGCTGTATTCAACACCGTGGGTATGGTTGGGATGATTGTCGGGCTTGTGACCGCGTCCCACCTGAGCGATGTTTCTTATGTTAGAGCTTATACAACCGCTGGCGCGCTCGAGATTCTCGCGGCGGCCATCGGGCTGGTTTGCATGACGGTTTTCTTCGGCCATCCGAGACGTCTTGCAGCGTCCCCACATGCTGCAAAGAGGGCTGAGTAACCAAATCCTGCGGCAGGAGGGCGGGCTAGTCGGGGCGATTCCCCACCCGCCAATCGAAGGAGGTACGCCCCACATGGAAGAGAATCCTTTGCAGGTGGACGAGGCTGCGCTCGAAGCGGTCCCCGAGGAAACCCCAGCCGCCCACCCCACCGGAGCCCCCCTGCCGGTTCGTGTCCTTGTGCTCGATGACGAGCCGATTACTGTTCTCGCGCTGGGCAACCTGCTTGTTCAACAGGGCTACATGCCCCTCGCCGCGCGTTCGCTCCGCGAGGCGACATCCATTCTGGCCGGTACTGTTCCAGATGTCGCGATTGTCGACGTGTACCTCGGCACCGAGGACGGCCTCGACCTCGTGCGCGAACTGCACAAACGACTCCCCGATGTCGGCATCATCGTGATTTCGGCGGAAGACACCGAGACACTCGCGCAGAAGGCGATTTCCTGCGGGGCGGACGCGTTCCTGTCGAAGCCCATCGCGCCGGCCGCCCTCATGCTGAGTGTGCGCAACCTCCTCCAACTTCGCAGGGAGCGCCAACGCGCGGTCGAACTCGAACGCGAGTTGAAGCGGTCCCTCGAGGGAAGCCTCTTCCCGCGCATCCTGACCCATAGCGACGCGATGCGATCTGTGCTTCGCCTCGTCGAGAAAGTCGCGCCGCGCGAACTCTCGGTGCTGATCTTTGGCGAAAGCGGCACCGGCAAGGAACTCGTCGCGCGCGCCGTGCACGAACACAGCCACCGCTCGCGTGGCAGCTTTGTTGAGTTGAACTGCGCGGCACTTCCCGTGAATCTCGTCGAGTCGGAACTCTTCGGCCACGAGAAGGGCGCATTCACCGGTGCGCTAGCGAGTCGCGCAGGCAAGATCGAGCAGGCAAATGGCGGCACGCTGTTCCTCGATGAAATCGGTGAGCTCCCGCTGGAAATTCAGCCGAAGTTCCTCCGTGCATTGCAGGAAAAACGCGTCACGCGCGTCGGCGGCAAGGGTTCCATCGACTGCGACTTCCGGCTCGTCTGCGCGACGAATCGTGATCTCGCCAAGGATGTCCGCGAAGGCCGATTCCGCGAGGACCTGTTCTATCGCATCGCCGTGTTTCCGCTCAAGCTCCCCCCACTTCGCGATCGCATCGAGGACGTGGACATGCTCCTCGAAGCGTTCCTGCGTCAGGAAGGCATCAAGTCGCCGCGTGTCACCGAGGGCGCACACGAACTGCTGCGTCGGTATTCCTGGCCGGGCAACGTGCGTGAGCTGAAGAATATGGCGCAGGCCGTGACGCTCCTCACCGAAACCGGCACGATCGACGAAAGCGTGATCGCATCGTACCTCGGAAGCCGCTTTCAGCTCAAGCCGGGCACTCTCTCGATCAATGCGACGGCTGAGGAAACCCCCGACAGCGTCCGCAAACTCGCTGACCTAGAGCGCGAGGAAATCCTTCGCGCGCTGCGAGTCTTTCGCGGCTACGTCCCCGAGGCCGCACGCGCCTTGGGCATGGGGCGCGCCACGCTCTACAAGTACATCAAGAAGCACGACATCCGACTGGAGATCTACGGCGGGACGACGGAGGAGTAGCCCCCATCGCTATCCAGATTGTCGCGCAAACCGGCGCTGTGATTCGGGAAAGTCGACGCCCATCGAGAACCAGAACACGACTCCTGGAGAGAGGGACTGAATCAGGTTGAATTTTGCGCCGGTACCGCCTTGACAATCGGCGGCACGCGATGGCACCGCGGCGAAAAGCAGCCCCCGCGATGCCAACGATGGACATCCCCTAATACACAGGGAGCCGCGAGATCCTCTTGGTCTGCGCTTCTCCGCGATGGCTTTCCTCCACGAAACGCGAGAGGCCGGCGAACACCAGATACAACCCGCCGATCACGCTGACGGGCACGCCCAGCAACCAGAGACGTAGTAGGAGTGCCGCGCCCGCCAGGTTCGCCCCGATTGAGTGCAGTTGCGTCGAAAGAATTCGCACACCTCGAAAGTCAGAAAGCGGGCGGACTTGTAAATGCGGATCCAAAGCCCGACGCCAAATCCCGTCGCGATGGACACCCCCGCGCACACCACGGTGAAACCAACAAAGATCGGGTGTGGGAAGAGCGCGTACGCTCCCGATGAAACATGTATGGGTGGAGGGAACGCGTTCATCGGCAGTCCGCCTCCTCGGCGCCACAGTTCCCACATCGCCAAAGCCATGAGTAGGATACCTGCCATGACAATCCCTGCTCCGATGGGCAACGAATGCAGCCCTGGAGGTGATTGTGCGACGGTGTTGCTCCACCAGAACAGCAAGGGCGGGAGCAGAACGACGAGTGTCGCCTCGTACGCGATCCGAGCGAGGATCCCCTTCATCTCCATCGGACGACCTCACGCAGCGCCCTGCCTGAAACAGATCAACGTCCGGGACCTGGGCAGACGGCGCGCGAGACGCGCTTCACCTCGCGTGAATCGCTCATGGATCGAATGCAGGGCACGAGCGATGGGGAGACCCCGCCAAAGAGCGACTTGGCGATTAACTCGTCGCGGATGATCCGACCTGATGCCATCTCACGGCGGAATCCATCCCCTTCAACGGTGGAGCCACCCAAGGAATGGCATCGCCCACTCTTGGAGTTGTGGATCACCCATCGCCGCTCCAGACCGCGCCGCCAGTCGATCCAGACCAATGAGTTCGACCCGTCATCCGAGCACCGCGCCTTAGTTCAACTTGAGAGGCCCGCGGGCCAAGCTTCCCGATTAAGCGATCGCGCACGCCCTCGTCGCTATGACGACGTCCATGTGGATTTTTCTGACGCTGAAGCCTCTCATGGGGAACCCACGCGCCCGCCGAACTCGATACTCAGAACCGATGAGTGGGAGAGTACGAGGCTGTTTTTATAAGTCTGCGATGATTTACCATTTCGGTGGAATGAGCTGTCTGCACGATATGAATCCTCTGAGCGATGACCCCAGAGGTCCCTACCGTACGCTGTTGCCGATGGTTGCTTTGTCGCCGATGGTGACGGTGTCGATGATGCCCATGATCAGTTCGTTGATCGGCGCCCGGTCGAGTTGGAAGACGAGTTCCGCGAGGCCGGGGGCGGCTCCCATCATGACGATATCGCCCGGCCCGGCGCCGACATAGTCGATCGCCATGGTTTCCCTGCCCGCCTTCGATCCATCCGGATTGAGGGGCTGGACGAGCATCAGTTTACGCGAGTTGAACGCGGGCAGTTTGTCGGTCGAGATGATCGTGCCGACGACGCGAGCGATCTTCACGGGCGGTGCTCCGGACGAACACCGATGCTATCCACCATGCCGACGATGGCGCAGTCCACGGGGGCGTACCAATTCCCCGGATGCGCGGACATGGCGTCGCCACTGCGCGCGATGTACACGGTCTCGCCGATGTTTCGGTTCATCGCATCGAGGGCGACAATCGCCGGTCCGAACGGGACCATCTGCGAATCCACGGGCTGGACAATCGCAAGGCGGTATCCGCCAAGCGCTGGGTCGCGCTGGGTGGCGACGACGTTGCCGATGACGCGTGCGAGGTCCATGTCAACTCTTCCGCTTCGTGGTCTTGACGCTGGCATTCTCCGAAGGCTCCGGCTCGGCGTCAGCGGTTTTTCGCTCTCCCAACTCGTTTATCACATCCGCGAGGTACCCCGCCCCATAGCCGTTGTCGATGTTGACCGTCGCGATGCCGGGCGAGCACGCGTTGAGCATCGAGAGGAGCGCACTCACTCCACCAAACGAGGCCCCATAGCCGATGCTTGTGGGCACGGCGATAACGGGAGCGGAGGTCAGCCCCGAGACGACGCTCGGCAAGGCACCCTCCATCCCCGCCACCACGACGATCACCCGGGCTGTGCGTAGGAGTTCCGCGTGCTTCAAGAGTCGGTGCAGCCCGGCAACACCCACGTCGCGGACGAGCTGGACAGAACTACCGAGCGCGTCGGCGGTCACAAGGGCTTCCTCGGCGACGGGCAAGTCAGAGGTGCCGGCACAGAGCACCAGGACCAATCCCTTCTTCCGCACGATCTTGCTGCGCCCGCCTGTAATCATCCGAGGGCGTTCGTGATACGCGATCGGCACCTCGCCCAATCCCGCGATCACCTCGCGCGCGTCCTTGGCGGCAATGCGTGTGATGATCAGATTCGAGCCAGCCTCGATGATGGACTTCGCGATGGGGATGATCTGCGCGGTGGTCTTGCCTGCGCCGAAGATCGCCTCCGGCCGCCCACGGCGCGATTCGCGATCCAGGTCAACGCACGCATCCGCAAGGTCGCGCGAGGTCACTCGCCGCATCTCCGACATCGCGGAGTCCACCGACAATTCCCCGGTCGAGACACGGTCGAGCATCTTGCGTAGCGCAGTGTTTTTTTCGGCGGCCATGCGGGGAGAAAATCCGTCCTGAGCGTGTTCTGCGACGACAGGGTGAGAGATGCCCACTCTCCCCTCAAGGGGCAGCAACATTCCTGACCTCGACACCGATTTTTCTGCGGCGCGGGCCTCCCAGCTTGTTGTATCGCTCCCCTCTTGTGGATGCTGTAGAATCTCCATTCCTCAGAGGTATCCTCTTAAGTGGCCAACAAATCCGCGCACCGAATCGAGCGCCAGGCGGCGATCATGCTCGTCGCCTTGGCACTGCTATTCCTTGCGCTGGTCCGATCTGAGTTCGGAACGCTGCAGAGCGCGGACGTCCGGGCTGCCACCAGTCTCAATAGTTTCGTCGGGGACTCGGAAACATGGGATCTGCTCGTTCTGTTCCTGACGCGCCAAGGTGGCGACGTCGTCGGGTCATTCCTTGTGGGTGTGACTTTGCTGATGTTGATCCGCCGCAGCGGCGGAGGGCTCGCCCGAATCCTCGTCGTCGGGGGGAGCTTCGTGCTGATCACTATCGGCGTGGATCAGTTGATCGACCCGCTGGACGACTTTGTTCTCCGGCCCGGACCCGGTGTGGTCATCCCTGCATTCCACAGTCCGGTGCAGAGCCTTCAGGTCTCGTACAACTTCCCAGAGCTGACGCGGTTCCCGTGCGACTTGGCGGCGACCTATTCGGTGATCTTCTTTCTTTGCTTGTTCCGGTTTGGCCCGAACGCACTCCCGTTGCTGGGCATCGCACTCGCCTTTGGCGAGGAGTAACACCCCGACTCCGACTCCTGCCCACTCATCCCGTTTGGGCGGGAGTCGTTCCTGTTCCGACCGATTCTGAGAGTTCATCCTGCGGATCGCGCAGGAAGACCACGGTACCCGGGGGGATCGCGCCCTGTTTCAGCGCGGCCTCGTTGTCGTTCATGCCGAGCACGTCCACTTCCTTGAACGTGCGCTCGGGGCTGAGAACCACGCCCGTTTTTCCATCGCGACGCACTACGGCTTCGATCGGGATGTTCGTCGCCATGGGGAATTCCGTCACGAGAATCCGCGCCGACGCGGTCATGCCGTGTCTGAATCGCGCGTCGTTTTCGAGAATCTTGATTCGCACGTCGAACTCGCGCGGGCCCGTGTCCTCGCTCATCGAGCGGCGACGGTTCATCGTGGTTGATGGCACGATGGATTTGGTGACCACCTCCCCTTTGACTTCGACTTCGGGGAAAGCCTCGACGCGGATCATGGCCGTCTGGCCGGGGAGGACGGTGGAAATCTCGGATTCGTGGACGGGGACAATGACGAGCATCTGACGTGTGTCGGGAATCTCGAAAAGGTTCGAGCCCTCCCACACGGAGTCGCCCTCCTGAGGCTTCCCCATGTTTCCGCCCTTCCAGTACTGGAGGTAGCTCAACTCTCCATCCACCGGCGCGCGCACGATTGCTTTCTCGATTTTCGACTCTGCTTCCTTGAGCAACTTGCGCTGGCTCTCAACCTCAATCATACGGCGATCGATGGAGGTCTGGGCAATGCGCAGGTTTGATTGCGTGTTTTCCTGTGCCTTTAGGAGTTCGATACGCCGATTCCGCAGGTCCAGCTCTGCCTGCACCATGGCAAGGTACGCCTCCTCAAGCCGCGAACGGGGCGAGACGTTGCGCTCCACCAGCAGCTTCTCCGCGTCGTGTTTCTGGCGTGCGTCGCGAAGGGCTTGTTCGGCGATTTCGATCGTGGTGGCCGCTTGATCCAGATCGAACTGATTCTTCAATTCAGTCAGATGATATTCTTCGCGCGCGGACTCGAGGTCCTTGAGCGAAAGTCCCAGTGTGGCACTCGTGTCGTCGCGCTGCTTCTCAAGCTCGACGGTATCGAGATAAAAGACAGGATCGCCGATACTCAAGCGCGTCCCCTCAGGGATCAGTTTGGTGATCTTGCCGCTATAGGGGGTGTAGATCGTGACGGAGTTGGACGCCTGCAGGAATCCGACGGAGCGCACCCAACGCTCGAACACGCCATCGCGCGATTCGGCTGTTGGGACGCGATCCAGCGTGACGGCACCAGCTGAAAGCGTGCGCCAAGGCTTCACCGCCCAGACGACACCGCCAAGGCCGGCGACCAACACGATCGAGATCAGGAATCGCTTCATCTCAGATTCGGTCCTCACCCGCTCAGTAGAGCGGCTTCCCCATTGCACGGTAGAGATTCGCCAGCGCCGACTGATAGTTGAGCAGCGACGAACTGTAACGCGTCTCTGCTTGGAACAAGTCGTCCTGCGCGAGACGCACTTCGGTGACGGAGCTAAATCCTACTTCGAAACTTCCGTTGATGAGCTGCAGATTCTTGCGCGCTTGCTCGACCGTCTTCTGAACGACGGTCAGTGATGCCTCGGAGGCGAGCACACTGCGGTGTGCGACGATGATCTCCTGCGTGATGTCGCGCTCGAGGGCGACGCGGTTGGTCTTCACTTGCTCAAGGCGCAGCGTCGATTGGCGAAGCGATTCGCGACGCTGGATGTTGATGACTGGAATCCGAAGCGAGAGACCTGCGTCCCAGCCGGTATCCTTCAACTCATTCGCGTCCTTATAGTTCCCCGCTGAATCGCTTCGACCATATCCCGCATCAAAGTTCAAGTCGGGGAGCATGTTGTTGCGAGAGACCCGATGACTAATCTCCGACTGGGTGACGCTGATGTCGCTGCGCATCAACTCCATGCGCGACGCGAGACCGGCGGAGACAGCTTCCTGCACGCTCGGTATCTCGACGCGTCCGCGCTCGCGCAGCACTGGTGTCACATCGAGCAGCGAGATCTGTGTGTCCAGCGGCAGCCCCAGCAGGATAAGCAGGTCCTCACGCGCATTCTCGAATGCCTGACGTCGTCCGATAGCAGATTCGACTTCCTGGAGGAACTGAATCTCAGCGCTCAGGATCTCCGATTCTGCGACGCGCCCGACCTGATACTTCAGTTCCGTTTCCTCGAGGAATCGACGACGCTCGCGCAGGGCGTCCGCGCTGACCTGGAGCTGCTGTTTCAGCGACGCGATGTCGAAGTACGAGTTGATGACGCGTAGTGCCGTATCGCGCTCGGAGAGTCGTTGGCCGAGGATCGTGTCTATCTCTGAGAGGCGCTGCGATCGCAGATTTGCCGTGCCGACTTCGATGCCTCCACCACGAAGGAGAGGTTGCAGGAAGCGAATGTCTGCGTCCGCGCCAAAGCTGCGACTGCGAAGCTGTGTGTCGTTGTCGTCGTTCTTGCTGCTCGTGCGCGATTCGTTCCCGGAGGCCGTGATCTTGCCGCCTGTCGGGAGGTTCTGCGTGATCTCAATGCCCGCGTTCGTCGTCGTGGACTGCGTGGTGACCGTGCGGTCACCCTCGAACGGAACCGATAGGCTCGTGGTGTCGCGATCCTTTGTCCGACGAATCCGCGCGTCACCGACAAGATCGACGAACGGGAGGAAGAATGCTTCCTCGGATCGTGTCTGACTCCGCGCGATCTGAACCGACCGATCCGTGTTGATCAGGTCGAAGTTGTTCTCGTTGGCGATCTGGACGAGGGCCCTCAGATCGAGGTTGGCGTACTTGCCGTTCGGGTCCGTGACGCGAAAAATCGTCGATGTAGTAAACAGCTCTCCATCGAGAAGGGGGAGCGTTTCCAGAAATCGCGCACCCATGCGTGTCTCGACCCCACCGGGTAGCTCCAAATCCCCGGGCGATGGGAGTTCGTCAAAGGTGTCACGGATGCTTCCCTTTCCGGTCGATTCCTTGGGGGCTTCCGTCTTCCAGGGGGGGAGACCCTCTGGTACCGCTGAGCCGGGGGGTGGTTCTTCGGCAGGGGAGAAGGTAGGAATGGCGAGGAGACAGGTCAGGAACAGGGCGCGATTGTTGATCATGGCGAGGGGACTCTGGGTTGCGGACACGGACGGACACAAACCATAATCGTTCCAGTTGGCAGTGGGTAAGGTGGATAATCTGAGCGGTTCGGGTGGCTGGACGCACGTTCCCCGCATAGGGGTGCATCCCCGCATTTCGTGACTCAGTTTTGAGTTCGTGCTTCCCGTTGTTCCTCCCGGGTGCCGTTCTTGTGGGATTCCCGTTGAGGAGTTCTCCATGGCTGAGACCCGTTCCATCGAGCAG
>Ga0268299_1002583_pt1 | contig 20818 bp, 19 predicted proteins | sample NOBtaG_FD_193484 | JGI IMG/M metagenome (GOLD analysis project Ga0268299, IMG submission 193484) | Activated sludge microbial communities from bioreactor in Nijmegen, Gelderland, Netherland - NOB reactor | ecosystem: Engineered > Bioreactor > Aerobic > Activated sludge | place: Netherlands... | reverse complement strand
TTTCAGACGTCGTCACGACCATGGCGAACTGCGGGTTGCTCTCCGATCGTAAGTACCCGATCTTCACCGGCATCACGGCCTGCCAGGCTTTCTCCAGATCGGCCAGCGCCTGCTGAACCAGCTTCTTAATCAGCCGAACTTGAATGGTGGTGAACTCTCTGCCTTCAGGCTTCACATGCGTTTGCACTTTTCCACCGAAGAAGAAGTCCACAATCAGGTACACCAGCATGGCGTCCATGACGTAGAGCCCGTTGCCTCGCATCGGCTCCATGGCGAACAGATTGAAGGAGGAGGGAACCGGAACTTTTTGAATGAAGTCCCCGAACTTCATGATTTGGGTGCCGAGGACGCTGAATTCGATCTTCTCGCGCAGCACGGCACTCCAGGAGATGGATTGCTGACGCGTGAACCGATCGTTGATCATCTCCATCGTGGGCATACGCCCGCGAATGATGCGTTCCTGGCTGGTGAGGCTGTACGTTTTGACCCCGCCCGGATCTTCCTCCTCCTTCGGAGCCGTCTCGACTTCGCCGGACATGACGCCACCCATCAGGGCATCGATTTCTTCCTGGGAGAGTATTTTATCCATGGCGTCCCGGCGAACGACGATCGACTATTGAATGACGAATTCCGTGAAGTAGGTGGACTTGACCGACTTTTTCGGCAACAACCCGTTGATGCGATCCGTGATGTCCTCGCGCAATTTGTGTTTACCTTGAGGCGAGCGGGCGGTGGCGGAATCCAACCCGGTCAGCAACACGAGGATGGCGTCGCGGATTTGCGGAGTGCGCGCTTTGATCTGCTCAACGGTGTTTGAGCTGTCGGCCTCCACCTTGAGGGTCACTTTGAGGTAACGAATTTCAGGCGTGTCCGCAAGGTTGACGATAAAGGGGTCCAGGTCGGCAATCGCACTGGCATCGGCGACGGCCCCATGCCCCCCGCCTTTGTCTTCGGCCTCCCCGTGAGCGACTTGCTTCTCTCCTCCGTTTTCGCCATGCGCCTTCTCGCCGGAGGGTCCGCCCATCATTTTGAACATCGCAAAGGCGCCACCCAGGCCGAGAACCAATACCCCCGCGACGATGATGATGACCATCTTCATGGGAATACCCGCGGGCGCTGCGGGCGCCTTCTCTTCAGCTGCTTCTGACATACGAACCTCCTGCGGACAGTGTTTGCCGGCGCTGCTCGGTTGTGCAATGCATATGCCACGCGACGACCGACAACAGGCCTCTACAGATTTCGCCCTCTGGGTCGGCGCCTGCGATAACCCACTGATTTCAGGTCACGACCTTTCCCGGGCACGCGCGAACGAAGACCGGGCCTGAGACCATGTCAGCGGAGTGACGCGGGCTTTGCGAGGGCCGACAGAATGTTGACGAAGGTGAGAAAACGTGAGGGGACTGTGTGTTGGCGAAACGCTAGGTAGAAATTGCCGACTTGGGCCCTGACGCGCGCTTTCAGACGCATCAGGGCCCTCCTCGCTTACCGTTTGAGATTCACGAGTTCCTGCAACATTTCGTCGCTGGTCGTGATCGCGCGCGAGTTCGCTTGAAATGCGCGCTGGGTAATAATCATGTCCACAAACTCTTTGCCGAGATCCACGTTGGATTGCTCCACGGTTCCCGACAGGACTCTACCCAATCCATTTACGGTCGGGGCACCGGCCAGAGCCGCCCCGGACTCGACCGTCTCCAGAAAGTGATTGTCGCCGACGTTGACCAAGCCGTCGGGATTCGTAAAGCGGCTCAAGACGACCTGGGCAAGAGCACGTGTTTCCCCATTCGTGAATTGGGCCATCACTCGTCCTTCTTTATCGACGCTGATGCGGTCGAGCGTGCCCGATGAATAGCCGTCTTGCGTTTGACTCGCAACACCGGAGGCGGCGCCGAATTGCGTCAGAGAGGACAAATCCACCGTCATGGCCTGCGGCGTGGTGGCGCCGTTGGTCAGTGTCGCAGTCACCGTCTGTGTTCCGCCCGCGGTCACGGCGCCGCTGGCGTTAAACGTCATGTTGGTTTGGGCGGCAGCCGCACCCCCGTCGATTTGAGAGTACACGCCCCAGGCATTCGCCGCCGTCTTGCGGAAATACAACTGCATTTGATGGGAGTTCCCCAGGGAGTCATAGAACGTCATGCCCGTAGAGAAATTGTAGGAGGTCGTATCGGTGACGCTGAAGGCTGTCGTCGGCGCCGTCGCATTGGCATTGAGATTCCCAAGTATCTCGACGCTGGTCGTCGCGACCGGCGGTACGGCACTCGATGTCAGTGTAATGCCGCCGATCGTGCTCGTGATGTTGCCGTTCGTGTCGGCCTGGTAGCCTTGCAACAGAGCTCCGCTGCTATCGACGACCTGACCGACACTGTCGACTTTGAATTGGCCTGCCCGCGAATAGAAATTGGCGCCGGAGGTGTTTCTCACCAGGTAGAAGCCGTTTCCATCGATCGCCAGGTCGAAGGTATTGCCTGTGGTCGTCATCGACCCTTGGGAGAAATTGGTCTGCACATCGTTGAGGAACACGCCGAGACCGATTTGATCGCTGCCGGAGCCACCGCCCAGGCTTGATGAAATCAGGTCCGAGAAGGTCGCCCGGCTGGACTTGAATCCTGCGGTCCCGACGTTGGCGATATTGTTCCCGATCACCCCCATGGCGTTGCCGTAGGAGCTCAAGCCGGTCACTGCAGTAAACATCGACGTTAAAATGCCCATTGTCTCATCCTCCTTGTTACCACGACCTGAAACGTTCTCCCAAGCGTTCGCCCGCACCGCAGGGCGATGGCCGTTATGCGACGGCCGTCGTGCCGGTGGTCGCGGTTTTGTTCTGCGCGTTTTCCTGAAGCGTCACACTCTTCTCCATCAAGGACACCAGCTTGGACATTTGTTCCAGCTGCGAGAACTGCGCGGTTTGCGCGACGAAGTCCTCATTCTCCATCGGCTTCAGCGGATCTTGATGCTGAAGCTGGGTGACGAGCAGCTTCAGGAAATCGTCTTTTCCCAGCGGCTTCGGACCATCGGTGGTCGGCGTGGATGAGTCTGGGGGTGTCGCCTGTGTAATCACCTTGCTGATATCCATGGGACCTCCAATCATGCAAATATACTGACGCGTTCATTCGTGTAGTCGCCGGTCTCTCCCCTCGCACTGCGCTCTTCTTCTCCCGTCGTGGACCGCTGGCCGGACGAGGTCGTCGGGCGATCCTGATGCTGCTGTTGAAACATCCAGGCATTATCGTTCCGACCCTGTTGTTGATCGACGGTGACCCGCAACATGCCCATTTCGAGGCCTGTCGTGCGGAGCGATGATTCCAGTGACTGCCCCTGTTGCAGGAGGCCTTGTCCCAGTTCTCCATGTTCCGTCCGGATGTGCGCATGGACGGTTTGATCGCTCATCATGACACGGACCCGCAAGGGCCCCATGTCCAGGGGATCCAAGTCCAGCATGACGCTTTGTGAGACGGGCGAGGCTCCTCGAAGCTCGCTCATGCGTTCGGCTTCTGCTGCTCGCAGGACTGCAGCGGGCTGGCCGGCCTCGTTGCGGCCGACGGCGCTTTCGGAGAGAGGCGGGGCCGGTTGATTCAGTCCACTCATCCGGTCCAGGAACAACGGACGATCGATCGGCCCGTTGCTCATGGCTTGATTCGGCATCGAGCGATCGGCATCGGCAGAAGAGTCGGAAAACGGCTCTGACTCATTCTCGAGAAATTTCCCGGCGTTCGCACTTCCCTGTTCGGTGCTCACCGGACTGTCCTGTGCGAGATCTTCAAGAAATGTCGGCCGGTCAACCCGATCGCCGTCAGCCTGTTTCATGGCTCCTGCCTCTGCCGTGCGTGTCGTGACAGCCGCAGCGACAGTCGTCACTTTCTCCGGATCGATCGTGCTCGCGGTGACGGCCGCGTCCGTTCGATCCGCGCTCACTTCTCTCGCCTCACCATGACTATCGGGATGAGGGAACGCCGACATATCAATCATTCCCTCGCCTGACTGTTCTTTTTCAGCGGATTCTTTTATGTCTGACTTCTGCGCCTGGGCCATTGCAGCCTGGCCGACGAGTGCCTCTTCAGATGTCTGTACCGAGGGATCCAGCGCGGCGAGCTGAGCGGAAGGCGTCTCGTGAGGGCTTGTGGCGGCTGTAGGCGCCACTTTTCCGACGCCATCCGAAGAGGGGTCCAATTCCGAATCCGTTTCACCACTGATCTGTACTGCCGTCTGTGCGACCGCAGGCGTGGGAAGAAGCAACGCGGCCACAAGGATCTCCTGCCGTTGCGTGCTCTGATCCTCAGCCTGTTCAGTATTGTCTTCAGCATTGGGGCTCTCGACTTCCGTGTCGGACACACAGTCAGCCTTCACACAGGACTCTTCTTTTAGGCTGGCAGCTCGTTCCTGCCGTGCGAACTCCCTAGAGCGAGCAGCTCCTTGCTTGTCTGATTCCACCTTGGAATGATGCGACGAACGAGTCGGTGAAGCCGGTTTCGATGCGGCTCGAGCTGAGGCCGGTTCCGATGTCATCGCCCCCCGGTGGGCTTCTGCTCGCTCAAGCAACGAATCGAATGTGCGAGATGGCGCCGAACCGTGAGCCGTCGCCTGGCGTTCTCGCGCGACTGGGGCGCCATGAGTGCTGTGACTTGGAATTCCGTTCAAGAAGGGCTGCATGTCAGTGGCCATAGGTGTTCCTGTCCGTTTCGAACCCCGTGCGTTGTCATGGAACAGCATTACAAAGGCCGTGCCATCCACGTCGAACGAGAAAAGCGCGCATCACACGGGATTTTTGCAAGGAGGACTAAACGCGGAGACTTGAAGAGGGAAGTTTCTGCAGGAGGTGACGGCAAAACCTGCCGAATCACCGGGACACGAAGGGTCTGTTTACGGGGCCGTCAGCAATTGTTCGGTCAGGCGGGCGGCGCGTTCCGGTTTGACTTCAGCGAGGATCGCGCCGGCAGATTTGCCCTTAATCAGGCGTAACACTTCGAGCGCCTTCCTATCCGGCATACGCTCCAGACGGGCGGCGGCTTCCTCAGCCGGCATCGCTTCGTAGATTTTCGCAAGCTGGGTCTGATTGACGTTGGCCGCCCCTCCCGGTTTGGCCGTCGGCTTGGGCTTCTCCGCTTCACTCGTCGCCTTGTTCTGGGCTGCCTGACGACGCTTTTTTTCAGCCTCAACTGCCTGTTCATGCCGCGTCACAATCTGTTCGAGTTCCGCTTTGAGTTCCAGGAGATGCATCTCCGATCCGCGTAACGCCGCCTCACGCTTATCCAGGGCCCGTTTGCGCTGCTCCAGCATCTGAAAAATTTCACGCGGCGTGCTGATGGCAGGACCTTGGACCTCTTTTTTGATCGCGTCGGCTTTTGGTTCTTCCTTCGCTGCTGCCGGAGCCGGCGCCGGAGCACCTTCATCCGCGACGACTGCCGTGCCCATGCCTCCCAGAAGGGCCACACTGAAGGCAACCCTGAGGATCCCCCTTGTGCAGATTGTTCGAACGTCACCCCTCGCCATCGCGATCATGCCCGTTCTCCCTGTTGTAATGGACTCCGTCGCCAGGCTCGTTCATCCAGCAGCTGCTGATCCTGCCGTTCTCGTCGACGACGTCGTTCCAGCGCGGCGCGCGCATCAAGGAGGTCCAGCTTCTTGCGATACTGCATGGCTTCCAGGAGCTCTCCGCGTTTGTCTTCCATTTTGACCTGTTGATCCCTCTGCATCTGCTCCATGCTCTTCCGTGCTGCGATGGCCTGATCCATCGCGTCGAGGTGACCGTACACCTGATCCACGGTGCTCCCCTGTCGCACCTGGAGCAAATATTGGTCGGCATCCGCCCTCGCCCGCGAATCCAACATCGTCATACGGTCGACCGTCTGCTGCAGCGCGCTCGCGAGTTCCGCCAACTCGAGCTTGGCGACCTCTTCAAGTTGAATCGCGTAGGTGCGGAGCACGGTCACGTTCATTGAATCGTTCCCGCCAGCGCCAGCAAGGCATCGATGGACTGCGACAACCCGACGGACTGCTTCGTCTCCTGCCGCAGAAACGCCGTGATGCCTTCATGAGCGGACACGGCTTTATCCAGCTCCTTGCTCGTGCCCGGCTTATACGCGCCCAGTGTGATGAGATCTTCAGATCGCCGATAGAGCGCCGTGCGTTCCAGGACCAATCGTGCCGCGGCATAGTGTGCCGGCGTGACAATGTCGCGCATGACCCGGCTGGTACTCTGCAGAATATCGATGGCCGGAAAGTGATTGCGCGCGGCGAGTTCACGCGAGAGCACAATGTGTCCGTCGAGAATGGAGCGTACGGCATCCGCGACCGGATCATTGAGGTCGTCACCATCGACCAGCACGGTATAGAGCCCGGTAATGCTGCCCCCGCTTTGTGCCGGTCCGACCCGTTCCAACAACTTCGGCAACACGGCAAAGACGGACGGTGTATACCCTTTGGTGGTGGGAGGTTCACCGATGGCGAGCCCGACTTCCCTCTGGCTATAGGCCAGGCGGGAAAGGGAATCCATCATCAGCAACACATGTTTGCCGCAATCGCGAAAATATTCGGCGATAGCCGTCGCCACTAAGGCGCCGCGAATGCGCACCAGCGGCGGTTGATCCGAAGTCGCGACTACAACGATGGAGCGGGCCCGTGCTTCCGGTGTCAGGTCGCGCTCCAGGAACTCTTTGACCTCGCGGCCCCGTTCGCCGACGAGGGCGATGACCCTGACGTCCGCCTGCGTATACCGGCTGATCATGCCCAACAAGACACTTTTTCCCACCCCGGAGCCGGCGAACACGCCGATTTTCTGGCCTTGGCCGCAGGTCAACAGGGCGTTGATCGCCCGAATGCCAAGATCGACCGGCTGGGTAATTCTGGCGCGATGCAATGGATTCAGCGGAGGCGCATACAATGGAACCTGGACGTCGGTGCGCACCGGCGGCAATCCGTCCAGCGGGTGCCCGAGTCCATCGAAAATGCGCCCCAACATCTGCGGTCCGACCGACACCGAAGCCACGTGCCCTTTCATCACGACACGGCTGCCCGGTCCGATGCCCTGCATTTCACCCAGCGGCATCAACAGCACACGATCCTCCCGGAATCCGACCACTTCTGCCATCACGGCGCCATGACCACCTTCGCGAGTGATCTCGCAGACCTCTCCGACAGAGGTGAACGGCCCCGATGCTTCAATGACGATCCCGACGGCTTGGGCCACCCGGCCCGTGACGGACAAGGGTTCGACTTGTTCGAGACGTTCGCTAAGCTTCACCGGTATCCCGCTTTCTCAAGGCTTCACCGAGCCGCAGCAGTTGGGTATCCAGCGTGGCGTCGATCAAGAGGCTCTGCGCCTGCACGAGACAGCCCCCCGGGCTAATACCGGGATCCGTTTCAAATTTCAGGGTCAATAGCCCATGCGGAGTCTGACTCAATGCCGCCCGCGACGCTTCGAGCAGCGGCAGATCCGACGGATGCACCCGGATCCGGACAAGCCCGCTTTCATGCAAATGGGCCAGTGCCGTCCGCACCTGCGTCACGATCACTTCACGCTTTTCCGTCACCAGTTCGCGCAGGACCTTCTGCGCGATCATGAACGAAAGTGATGCCACTTCTTCTTCCACCGTGTCGTGCAGGTTTCGCCAGCTTCCCTCCAATTGCGCCATCAGCGAGGCCACGAGCGCCTGCTCCCGTTGTCGCAGCGCGGCGACCCGCTCCGTGACCCGCTTTTCCCCCTCCGTCACGCCCCGCTCGAACTCGGTCACGTCATCCGTTCCGAAGGGCCGATTGCCACGGCTGAAATCGGCCAGCGGCACCGTCCGCAACTGTATGTTGCCGGAACGAATCAAGGTGCGGGTGAGGACCGTATTCTCCTGCCTGAGTCGGTACAGCTCCAGCAGTCTCGACACGGACTGCCTCACCAATTCGACTTCGAACGGCTTGGTTAAGAAGTCCGCGGCGCCGGATTTCATGGCACGCACAGCCAGTTCGATATTGCCGTGTCCGGTCATGACGATACTCAGCAGACGGCTATCGACCTCCAAGGCCTGTTGCAAAAAGGCAATCCCATCCGTTCCAGCCAATTGAACATCGACGATCAGCACGGCAATCGGGCGGGACTTGAGGTGCGTCAGGGCCTCGCTGACAGACCCGGCCGTGAGAATCGGGTGCCCTGTGGACTGCAGCATTTCGGTCAAGAGGAAGCCGATGGATGGTTCGTCGTCAACGATGAGAATGGCCCGTGGGGCGAGTTCCTTCTCATTGTCCGCGGGAGACATCTGTGGCAGGCGACTTCCCACATCAACGGTTCTCATCTACAGCAACTCCTCGCCTCCCCCGCCCCCGATCACGATGCGACCTTCCTCCTCAAGCTTGCGACAGACTTTGAGAATGTTCTGCTGCGCCTTCTCGACATCGGATACCTTGACTGGCCCGCGCGTTTCCATGTCTTCCTTGAGCATTTCGGCGGCGCGACTCGACATATTCTTGAGAAACTTCTCCTTGATCTCCGGCGTGGCGCCACGAAGCGCGACCGGGAGGTCTTCTTTGCTGATTTCCTTCATGAGTTCCTGCATGCCGCGGGAATCCAGTTCCACCAGGTCATCGAAGACGAACATCAGCGCCCGGATGCTTTCTGCCAGGGCCTGATCGCGTTCGGTGATCTTGGCCATAATGGCCCCTTCGGTGTTCTTATCCACACGCGTCAGAATATCGGCCATCAGCTCGGCGCCGCCGACCGACATGCTCGACATGCCCATCGAAGCCGACAGAATTTCCTGCAAACTATCGCTCAATTCGGACAGCACTTCCGGCTGTACTTCTTGCATTGTCGCCAATCGCAGCGACACGTCGGCATGCAGATGTACCGGCAACAACGCCAGCACGGCACTGGCCTGTTCGGCTTCCATTTGTCCCAGGCAGACGGCGATCGTCTGGGGATGTTCGATCTTGAGAATTTGCGCGACGGTTCGGGGATCGACCCACTTCAGGGCGTCGATACCTGGATAGGTCTTCGTATTCAAGGACTCCATCATTCTGGCAGCCTTTTCAGGACCCAGCGCCTTCTTCAGAATGGCTTCCATGAATTCGCGTCCCTCGAATTGCACCTCGCCGGATGAGCTCGCCTGCTCAAATTCGGCGATCACGCTGTCCTCTTCCTGTTTCGTAATGTTTGCGGTCTCTTTCATGAAGCTCCCGAGCTTGCGAATATCCTTCGGGTCGAGGGTCTTCATCACCGCCGCCGCCGCTTCCTCACCGATGGCTCGAAGTAGGATCGCCGCTTTTTGTGCGCCCGACAGTTCTTTATTCATGATCTGCTTGGTTAGGCGTTACTCTTCAACCACTGTTTCACGACGACGGCGGTATTGGCGGGGTTGTTCTTGGCCATATCGAGGATCTGCCCCGGCTGCTTGCCGCTGATGGCCGCTTCAACCTGTCCCACCGACGCGGGCAGCGCCGGCGTCTCGCCGCCGCCGGCTGCGGGCGCGGACTGAACCAGCATCACCATCAACGGGCGAACCACCATGAAGAAAATCAGGAAAAACAGAACACCGCCGACCGCGTAGCGCACGTAAGGCATCCAGGCCTTGCTCGCATCCGGCGTAGCCTCGACCCCACCGGGCGGTTCCTCCGCTCCTAGCCCGAACTGAATGCTCACCACTTCCACTTGATCCTGCCGTTCGGTCGAATACCCCATCGCCTTCTTGACGATTTCTTCGATGCGTTTCATTTCTTCCTCAGAACGAGGCACATATTTCTTGGGCTGATCCGCACCGCCTTCGCCCGCCTTTCCCCCGCCCTCATACGTGCCGTCTACCAGGACTGCGACCGAGAGCTTCTTGATGGTGCCGGTCGGCTCAACGATGCGCGACACGGTTCGGCTGATTTCATAATTGACCGTCTCATTTTTCGTCTGGTTGTTGTTCGAGCTGGTTTGTCCGCCTTCGGCTTCGGTGCCACCCGGCACGTTTGACTCGACGCCGGGCACGCCGCCCGAGGTGCCGTTCACCCCGCTCGATTTTTCCTGTCCGCGCTGCTCACTGCGAACGACCTGTCCGTTCGGATCGTAGCGTTCTTCGGTGGTTTCGATTTTGCGGAAATCCAGCACACTCGACACGCGCACCACGGCCTTATTGACGCCGACAATCCGTTCCAACATCGTTTGAATACGGGTCTCGATGTCCTTTTCCAGCGTACGCTGATATTCCATCTGCGTTCCGGAGAGCCCGGCTGATTCATCGCTGGAGGTGTTGGACAATAAATTGCCGTGGCCATCGACAACGGTCACATCACGAGCTTGAAGCCCTTCGACGCTGCTGGACACCAGGTGCACCACGCCCTGAATTTGCGCCTTCGACAACGTTTGACTGGCACGCAGGGACACCACCACAGACGCTCGCGCACGGTCCTGCTCGGTGGCGAAGAGCCGGCGTTCAGGAATCGCCAAATGCACCCGTGCTCGTTCCACCTCCGGCATTTGAGTGATCGTGCGGGCCAACTCGCCCTGCAAGGCCCGTCGATAGTTCAACTTCTGCACGAAATCGGACATGCCCATGGTCGTCCGATCGAAAATCTCATATCCCACGCCCCCGCCATGCGGGAGACCTTGCCCCGCCATCTCCAAACGCAAGTCATGCACCTGCGCGCTGGGCACCAGCACGGTGGTCCCTCCGTTGGCCGTCTCGTAGGGCACCTTCGCATCTTTCAGTTTGTCGATGATGCCTGACGCATCATCGACCGCCAGGTTGGCAAAGAGCACCTGCATATCCGGCTGTTGGGTCCAGAGGGTTACCGCGACCAGTCCTGCAATGGACCCGGCGAGCGCGAGCAGGATGATGAAGCGTTGGTTGATCGTGAACTGGCTGAATTTTGAAAACATACGGTGTGGAATCCTTTATGCGTGAGACCGGCGACCGGACAACAACCGCCTAAATCTGCATCCGCTGAATTTCCTCGTAGGCGGTGACCAGCTTGTTCCGCACCTGCATCATTAACTGAAAAGACACATCGGCCTGTTGCAATGCCACCATGGTTTGATGAATGTTGGTGCTCTGCCCGGTCACCAACGCATCGACGGCCTGGCTGGCGCCGGTCTGTGCATCGTTGATATGCCCGATAGCCTCCTTGAGAGAGCCCATGAAGTTCGCTGCGCCGGCCTCGCCGCCTGGTCCCGCCTCGTGAATCTCAGGCATCTCAATCGGTCGGAAGCCATTCGCTCCCGCAATACGCAGATCAGACATGACTACCTCCCGATCTCCAACGCACGATTCCACATGGTGCGGGTCGCGTTAATCGCCTGCACGTTCGCTTCATAGGCGCGCGAGGCGCCGATCATGTTGACCATCTCTTCCATGACATTCACATTGGGCATCGTCACGAATCCCTTTTTATCCGCATCGGGATGACGCGGGTCATACACCGTCTGTCCGGGCTTCTTGTCTTCGATGACGCGAGCGACTTTGACACCGTCCAACGCTTGACGGCCTGGTCCGGACGTCACTTGCTTGAATGCCTTTTGAAACGCCGAGGATACGGGCGCGGCCTGAAACACGACATCACGGCGGCGATAGGGGCCGCCCGTGCTGGTTTTCGTCGACTGGGCGTTGGCCAGGTTGCTGGCAATGACATTGAGTCGATGCCGATGGGCATCCAGCGCGGAGACGGAGACCGCAAGGCTATCTGTCAATTCCATCACACACCTCTTTGTAGTTGCTTCCGGAAGTCATGAGTTGAGTGTTTCCCACGATCGCGCCTACCGTCCTTCTCGAATGGCAGCCAAAAGACCTTTGAACTTCATCCCGATGATGGTCGCTGCGGTGTTGTATTGCTGAGCGTTATCCGACATTTTGGCCATTTCCAATTCAATGTTGACGGAATTGGCGTCCAGCGGCAGATCGCCTGCCGGCACGTCTTCGAGCTGGCCGTGGACCCGTTGATAACCAGTGCCTTGTGGCCCGAAATGTTGAGCGTTGGTGGAAACCAGAGAGATCGGCAACTTGCCCTGCTGTGCACTGGCCAGTGCCTGACCGAAATTCAAATCCTTCGCGCGATACTTGGGCGTTTCTTCGTTGGCGATATTCGCCGCGATCACCTGCTGGCGAGCACCGCGAAGATCCAGCGACCGACTCAACAACTGCATGGTTCTGTCAAAAATAGTCATGTCCGACGCTCCTTAGAAAAGCTTCACCATCGCAGGATGTGCAATACGTATACCGCGCTTGCGGCTCATCGAATCCTGACCGCGTCCTTTTTTGGTGCGCCGCTTAGGTCGGCACCCGGCAAAAATGTCCACCTCGGAGAATAATCTGCCCATCTGCCTGCAAGCGACATTAGGACTTCTCGGCTTCGACCTGGTACCCCATGTCGCGGTATTCCCGCAATTTATTCCGCAGCGTTCTGATACTGATCCCCAATTCCTTCGCCGCATGCGTGCGGTTTTCTTTCACGCGGGCCAGGGTCTTGAAAATAAGATCCCGCTCCATCTCCCATAGCGACCCATGCGCGGAGGGCGTCACGATCGCGTCGCCGGCCTCTACCTCCCGTACCGGCACCGTGCCATCGCCCGGCATCAGATGATCCACATCCACCGCCCCTCCGGTGGCTACCAGGATGGCACGCTCCATGACATTTTCGAGTTCACGAACGTTGCCTTTCCAGGGACGCTGCTGGAGATCGGCGATCGCCCGCTCGGACAACGTCGGCATGGTGAGTCCGTTTCGCTGTGCCGAGGAGCGAAGGAAATGTCTCGCCAGAAGCGGAATATCGCCCGACCGATCACGAAGCGGAGGCACCGTGACGGGAAACACGTTCAACCGATAGAAAAGATCCTCACGGAATCGGCCCTGGGTGACTTCGTGATACAGGGAGCGATTGGTCGTGGCGATGACGCGAATATTCACTGGAACAGGCTCGCGCCCACCGATACGATCGACTTCACGCTCTTGCAAGACGCGCAAAAGTTTGGACTGCAAGCCTAAATTCATTTCGCTGATTTCATCGAGAAACAGCGTCCCGGTATGCGCCATTTCGAACTTGCCTAACTTTTTCTGAATGGCTCCGGTAAATGCGCCGCGTTCGTGGCCGAACAACTCACTCTCGAGGAGACTGTCCGGGAGTGCGGCGCAATTCAACGCCACGAAAGGGCGATGCGCGCGCGGACTGCGCGCGTGGATATAGCGTGCCAGGAGTTCCTTCCCGGTCCCGCTCTCGCCGCTGATCAGCACGGTCGCCTGACTCGCCGCGACACCCTCCAGCGTGGTGAGCAGGCGGATCATGCCCGGGTCCTGCGTCAAAATCGCCCGCGCTTCCAGTGTGGCGGGCCCTTCCTGCTCGTCCGGCGCCGTGGTGGCCTGCAGGTTGAGAATCACTCGTTCCAAAAGGTCCGTCGAGAACGGCTTTAAGATGTAGTCATTGGCGCCGTATTTCATCGCTTCCACCGCTGTCTCCACCGTGCCGTAGGCGGTCATCAGGACAATGAACGTCTGGGGGGATTTTTGTTTGATGGCCTTGACGAGTTCCAGCCCGGTCAGGCGCGGCATCTTTAAATCGGTCACCACCAGCCAGGGTTTCACTCGTTCAATCTGCTCAATTGCGTCGACGCCGTCGATCGCCCCCCGGACTTGATAGCCTAATCTGCGGACGGTTTCAGATAAGGCCGTTCTCATCGAGGGTTCATCATCGACGATCAGGACCATCCGAGCTTCTTCGGAAGTGGCGGAGGGGCCTTGTAAATCCTGTTGCACGCTCATTCGTAGGTCTCCTCTTCGGTTGCATTCTCGATTGGGCGGGTTTGCACGGACCGGCCGACCAACGCGGCGTTTCGCGCAGACAGCGTTGGCTGTTGTATGGAACCCTGGGGTAATCTCATGACAAATGAGGTCCCCTGCCCCGGCCTGCTCTCCACATCGATGCGGCCGTGATGAGCCTCGACCAGCGCATGTACGATGGCGAGCCCCAATCCCGTCCCATGGTCTTTCGTGGTAAAAAACGGATCGAATACCCGCGACTGCAGCTCGAGCGGAATCCCCGTGCCGGTGTCACTGACCGTGAGTTGGATGGCAGGCAATTCTGAGATTTGTTCCGGCGCCATACAAGCGGACAATATCAGGCTGCCGCCTTCGGGCATGGCCTGGACGGCGTTCAGAACAAGATTCAGCAGCACCTGTTTTATTTTTCCGCCGTCACACCAAATTTTCGGAACGCGGGGATCGACCTCGCAACGGACCACGATCGAAGCCGGTGACATGGCATGGCTCGCCAGCGTAAGTACTTCCCGAATCAGCGATTCCGTATCCTGCCATGCCAGCCTCGAACAGTCCGGTCTGGTATAGACGAGCAGGTTCGACAACAACCGGTCCATGGCCTGCACCGCCACGGAGATATGCTCCGCGTATGTCCGCAAATGCGGCTGGTCACGCAGATCCTTGCGCAGCATCGACGCGAACAATTCAACGCTGCCCAGAGGATTCCGGATCTCATGCGCGATGTTACCGACCATCTGCCCCATGGCCTCCAGCCGATTGCGTCGCTGCAAACGGTCTTCCAGTTGTCGAATGTGGGTCACGTCATGGATCAACACCAGTTTGCCGATCAAACTCCCGGTTTCATCGGTCAAGTCGCTCTGCGAGAGGGCAATGGTCACGCCCGTCGGAAGCACCAGCGGGTACTCGCCGTGGTCTTTCCGGATTTCCTCCAGCACCTCTGTCGCTCGACGCCCCCTGAGGCGGGCTTGCGGAACCCCCAACAGACGTTCCGTGGCGTGATTGCACCGCACCACCGAGTCCTGCGAGTCCGCGACGATCACACCCGTATCCAACGATTCCAACACCGCTGTCACATGGGCGCGCATTTCTTCTGTCTCACGTAGATGTTCGCGCAAACTGGCATTGGTTTGCGCGAGTTCGAGATCCATCTGCTGCAGCCGTGTCGTCAACGCGTCATACGACTGTTGAAGGACGGTGGCAGCCTGGTCAAAGTCATGGAACGCACGTGTCAGCAGATCGTTGTTCGATGCTTCGGCATCGCGCGCTGTCATCGCTTTTTGCCTCCTGCGGCGGAAGTGGGCTCAGGCAGTTCGGTCTGCAGCACGGCGGCCATACGCCGAACCAAGCTATCGCTGTTCTCGTTCAGTGCGCGAAGCCCGTTCCTTGCGAACTCTTCACGCTTCACTCCCCGCGCCAACTGCACGATTTGAAATTGGGCCCAGGCTTCCTGTTCAGGCTCCAACCCCGCAATCAATGCCTGCTTATACAGGGCCAGCGCCGGCTCCTGACGATTCAGTCTTGCCAAAACATCGGCATATCGCAGCCGGTCCAATGCGGACAGGTCCATCCCCGCCTTGAGTACGCTCTCATAGAGGGGAGCGGCTTCGGCATCCCGTTTTGCCTGCCTCAACGCATCGGCTACCTTCAGCTGAACCAATGCGCGGTCCGGGTGGCGAGGGTTGTGTATCAACCACTGCTTTCCAAGCTTCACCAACCCGGACGTGTTTCCTTCGCCCTCGAAGGACGTCAGGATTCCAATCAGCGCCTGTCCAGCGAACCGGCCGACGGGAAATTGCAACCGATACCGCTCGAAGACGGCCCGGGCCGCACGCATGTCCTTTTGTTCCAAGTAACTATCGCCGAGACCCATTAAGGCGACTTCGTGAAAAGCCTCGGCTTTCGAGTCTCGAATCAACGACTGAAAGAGCCGCGCCGATTCGATGGGAAATCCAAGCCGACGATGCGCCTCGGCCACCTTAAGCAGCAGTTCCGTACCGGCGTACAGCCGATCGGCAAACGGGCCGTTACGGTGGAACAGGTTGATGAGCTCAAAATCGTCGTCTGCTTTAAGTGCCGCTTCCAGCCGGGGGCGCAGAAATCTCACGAGCTGCGCCCCGCCCTTCTCCGGCCAGGGATCGTTCTCAAATTTCCCTGCCCGCTGGACCACCTGCTCGTAGGCTTTCAGCGCGTCTTCCCGCTTTCCTGCTCGCTCCAACGCCTCCCCGAGATGAAATAACGCCTCGCTTCCAACCGGTGAGTCTTCATATTGCTTGGCGCTGCTTTCGAACAACTGGCGCGGGCTGAGCATTTCACCGGGCTTGAGGGGAACATTCGCGAGATGTGCGGCAATCGTGTGCCGAAGATTGACCTCCTCGCCTTCGGGAGCGAGATGCTCCTGCACCTCCGCATATCGGAGCTTGGCCGTGGGCACAACCTGCGCATCCGGATACTGGCTCAACAACGCCGCATAAAAAATGCTCGCATCTTCCCATCGCCCGGCCTCTTTGTAACTGTCGGCTAGGTGCATCAACACAAATGGATTCTCCGGCCTGGAGGGATACAGGTTGTAGAAATGGAGGAGCTGTTCCCGCATGACCGGTCCGCGGTGGGCTTCTCCGGCTGTATCCGCGTAACGCAGCAATGCAAACGGGTCCGCCCGAAGAGCGCCAGGCCAGCGGCTGCTGATGCTTTCATACAACCCATCAGCGTCCTTGATCCGTCCCATTCGATAGAGGCTGTGGGCCTGTCCCAGCGACGCGGACACCAGCAGCGTGGGGTCCGTGGTTCGTTTCAGGACGTGATCAAACGTCTGTACGCTGTCCTTCCAACTCTTGATGCCTCGAAAGACATAGCCCAGACCGAGCATAGCTCGATTGGCATCGTAGGAATCTCGCTCGGAGAGACTGAGCGCATGCTGGTAGGCGATCTGCGCCTCCTGGTACCAACCTTCGACACGATACACATCGCCGATTCTCCAGGCGGCCCGCCTGGCATTTGTCGACTGAGGATCTTCTCGAATCAGGGCCTTGTACTGATCGATGATTTCCAGAGGCCTCAGTTCTTGTGCGCTACTCTTTAAGGAGCTTTCTGTTAGAAATGCTTGAATAGACGAGCGGAGCGGAATATCGCGATGCTCTCTCAGCATGTTAGTCAGGTGAAGTCGCGCCTCGAGATACTGCCCCTGATTGTAGAGGGCCACTCCCCGTTCAAACTCACCCCATTCAGGACTCTCGGGAATCCGTTCCAAGCGAGGCCCTGGGTCCGGAAGTGCGCCTCGAACCAATTCCGACGGCTCAGGCATCATGGCAGGTAATTGCTGTCGCATCGTCGAGGGTCCACCGGCAGCCATAACAGAAGAGCCCCCAGCGAGGAACAGACTACCCAGGAAAAATGCCAGACCTATACGGATCCTGACGGGTTGTTGTGGTGAAGATCGGTATTGCACAGGGGGCAAATCAGCAAGTCCTGTGCCCTTTCTGGAATCATCCAAATAGCGGCATCACTTGAGGATTTCGGTCAGCAGCGAAAACTGGACAGCAGGTGTTGTCAGAAACCCCGACAGGCACTTTGCGGGGCCGGTCAAAAAAATGACGTGTGAGAGGGGAGAACGTGAGAGGAACGTTAGTTTTGAACCGAATACCCGTGAGTCTTGGGATCAAATCCTTTCCGTTTGAGTTTTTCCACCAGTGTGGTTCGATTCACTTGAAGCAACTGTGCGGCTCGGCTGGTAATTCCATTAGCCTTTCGCAACGCTTCCCCAATAAGCCTATTTTCATAGTGTTCGAGTTCTTTGGTCAAATTGATCCCGTCTTCCGAAAAGCGAATAAACTGCTCAGGCGACTCGACTCCCTTCGCGGCATTCATTTTGACGGGCCGCTCAGGCAAATCGCCCATAGTGATCATGCCCCGTTTCTTCAACACACAGAGACGTTCGATCATGTTTTCGAGTTCTCGGATATTCCCTGGCCATTCTTCTTCCATCATGCGGGCTAACGCATCAGGCTCCATGCCTAGAATCTCTGTCCGCCGTAATTGATTAAACTGGGCGATGAAATGGTTGACCAAAAGCGGAATATCGCTACGGCGCTCCCGCAATGGCGGAATGTGAATGGGAATAACATGCAGCCGGTAATACAAGTCTTGTCGGAACCGGCGCTCTTGAACCGCTTGCGCCAAATCTTGATTCGTCGCCGCAATGATGCGGACATCGACATTGATTGTCCTTGTCCCGCCCACGCGCTCAAAGCACCGCTCTTGTAACACCCGCAGCAGTTTGACCTGCAACGGCAAACTCATCTCCCCGACCTCGTCCAAAAAGATGGTTCCGCCATGAGCCAACTCAAATCGCCCGAGGCGCGTATGGGCCGCTCCGGTAAAGGCCCCCTTCTCATGCCCGAACAGTTCGGACTCTAACAAGGTTTCTGGAATGGCCCCGCAGTTGACCGGGACCAGCGGACGCTCCCTCCGCATGCTGTTGAAATGTAACATCCGCGCGATCAATTCCTTGCCGGTCCCACTCTCACCTTCAATCAGCACTGTGCTGTCGCTATCGGCCACCTTTTCGACAAAATCAAGTACCATGCGCATCGGTGCGCTCGTCCCCACTAGATGCTCCAGGCGATACTGATCTCGCACGGCTTTTCGAAGCAGATGGTTTTCCTGCTTCAACTTGTAGACGTCCAATGCTTTTCGGACCACTACCGCCACGGTATCGGGCTCAAAGGGCTTGGTAATAAAATCAAATGCGCCGGCTTTCATCGCCCGTACCGCGTAGTCGACTGTCCCATAACCCGTCATGACAATCGCAATAATCTTGGAGTCGATTTTTGAGATTCGATCAATGGTTTCCAACCCATCGATCCCCGGCATCTGGAGATCCGTCAGCACCACATGTACCGGCTGATCCTTGACAGCCTCTACTCCGTCCAGCCCACTGGACATGACCGTCACCTGATGTCCTTCACCAGCGAGCGTCTCCGCCAAGATTTGACGCACAGCAGGATCATCATCAATCACGAGAATATGTGACTGGCTCATCAAGGGCACTCCTCTCTAGAGGGGACCAAAGAAATCAGGTTCGGCTAAATAAGGATGACCAGAACGCACTACGAGAAACAACTCTCTCGTTGAATGGTTGAACACAGAATCAGCTTATTGGGAATTGAAACTTTATTCAAGTGAAAGTAAGGATGGCCTGCATAGCTGAGCCATCAGATCCTACACAAAGCGAGCTTCTCTCTCCGATCGCGCCCAGCCTAGATCTTGACAGGTGAGAAGAAGAATTGTAGGGTTCGAAATCTTCCTTTCAGATTCACTTGGTATTAATCAGGTAGCTGATCTCGCGAGCTGGCGTAGCTCAATTGGCAGAGCAGCGGTTTTGTAAACCGCCGGTTGGGGGTTCGATTCCTCTCGCCAGCTCCACAAATTCCACTGACGAATCAACCGGTTGGCGGCTTACAGAGCCACTACTCTCCCCTCGCAATTCTGCGAGTGTAACCGTAAGTGTAACCGTCTGACGCTCAAAGTACGCAGAGAGTGAACGCGCCGCCTGTTCGAGGTCCCGTTCGTTCACAATGTTGTACCGGTCAAACACGCTTCTGGTCTTGTGGCCGGAAATGGACATGGCCACCTTCTCCGGCACTCCGGCCCGCACCATGTTGCGGACAGCAGTACGCCGGAAGTCATGTGGGATTCTACCTACCCACACTAAGTGCTTTTTCTTCTCGTCTTTCATCATCCCGCCGAGGCCGACCGTTTGACACCCTTTTCGCCACGAATGCTTTAAACTTTGTAGACGAATCCCTCCCCGATGGCAGATCCATGGGCAATCCGGCCATTTGAGGTCGCAGCGCGTCTTCCAAGCCAACAAAACCCGGTAGAGATCGCCCGTCAGGTAGAGGACCCTGGGGGTATTGGTCTTCGTGTCCTGTGCCTGCAGGAACAGCTTTCCCTCAGTCCAATTGATTTGCCGCCATTGCAGCGAGCAGACCTCCCCCATTCGCATCCCGCTGTAGTACGCGAGCGTCGCAACGACTTGTGCATAGTCAGGTAACGCGCCTCGAAGCGCGAGAAAATCCTCATGCTCAAAGAATCCTGATCGAATGTTGTATTCCTTGAGTTGGGGAATATGGGGAACCCGAAGGACCAGTTGTGGTGTTTGTTGAAAGCCCATCCGAAACATCCGCTTCAGAAATCCAGTTTCCCGGTTGATGGTGGCGTTTGCCGCGCCCTCTCCTTGGCGTTTCACGATATAGGCTTTGATTCGCTCAGTGGTGATGGCGGACACCCGCATCTTTCGGAAGTACGGTTCTAAATGGTGTTGATACTCACTGACCCGACGTCCAGTCTTCCGCTTGTTTAATTCGTAATCTTGTCTCACGAGATCAGCCAAGTCCTCATAGCGCGTTCTGTCGATATTGGGCCCACGATATAGCCCTGCAGCGATCTCCCCTTCCTTAATTTTAAGAATCCGTTTGGCTCGCTCCTTATCAATGGTCCTCGTGCTTTCTTGGATAGGTCTGCCGTCAACGTAATACTTCATCCAGTATGGGCCCTGTTCGGCCAAAGTCCCTGTCGTCGGATCGCGTTTCTTGCGTCGATAAATCATCCCCATGGTGCCCCTCCTGCTTATTGTTTTCGATGAACCGGTCCATATCGTAAATATCGAATAGGACCCGTCGTCCCTGCCGCACACAGGGCAGCTTGCTGGACCAATTGAGATGCCGAACCGCCCACTGGCTGATGCCCAGGTATCGAGCCGCCTCTCTGACCGAATACAGCCGTTTGAATACTTCCTCTGACATTTCCATCACCCCCTTTCGTCTAGACTTGTTGTTTTCACACTGTCGCCCGATCACGCCTCTAGGATTTGAGTTTGGATTTCTTAAGATCAGGCGGATTCATGATCACTCCAAGGCCCTTTAACGCCTCCCCGGTCATTTTCTTCCATCCCTTCATAGCCTGATCGAGCTTGCCCGCTTTTGCCTGCTCCAACATCGTGGCCATATGTTCGAGAATCGGCTGCTGCTCGCTTAGGAGATCACGGATAATTTCGGCTCGTGGCTTCTCCATGGCCGCTGACACACGCGAAATGGTCT
>Ga0268299_1002582_pt1 | contig 20820 bp, 18 predicted proteins | sample NOBtaG_FD_193484 | JGI IMG/M metagenome (GOLD analysis project Ga0268299, IMG submission 193484) | Activated sludge microbial communities from bioreactor in Nijmegen, Gelderland, Netherland - NOB reactor | ecosystem: Engineered > Bioreactor > Aerobic > Activated sludge | place: Netherlands... | reverse complement strand
GTGGCGAGAAGCACCTGTGGCGCATCCGCATCGGCGACTATCGAGTCATTTATTCTGTTCTCGATAAAGAACGACGGATCGACATTACCGCCGTGCGCCATCGCCGGGAAGCCTATGATTGAGGAACCGCGGTGGTAGACATGACGAGCAGACTCTCAAGACCCTGGTCTTGCTCCTGAAGTAAGCGATCACCGTCGACAATAGAATGTACCCTTCCTGAGCCCGCTATTCCTGGTCCTACCCCCGACTGGTCATCACCGGTGGTTCGCTGGCAGTGATCGCCATTGCCCTTGTCTGGTTCACTAAACGAGCCTTCGATCTTCGATTGTTTCCTGTGTAGCGAAAGCCTGGTTCACCATTCGTCCACGATGGTCATCGAGTGGGTAGTCGTTTGCGAGGGCTGCGAAGAATATCGTCTGTACGCTTTTCAAGGAGCTGCCTGAATGTGTCCTGGTCAGGAGCTTGGTCTTCAAGTGCCATGGTTCCCATCGTCTGTTTCAGTCGCTTGAGGGCCACAGCTCGGGCACGATCTCTCGTAAGTTCTTCCAGAGACTTGTGCAGCAGCGGTTCGAGGTTGAGCTCACAGCCTAAGCCTTCATAGATTCGTTGGAGCGTGCCAACTTGAGGATCCACTTTCCCAGACTCAATCGCGGCGAGGTTCGGCTGCGTAATATGGGCGCGGTGAGCGAGTTCAACCTGCGTCATTCGTAGCCGATTTCGGAGCAGACGTATCCAGTCCCCCGTAGTGAGTTTGCTCTTGTCCTTAGGTGACCGCATCGTTAGCCCTGATAGCGCAATGTCATCAAGCACAGTTATGAATTTGTGTTTCATGGAAATAATTATACTATTTACAATATAAATATAAACTAAAATATATTGTAAACAATATTAAAATGTCATTATTGTTACTGTTTTCAGTATTAAAATACCATAACTATATGATTGTATTTAATAATAATGATTAACCTTGGCCAGGTAGAGGCTATCAATAGGTACGGTCGAGCCAGAAAAGAATAGCCCGATTAAAGGCATAAGTCATAACAACCACCTGTCCTCTCTGGCTCGTACCCAAGATTAGTGCCTACCGGAGGCTCATTGGCCGTGATCGCCATCGCATTGGTCTGGTTTATCAAACGAGCCTTCGATCTTCAGCTGTTTCCGCTGCAGCAGAATAGTTACAGGAAAAGAACTGTGTGTAGCAGGGCTGCGAATATGCAATTCGCTGATTGTTCGATCGTATTCTTGGCTCCCTAGCCATTAGCTCTTAATGCCTTCCGATAAACGACCTGACTTGATGCCTCCTAATGCAAATCCATCATGGAGGATAGTCAACTTCTTGGAAACAAGCCATGTCACACCAACAGCCTCGATACACCGTTTGAACCCAACCTGTGGATAGAACAGCTTCGCACCAGAAAGGGCGTCAGCCTTCGGCTTCAGACGATACTGAGAAAATCTGTCAGGAATTAGGTGTTCAAAGAGCTGCAATACGACCATAACGGCGAGCTTTGCAAAGACTCCCGACACGAAAATGGCACTATGATCACAGCGAGAATCTATTCTCATTGGTGAATCACTAAATTCAGGATCAATTTCATCGCAGAGAGCGATTGCCAAGGTTAGATGCCCACGTATTGCGTCTATAGGATGTAGTACTCTCTGCCTCAAAGAGTATTTTTCATTGTACCGACCCTGGGAAAATTCAAAGACCCACCCTATTCCCTCTAACTTCCAAAGCCATCTGACCATTAGCTCTGCTTCGAAATCACTAATACCTCTACCCGATTCTAGATCCTCAAAAATTCGCTGCACAGGAACCTCCAGCCCCTCTCCAAAATCTGAGTTGCACCTCATACACAAGGGCAATGTGGCATTCATTGGGTTTACTTTCTCACCTTCCCACCTCACCCAGGTTTGGTTCGTGCCCGTTTTCTTAATAAGCCATTTAGGCCAGAAGTGCTCCTTGTTCATTTTCTGACCTGTACGTCCACATGCAGCGCATTCATACTTGAATCGTTTCATGTTTTTTCGTTAAAAACTCGACGCCCAATTGATTAGATGAATAAACGCTTACGAATCATGACGCATTATGACTACACCTCGCTCATAGGCGAGACAAGTATCATCAAAAATTCCGTTCATCGTCAGGCAGAGAATCTGCCCGCTTCGCCTTTCAGGCCAAATTCAGAAACACTGTGGCTAAACTGTGGCAGAACTATCGTGTCCGATGTGGTTTTATCGGTTCTTCGTCTGCCTCTGACTCCTCTGTAAGTGATTGAGAACGAAATGATAGTAGTAGATCGAGGTCTATAGTCTCTAGTGCTGCTGAGGCTTCAGTCTCGCAGCCTCTGGCCTTCTACCAACTAGCCGCCTCTTTACTCCCCCTGAATCGGAACGTACATCACGTTGCCCTGGCGGTTGACGAGCAAGAGGGCCAGGTCGGTGGGTTTCAAAGGTTCCGCGAATCGTTGGAGTGCCGAGAACGTAGCGACATGCTGCCGGTTGAGTTCCAGGATGACATCGCCCGGTTGCAGGCCGGAGGCTTCGGCGAGGCTGCCTTCTTCGATATCCGTCACGACGACACCGTTGTTCACCGGCAGATCCATCTGGCGTGCCAAGGGTGGCGTCACATCATCAAAGACCACCCCTGCCAAGGGATGTACGGTCGAGGCGCTTGAGGACGCCGCCTGACTTTTCTTCGGCCGTTCACGCGGCGCTTCTTGAATGACCAGATCCGCCTGGTACTGCTTACCTTCCCGGATAAGATCCAACCGATGTTTGCTCCCGATCGACGCTTGCGCTACCAGGTTTCGTAACTGGCCGCTATCCATAATCTCCCGCCCATCGAAGCGCACGACGACATCACCGCGTTTCAAGCCGGCTCGTTCGGCAGATCCCTTGGCATGCACATCCGTTACGATCGCGCCCTTGACGTCCGGGAGGCGAAAGATCTTTCCCAATGAAGGGCTGACATCTTGCGTTGACGCACCAAGAAAGCCTCGCACCACGCGGCCGGTCTTGATGAGGCTCTGCATGGCAGCGCGGGCCATATTACTGGGAATCGCAAACCCAACGCCGACACTGCCGCCGGTGGGACTTGCAATCGCCGTGTTGATACCGACCAGCTCACCGTTGGTATTGACCAGGGCTCCTCCGGAATTGCCCGGGTTGATCGGCGCGTCCGTCTGGATGAAGTCTTCGAAATCCGCCACACCGACGTCGGCCCGCCCGACCGCACTCACAATGCCGAACGTGACAGTCCGACTCAATCCCAAGGGATTCCCGATTGCAAGCACGAAGTCGCCGACGGCTAGTTGGCTCGAATCCCCCCAGGCCGCGGTCGGGAGATTCGACGCATGAATCTTCACCACCGCCACATCGGTCTTTGGATCCGTCGCAACCACTTTCCCTTTGTATTGGCGACGATCCGCGAGGATCACCTCGACATCGACAGCATCGGCCACCACATGGTTGTTCGTCACGATATAGCCATCCGGCGTCACGATTACTCCCGACCCTTGCCCATACTGCCGGCGGGCGGGCGGTTCTTTAAACAAACCAAATGGCAGCGCCTCGTCGCTAAATGACTGATCCCGCACCATGACCGTAGAGGCAATACTGACGACTGCGGGAATCACTTTATTGGCGGTCGCCTTGACTAGGCCCTGAAGATCCTGGCCGGTCGCGGGATGGATCTGTTGCGTCCCAGCCAGTCCGAACCCCGGAACCGCCAGACCGACAAGGAACGCGCAGGCAACACCATGCATGAGATTTTTCGGGTCATTTTTCACTGATATGCTTTCTATCCGCTCTCTAGCGTTCTGAGATCATCAAAAGATTGAGCGCCAGCTTATCACGCAGGATGAGCACAAGCATTCACAATTCGATATGACGTCTAGGACGCCTTGAGTGACCGCAAATCTGCCGTGTCTGAGCATTCTATTTGAAAGCCCTCATGCCCTGGGGGCATACATGATGACAACCGTACCAGCTAGACAGAGCATGGCACCCATTGCATCATAGCGATCTGGTCGAACTCCATCGATTCCCCAGCCCCAGAGTAAGGACAGCACGATAAACATGCCGCCGTATGCCGCATAGACACGACTGAAGTGAGCCGGCTGCAATGTTGGGAGGATGCCGTAGAGAACAAGAATGATTGCTCCCACGATTCCGTATGCAAGTGGCCGTCCCTCGCGAAACCAGAGCCACACTAGATACCCGCCTCCAATCTCACACAAACCGGCGATGACAAAAAGCCCGAGTGAACTAGGAAGCGACATCACTACCTCCTTCGCCATCAATGTTCGTATCCCCCAAGCGAACCCTATCAGATATCATGAAAGGGCGACTCCTCGGACCTTCTTCTCGACACGTTCCTCAATCCACCGATACAACACCGGCATGACAATCAAGGTCAACAGGGTCGATGAAACCAATCCGCCGATCACCACGGTCGCCAGCGGCCGTTGAATTTCCGAGCCTGGCCCGCTTGCCAACAACAGCGGCGTCAGTCCCAGTGCGGCCACCATTGCCGTCATCAAGATCGGACGAAGCCGACGGACCATGCCGGTCATCACCGCCTCATCCAAGGGCAGCCCCTGTTGTCGCAACTGGTTGATATAGGCGATCTTTACCACTCCGTTGAGTACCGCCACACCGAACAGTGCAATGAATCCAACGGACGCTGGAACCGATAGATAGAGTCCCCCGATCAACAGCGCGACAAAACCACCGACCATCGCAAAGGGGATCGCCAGGAGAATCAGCACCGCCTGCCTGACATTCCTGAATGTCAGGTACAACAGCAGAAAAATCAGGCCAATGACCACCGGAACCACGATTGCCAGACGAGCCATCGCCCGTTGCTGATTTTCGAATTGCCCTCCCCAGGTCACATAGTACCCAGGCGGCAATTGCAGCTGAGCGGCCACCGCTCCTCGAGCCTCCTCCACGGCCCCAACCAGATCTCTCCCAACCACGTTCGCCTCGATGACCACTCTGCGGCTGGCCTGTTCACGGCTGATCTGGGCCGGACCTTCCACGATTTGGATATCAGCCAGCTCCCGCAGAGGGATCCGAGCACCGTCCTGTGCCGTCACCCAAAGCGCCTTGATCGACTCGATATCGTTCCGTCTGTCATCGGAAAACCGCACCACGATCGGAAATCGCCGTTGCCCTTCAAAGACATCTCCGGCACGGATCCCGGCACCGACGGCTTCAATCACTTCCGTGATGTTGGCCACATTGATGCCATGACGCGCCACCTTGGACCGATCGACGTCGAGCTTCAAGTAATACAGTCCCGAAACCTGCTCGACACGGAGATCGGAGATACCCTTCACTTGCCGCAGCACACGAGCGATCTCCTCGGCCTTCACCCGTAGGACATCGAGGTCGTCTCCGAAAAGCTTGACGGCGACTTGAGAGCGAACACCAGACACCAGCTCATCCACACGCATCGCGATCGGCTGAGATAACCCAAACACAATGCCAGGGACCTGCCCCAGTCGCTGACGTATCAGTTGTTCAATCTCACGTTTGCTGCGTGCCTTCCATTCCGATTCAGGCTTGAGCAAGACGTACATGTCGCTCAACTCCATCCCCATCGGATCCGTCCCTAACTCATTGGCACCGGTGCGAGTCACCACCGAACGTACATCCGGAAGTTCCAATAGAAGCCGCTCGACTTGTCCCGATATGTTGAGTGATTCGGTGAGACCGATGCTCGGTAGCCGCACCAAATTCACCACGATCGACCCCTCGTCCATGATCGGCACGAACTCCCGTCCAATTAAAGGAATGAGTGCGATGCCTCCAACCAACACCATTGCCGCTGCCGTCACCACCACGGGGGTCCGACGAATGGCCGTCTCCAGGAGCTGCCGATACAGTCTCCGTCCCGTGACCAAGGCGTGCCCTTCCCCTCTCATGGATCGAGGCTGCATGAGAAGGACCGCCAGCACCGGTATGACCGTCATTGAGAGCACCAGCGAACTCAGGAGGACGATCACCACGGTCAGAGCCAGCGGGATAAACATCTTGCCCTCGATCCCTTGAAGCGCGAGCAAGGGGACGAAGGTCAGAGCGATAATCAATTCTCCAAACAGGCTTGGACGGCGCACCTCCAGCACAGCACGAAGCACCAGGGGAAGCCGATGCGATACGGCGTCGAACGAGGCATGCTCCTTGGAGCCTTCGCTCAAATGCCGCTCAATATTCTCCACCTGCACAATCGCGGCATCGACAATCATCCCGAGGGAAATGGCTAAGCCTCCCAAGGACATCAGATTGGCCGAAAGACCAACCTGTTGCATGATCAAGAACGTGGTCAGCGTGGCAAGCGGTAAGGTCAGAGCGACGACCAGCGCACCGCGCAGATTTCTCAGGAACAGATAGAGGACGAGGACCACAACGACGGCGCCCTCCAATAAGGCCCGCTCGACCGTGTCGAGCGCCCGGGTCACAAGTTCAATCCGGTCATAGAACGACGTGATCGTGACACCATCCGGCAACAGCCGATTGATCACTCCTACCTTCTCCTTCACCGCGGAAACGACCTGTCGACTGTTTCCGCCTCGCAGCATCACGGCGATGCCTTGCATCACTTCGCCGGTTCCGTCCCGTGTGACGCCGCCTAAGCGAACAGCATGTCCCAGGCGAACCTCCGCTACGTCCCGCAGGTAGATCGGCGTCCCCTGACGGGCCGTTACGACAATGCGTTCCAAATCTTCAGCCGAACGAGCCAGACCTTGCCCATAGATCACCAACTTGTCGCCGCCCCGCTCGATGTAACTACCGCCGGCATTTTGGTTGTTCTCGGTCACGGCTGCCTGAACCTGCCGCAAGGTAAGACCCAGACTGGTCAAGCGATTGGGGTCCACGAGCACGTCGTACTGTTTTGATAATCCACCCAGAGTATCGACATCCGCCAGCCCTGGTACGGCACGCAGCATCGGACGAATCACCCAATCATGGAGCGTCCGTAATTCCTGAAGACTCTGTGATGGCCCCTCCACAAGGTACATGAAGACTTCGCTGAGGCCGGTACTCACGGGCCCCAGGGTAGGATCGGCTCCCGGCGGTAATTGAGAACGGACGCGGACCAGTCGTTCCAAAACCAACTGCCGGGCGAAATAGTTATCGACTGCATCCTCAAATACCACCGTAATGACTGAGATCCCGAACCGCGAGACCGATCGGAGTTCTGTTTTCCCAGGCAAGTTGATCAACTCAATTTCAAGGGGAAACGTTACGAGGCGCTCGATTTCCGGAGGCGCTAAAGACGGAGCACGGGTAATGACTTGGACTTGGACCGGTGTCACATCAGGAAAGGCATCGATCGGCAGAGAGCGAAATGCAACCGCTCCGCCGATACTCACGCCGAACGCTGCCAGCAGCACGATGACCCGCTGCTCAAGCGATGTGCGGATCAGTCGTTCGATCACAGCGGGCCTCCCATCGACATCTGCCCACGAAGCGCTTCGGATTTGAGCGCGTAACTGCCTTCCGTCACGACCTCATCGCCTTCCTTCAGTCCGGCCTTAACCTCGACATGCTCGTTCGATGACTCCCCGATTGTTACTTCGAGCCATTCAAACCGTCGCGAGCCTCGTGTGACGAAGACCATGGTTCGGTTGCCGACCTGCTGCAGCGCAGCGCGCGGTATGGCCAAGACCGATTGTTCCTGCGTGCGTACCGTCACCTCGGCGAACATTTCCGGACGTAACCGCCGGTCTGCGTTAGCAATCTGCAACCGTGCCGTCACCGTCCTCGTGGCCGGATCAATCATGGCGCCGATATAGGTAATGGCACCCTGAAATACCGTCTCCGGATAGGCCGCAACTCGTACCTCCACCGCAAGACCGGTTTTCAGCATCCCGATCTGCTGCTCAGGAAAGTCAGCCCTGACCCATACGGTTGAAAGATCCGCCACGGTGAAGAGCGTCTTACTCGAATCGACCACCTCACCGACCGTTGCATTCCGCTCGATGATTTCACCGGAGAAGGGAGCCCGCAGAAACACCTGAGCCACTTCGGCATGGGGCAATTGTTCGGCGGACAACCGCTCTATTTCTCTTTCCGCCATACCCAATAAGTGAAGTTTTTCTTCTGCTTCGTAGAGCTCGGCTTTCGCATTCTCATGCTCGGCTTCACGCCTCTGATATTCGCTGATCCCGATCGCACCCTCTGCCGAGAGCGCTTTGGCCCGTTCAAAGGCCTTTTCCGCCACCCTCATGGCCGTCCGCCGCTTGCGATATTGCAGCTGAGCCTCACCAAACGCCGGACTATCGAGTAACAGAAGTCGCGCTCCGGATTGCACGCGATCGCCAAGATTGGCATAGACGGCCACGATGCGGCCCGGCACTCGTGGGCCGAGATGGGCCAACCGGTTCTCATTGGGCAAAATCTTTCCTCCCTGCGCCTTCAGCGACATTCGCATAGCGCGGTGACCCACTTGCTCAGTCCGAATCTGTGAGAGCAGTGAACTCCCATCCGGCAGCTCAATCACACCGGCTTGAGTCGCAGGCGGTATCGCTTGCGGTGCCCCCTTCTGCGTCTCATCCTGTGCCGGCTGGCACGAGGCGGATACGGCAGCAATCGCTATGGTGACAGCAAACCGCACAATACATTCCGGCGAGATAGCCTTCCAGGAAGCCATCTTGGCACCTTTCCTCTCGCCATGGCTCTTCATCCAAGGCGTGTCTACAACGATGGAAGATATTGTAAGCGAACCAGAAGTCTATGCGGAAAGACTGGGCGGACCACGGGAGGAAAGATCGTAAATCAACCCTGTAGGGGAAAACAGAGCAATAGCCTCAGGCTCTTGCGAAACACGAGGCTCAAGATTCACCGATACAGCAGACCCGAGCGCATGGGCCTGGCTCAAGAACAAATTGTAAGATTTGCGATCTGAATCAGTCAGCAGTGAAAACTCGATCTCGAGATGCCGATGTCCCAATCCGGTCACAGAGATACCGACATCATGCGAATCGGCTGTGGGTGACGGATGGTTCTCCACCTCACACTCGAGATCGGATGACATCACCGTATGAACAGTCCCCCCATGCTGATGGCCTGCTTGTCCATGGAGATGATCCGCATCTGGATGCACATGGAACAAGGGAACCGCTAGCATCCACAGAGACGCCCACGTCAGGACAGCTACTCGAAAACCACTGAGTGATGACCTCTTGGATTTCATTCTTTGTTAAGGCTAGCACAGTTGCCGACAGCCATCAATTGAGGAACTTTTGCTGGTCCGTTATATTCGAAATACTGCCTCCAACTACTCTTTTAGGAGAAACTGCGTGACTCCTTCTCTGCCGTCAGACCGAACCACCACGCGCCTCCCAACCGGGATCTGGGCGCTCGGATTCGTCAGTCTTTTGATGGATGTTTCATCGGAAATGATCCATAGCCTCCTTCCGCTGTTCATGGTCACGGTCCTCGGAACCAGTGCCACTGCCGTGGGCTTTGTCGAAGGTTTGGCCGAGTCCCTTGCGCTGGTCGTGAAAGTGTTTTCGGGCACTCTCAGCGACTATCTTGGGAAAAGAAAGCCCCTAGCTGTTTTTGGCTATGCCTTGGGAGCCCTGACGAAGCCGCTGTTTGCCTGGGCCTCCAGCCTCGACGTTGTCCTGACAGCCCGCCTGCTGGACCGGATCGGCAAGGGTGTCCGTGGCGCGCCACGAGACGCGTTGGTCGCCGATATTGCTCCGCCTCATCTTCGCGGTGCGGCCTTTGGTCTGCGACAGGCGCTGGACACGGTCGGAGCCTTCCTTGGCCCGCTACTAGCCGTTGGTTTGATGTTGCTCTGGGTTGATGACTTTCGAGCCGTCTTCTGGGTTGCAGTACTTCCTGGCCTCTTGTCGGTCGCGCTCTTAATAGGCGGTGTTCAGGAGCCTGCAACTCAGCCTAATCGCAACCGCGTGAACCCGATCCGATGGGAGAATCTATCCAGCTTGCAACCGGCCTATTGGTGGGTGGTTGGGGTCGGAGCCGTCTTCACGCTTGCTCGATTCAGTGAAGCCTTTCTGATACTTCGCGCCCACCAGGTAGGGATTCCTCTTGCGCTGACCCCTCTCATCATGGTCGCCATGAACGTGGTCTACGCCGGCGCAGCCTACCCATTTGGCAGACTCTCTGACCACATGTGCCATACAAAATTGCTCGTGCTTGGGCTGGTCGTCTTGATCGGGGCTGACCTGGTGTTGGCCATGCACGACCATTGGAGTGTCATGCTCTTCGGTATATGCCTGTGGGGACTGCACATGGGGATCACACAAGGCCTGCTCGCCACAATGGTCGCCGACACGGCGCCGGCGGACTTGCGTGGGACGGCCTACGGCCTGTTCAACCTAGCGAGCGGAATCGCCGTGCTCGTCGCCAGTGTTCTCGCAGGCCTTCTGTGGGATCGACTCGGCGCACCAGCGACCTTCTATGCCGGTGCAGTTTTCTGTGGGCTCGCGATATTCGGACTGGCCCTCCGCCCGGCGAGCGTTCGAACCGTTAGCTCTCGCTGACCAACAATTACGAAGAGTTCTGCTTCCCCCTCCTCTCAAAACCACATTCTCACACCGACCACGAATCGTACTTGGCTCGGATCTCCGCCTTGCCGACGCACCAACGTTGCAGTCTCACCGAAGCTACGGTCGAACGACAGGCCGATGTACGGAGCAAACTCCCGACGGATTTCGTACCGCACGCGTCCGCCGAATTCCAGGTTGTTCAAACCGGAGCCAGTTGTGAACTCTTCTACTCGCTGGATGGCCAGATTGGTTTCAAATCGCCCTTGAAGGATCAGTCGTTGGGTGAGGAGAAAATCTTTTGTATAGGACAGTCGCGCTGAAACAGCACCGCGCTGATCAATGAACAGCGCCGATTCGAACTCATAATTATAGGGCACAATTCCCTGTAGCCCGATCACTCCCATACCACGCGCCACATTCCCGCCACGAAACGATTGTGTTTCCATTCGGCCACCGACCTGAATGTCATAATGCTTCCAGAGGAATCGGCCGTAGAGCAATTGGAAGTCCACATCATAGTCCGCCTTGAAGGCAGTATCACGCTGTCCTTCGCTCTTGAACCAGAGTCGATTGTGATCGCCGCCGTACCAGCCTTCGAGATCCCAACGGTAGTCACTATTACTTCCTGTTCCCCCAGTGCGTGGTCGATATTCGAGAACATCCACTAATGTGAAGAGCCGGCGTTCCTGGTCGTTCACCGGACTGGGCCAATCCGGTCGTAAGAGTCCATGGACCTGTGGTTCGGCTTGTGCCTGGGACGGCTGAACCAGCATAGTGCGTTCCAAACCTGAAGATCCGTGCCCATGCTCAGATTCCGCCGCGACGCTCCCCACACCCATGCTCAGCGCACAGACGACGAACCTCCCCCAGCACTGTCGAATCGTTACACCCACCGGTCCCATCTCTGGCTGGTTATGGATCCACCCGAACGACGCGGAACATCCCTGATTCCATATGTAGGAGGAGATGACAGTGAAAGGCCCAAGGTCCTGGTGCATCGGCGCTGACGAGGACAGACAACCGTTCAGCCGGTTTGACGACGATAGTGTGTTTCCGAGGAAGGTACGCGCCTGATCCGTTTTCAAGATACATCCACATTCCGTGCAAGTGGAGCGGATGCTCCATCATTGTGTCGTTGACGAAGGTCAGCCGCACTCGTTCACCGTACCGGAACCGGATCGGTTCCGATGCATCTGAGTAGGTCTTGCCATCGAACGACCACATGTATCGTTGCATATGGCCAGTGAGGTGCAGCTCAATCTCCCGCTCAGGTGCTCGTTGGTCCGGATACGGGGCGAGGCTCTTCAAGTCGGTGTAGACGAGGACATGCCTCCCACTTTCTTCCAGCCCTCGGCCAGGTTCGTGCATCCGATTACTCGAATACTCGGCGACTGTTTGATTCCCAGTCCCATGATGATCCGGTCCGTGCTTCACCGGCGATGCACCTGGGATCGACGAATGGCGCGGTAAGCCCTGCTGTTTACCTCCCTCCTCCGCCGGTGGCTCCTCATGCATCATGCCGTGACTAGTTGGTTTGTCATGGGTCGAAGTCAGTGCCGACGATTCCACCGCATGAGTGCGATGGCCGTTGCCATGATCCACCATTCCCATATCTTCCATGGTTCGAAGCGGGCGGGCACGACGCACAGGGATTTCCCCGCTCATTCCGGGTCGAGGGGCAAGGGTTCCGCAAACATAGCCGCTCCGATCCATGGTTTCGGCAAAGATCGTGTACGCGCGGTCCTCGGTCAGTTGAATCAGCACATCGTAGGTTTCTGCAGGACCAACACGAAACTCCTCAACTGGAACCGGTTGCACGTTTTGCCCATCAGCCTGGACCACCGTCATGGTCAACCCTGGAATGCGAACGTCATAAAACGTCATTGCGGCAGCGTTGATGAAACGCAGCCGAACCCGTTCACCCTGTCGAAAGAGCCCGGTCCAATTCCCGACTGACGGCAGGCCGTTCATCAAGAATGTGAAGGCTGCGCCGGTTACGTCGGCAAAGTCGGTGGGATCCATTCGCATCTCATCCCACATCACATAATTCCGCATCGCCGGCCAGAGTCCCCACCTTTTTGCGTCCGCGACAAACTCCCGAGCATCGCGCTTCTGGAAGTTGTAGTAACCGGAGGACTTTTTGAGGTGATCCATCATGATCTCAGCAGACTCAAGGCTCCATTCCGATAGCATGACGACATACTCCCGATCATACTGAAACAGGTCCGGTTCGACAGGGTCGAGAATCATCGGCCCATACATCCCTTGCAATTCCTGACCACCGGAATGGCTGTGATACCAATAGGTCCCGCTTTGCTTGATGGGAAAACGGTAGCTGTAGGTCTCTCCCGGCTGAATGCCCCTGAAGCTCACCCCGGGAACTCCATCCATGTGCGAGGGCAAGAGTATTCCGTGCCAGTGAATCGACGAGTCCTCCATCAACTGATTGGTCACTCTGATGGTGACCTCTTGGCCTTCTTTCAAACGGATGAGCGGACCCGGAATAGTGCCGTTGATCGTCGTGGCAGTCCCCGTTTGCCCATTCATCGTGAAGGATCGTTCACTGATCACCAGGTCAATCACCTCACCACTGAGCGTCGGAAGGTCGGGACTAGGACGAGTAGCGGGCGGTAACGGATGGCTCGCACAGGAGGGGAGGAGCGGTAGGAGCGCCGTCAGCAGCCCCAGCGCTCCTACCCGCTTCAGGATGAGACGTCTGGAGATCCCCTCGTCTGTCATCGTACACGACGGTATGCAAACGCTGTTAGAGCGCCAACCGACGTAGCCGCAACGCATTGGCGATCACCGATACGGAACTGAACGTCATGGCGGCACTCGCGATCATGGGACTCAAGAGCACCCCGACGAAGGGATAGAGGATGCCGGCAGCAATGGGAACGCCGAGCACATTGTAGACAAAAGCGAAGAAGAGATTCTGCCGGATGTTCTTCATCGTGCCCCGACTCAACCGTCGCGCCCGAACGATGGCCCGCAGATCGCCCTTGACCAAGGTGACCCCGGCACTCTCCATGGCGACATCGGTGCCTGTTCCCATCGCAATTCCCACCTGGGCTTGCGCCAAGGCCGGTGCGTCATTGATGCCGTCGCCTGCCATGGCCACGACATGCCCTTCTGATTGGAATCGTTTGACGACTGCCGCCTTTTGCTCAGGCAAGACGTCGGCCTGTACTTCATCGATGTGAAGTCGTCGTGCCACCGCCTCGGCTGTCGTCCGATTGTCTCCGGTCAGCATCACCAACCGAAGCCCTTCGCGGTGCAATAAATCTATCGCTTCCGGCGTGGTGGACTTCACCGGATCAGCCACCCCCAGCAACCCTGCGGGCTTCCCGTCGATCGCCGCGACCATGACGGTCTGTCCTTCCTGCCGCAACGGCTCAGCCTGAGCGATCAACGGCGCGGTCTCGACGTTCAATTCCTTAAGAAACGGGACAGTACCAACGGCTACGACACGCCCCTCGACTGTTCCGGTTACTCCTTTTCCCGTCAGTGAACGAAAGTTCTCCACCTTCGCCAGAACGATCCCCTTTTCGCGAGCGCCAGCTACGATTGCGGCCGCCAAGGGATGCTCACTATTCTGTTCCAGACCGGCGGTGAGCCGAAGCAGGTCAGTCTCACTGAAATTCGGTAAAGGAGTGACCGTCATCAAGCGCGGCTTGCCTTCCGTAAGCGTACCCGTTTTGTCGACGACAAGGACATCTACTTTGGCCAACGTTTCCAAGGCCTCGGCATTGCGAATGAGGACGCCTGCTGTCGCGCCGCGGCCGGTCCCAACCATGATGGACATTGGTGTCGCAAGCCCTAGTGCACAGGGACAAGCAATGATCAAGACGGCGACTGCATTGAGCAGCGCATAGGCCATCCTGGGCTCTGGGCCGTACAGTGCCCATATCACGAACGTCACTGCAGCCACCAGAATGACGATCGGCACAAAATAGGCCGCGACGAGATCAGCCAATCGCTGGATCGGCGCCCTGGTACGCTGAGCTTCGCTGACCATGCGCACAATCTGCGCCAGCAGCGTCTCTCGCCCGACTCGCTCCGCCCGCATGACAAAGCTTCCTGTGCCATTGACGGTTGCACCGACGACTTTCTCGCCGGGCTTCTTCTCCACCGGAATCGACTCGCCGGTCACCATTGATTCGTCAACGGCACTCGAACCTTCGAGCACGAGACCATCCACGGGAATTTTCTCACCTGGCCGCACACGTAACCGATCGCCGACCTGAACCTGGTCCAACGGGATATCCTCTTCTCGGCCATCTGGCCTGACGATACGCGCGGTTTTCGGTGCAAGCCCTAGGAGAGATTTCAATGCGCTGCTGGTTCGACTCCTCGCTCGCAGCTCCAAGACCTGTCCTAATAAGACCAGAGCAATGATGGCGACCGCCGGCTCGAAGTAGACAGCCAGCTCGCCGCCATGGGCACGGAAGGAATCAGGGAACCAGCCAGGCGCGAGGGTTGCCACGACGCTATAGAGGTATGCCGCACCGGTGCCGAGACCAATGAGGGTAAACATATTCAAGTGTCGATTGGCGATCGATGTCCATGCGCGCTCGAACAACGGCCGACCGATCCAGAGCACCACCGGTGTCGCGAGCAGAAACTGAAACCAAACTAGTGCTCTTCCGGAAAAGAGATGCTGTAACGGCTGGCCCGGCAGCATCTCGGAAATCATCAACGCCAGGATGGGCAAGCCTAGCACCACGCTCTGCCAGAACCGGCGAGTCATATCCTCCAATTCAGGATTGCTTTCCTCCACCGCCACGATGCGCGGTTCTAGCGCCATGCCACATATCGGGCAATTGCCCGGATGAGGCTGCACGATCTCCGGATGCATGGGGCAAGTATATTCGGTACGAGTCGGTAACGCGGTGACATCCGCCGGCTCCAGAGCCATCCCGCACATCGGGCAGGCTCCGGGTTTCGATTCTGACACCTCCGGGTCCATCGGACAGACATACTTCACGGCCCCACCGACAGAAGCAGGTGTCGCCTTGGGTTTACGCTGCTCAGGAGGGATCAGATAATAGTCTGGCTCCGCACAGAACTTGTCGAGACATCTGGTGGCACAGAAATAATATTTCTTGCCGCCATACTCGTATGAACCGGCCGCCGTGACAGGCGGGACCGTCATACCGCAGACAGGGTCTATCTCACCCTGTTGAACCGGCTGCATCATTGGCAGGGACTTCCGGGTGGAAGGCGTGGAGGCGACATTCAGCGATTTTTTATTGAGCGCCTTCTCTGGATCTGCCCGAAATCGCTCCAGGCAAGAAGCGGAGCAAAAATAGTAGGTCTTGCCTTTGTAGTCATACTGACCCGCTGCTCCGGTTGGATCGACGCTCATCCCGCAAACGGGATCAATCTCTGTCTTACCGTGAGTACACGAAGCATCATGGGTATCTTGAATGTCTTCATTCATGTGATCATGTCCTGCATGCGGTCTCCCGCAACATCCGCTCGATGATTCATTCACCATGTGTCCAACTCCTTTCATTGTATCCGGTATGGCAACTTATTGTCGCCTTCAGCATTACAGACGGAGCAGGTCGTCAGATATTACAGAAGACTACTGGACAAACGTGATGGGTCGAAAACACGGGGAAAACCACCGAAACCAATGTAAGTTGTATAGACGGGGCAGCCTGTTATCCACAGGCGCAGTTGAGGCACCCGTGTTTACTGCAGATCCCGCACGCATCTTCGAGAGAAGCCCGCAAGGATTGACGAGCTCGGTGCAAGCGAACCGTGAGATTGTTCCGTGATATCTTGAGTTCTTTTGCAACCTGCTCTGGCGATTCGCCACCGAGATCGATGCGCTTGATGAGGTCCGCATAGTTTCCACGGAGGCTCGGAATAAGATCGTGAAGGCAGGCACATGCGGTAGCCTGTATCTCATCCAAAGATGGCTCCTGGAGGGTACCGGAAATAGTCGACTCCTCCAGGAAGGCTTGATTACGGCGAGCCTCAGCTCCCTGTGCACGGTAATAATCGGCTATCGCATGACGGAGGATGCGGTAGAACCAGGCAAGCACACTTTCCTCATTGTGCAATGAGTGAACGGAGGCGACTGCTCGGGTGAAGCTTTGTTGAAGAATATCGTCCACGAGGGCTTCTTCGCCGACCCGACGGCGAACAAACTTCCTGAGGGCCGATTCATCCTCGAGAAGGCGTTGAATGATACCGTGTGCCTTAGCCTCCGCCATCACAAATCGTCATCCGTTACTTTTTCGCATCCGCTTCGAGAATACTTCGGATGATGGTGAGGACGTTCTCCGGCGTCATGTTTACCCCGTCGACCTTAATATTCCCGTCCAAGAGGATTGAGGGCGTCGACGACACCTTGACCCGTTCACCCCACTTCCGTCCCTCTTCGAACAGCTTGGCCGGTTTTCCGCTTTCCATCCCAGCCTCAAACGCCGCCACATCCAAACCGACCTCCTTGATCAGCAAGGAGCGAATCGAACGATCCAACACCCCATCGAGTTTTTCTTTGTGAATGGTACGAAACAAGACGGCCTTCATCTGATCGCCCTTCCCCATCATCTTGGCCTGCTCATACATATCAAAGGGAGTCGGCAGCTTCCCCGGGATAACTGGAAAACCCACCATCGTAATTTCAACCCGATTCCCGAACTCTTTCACAAGCAGAGGAACTCCCGTCTCTTCGAAGTGATGACAATGCGGACAGTAGAAATCCGCAAACTCGATGACTTTGACTTTCCCCGGTTGATGGGTGGACGTCTCATCCTTGAGAATCTCGAATTTCCCCTTCAGCTCCGGCTTGGTTGCCTGTGCGACAAGTGGAGCAAGCACCAATCCCGCCACTCCCATCGCCCAGACCACCGCCGTCCACCTCGACCTCGTCCGATTCTTCATGTCCGACTCCTTTCTCAGATTAAGTGGGCGAGGGCTATTATAACGGATGGAGAGCCCATGTGTGCTTTGTTATAATTGCTCCCATGTACCGACTCCTTGCTGCAAGCCTCTGCGCTGCAATCATCATCTCCGGCTGTGCCTTCACCGGCGATCACACTGAGACGCTCTCGTCCGGCGCGCCTCCGTTGACCTTTGTGCAAGTGAAAGCCGCCCCTGAGTCCTACAACGGACAACCCGTCACATTCGGAGGCAAAGTGCTGGGAGCGCGCCGGCTCAAAGAGGGGACCAGAATTGAAATCCTCCAGTTGCCACTGGCCGACTCCCTTCAACCGACCATGGATCTCAGCACCTCCCAAGGTCGGTTCGTCGCACTGCGGAAGGAGTTTCTTGACCCCGCGACCATCCCCGCAGGCACGTTCATCACCGTGACGGGTGAGATGGCTGGCGCCATCACCCTGCCGCTCGATGAAACGGAGTACCGCTATCCACTCATGCATGCGACCAGTCTGCGTGTGTGGAGCGAACAGGATGAGCAGGCTCCACGCATTCGCCGACCTCTCGGCCCTGGCCCCTATTGGGGGCCCTACTGGTCTCCCTATTGGCACCCCTGGCCGTATTATTGGTAAACCCAAGAGAGCAAATCAGACCGCGGTGATGGAGTCATCCTACGTCGTCTACTCACCGTGATGAACATGAATGTATACGAAGTCAATCCATTGGAGATATACAGATGAAGGAGATGAGCCGCCGGAAAGAGACACAGGAGAAACCTGCCTCTTCAAATCTCAGTTCGTCGGTCGTGGCGACACTGAAAGAAGAGATCGTCCATTGGCACTACCCACCGGAACATCGGTTGACTGAAGATGGATTGTGCAAACGGTTTGGGATGAGCCGCAGTCCGATTCGGGAGGCACTGCGCGTCTTGACCTCCTATGGCTTCATCAGAAAACTGCCCAATCGAAGCTATGTGGTCAAGCAATACACGACCGAGGAAATTGAGGAGCTCTATGAAGTGCGCCAGGCGCTGGAACTGTATACCGTCGAACGCTTGGCCAGCAAAGATACCCTCACACAGCACCAGGCTGATCTTGACGACCTTCATCACACGTGGACGGAACTGCTGAAGGAACCGTCGAAGCAATCGGAAGAATTCGCGATCCTCGACACCCTTTTCCACGACACACTCGCCCGCGCCTTGGGGAACACCTTCCTGCTCCGAAACCTTCGAACCATCAATGAGCGCTTGACGCTCTTTCGAATGTTGGATTTTGAAAGCCCGGAGCGTGCCGAGAGGACCTGCCGCCAACATCTGGAGATTCTGAATCGGATCATGGCGAAGGATGCGGTTGGTGCGCGCGAGGCCATGCGGGAGAACATCGAAGCGGGGCGGAATCATATCCGAAACACGATCAAGGATGCATTGGCTCGATCGTATCTCAAGAAGAGGTGAAAGACGCAGCCACGTGGTTATTCGGCAGCGGATTGGTTGGTATCGTCGCACTAATACACCGTCGTCACTCTTGCGAATGGTCAGGTGCGTATCATCTATCAGTGAGGGGAAGCCGATAAGCGCCCCTCGTCGGCCCTCTCTTCATCCATCCCCGTCGATTCTTACTTGTAAGACGCCCGTTGTCCGTTCTGAAAGGAGATCAGTTTCCGCTGAGCAGAACTGAATCTGAGTGTTACTTCTGAACTTCCCCGGTTAGGAGGCCGTCTGCTCCAAGGCTAGGCAGAATCGGTCGAGGGTGCGTTCAAACAGAAAGAGCGCCGTGTCTTCGAGGGACGCGGCTAGAGCGGCTGCGGCGGAGGCGCGGACTTGGGAGGCCGTGACGTGGAAACGCTGTGCGACCCAAGCGGCATCGGCAAGATCCTCCTCTGTGCCGCGACGGAGTTTGGAAACGATAAAATCCACTGGGGCTAAGAGAGCCATCCGGAGTCCTGGTTCATCGATCAGAGCCGTGGCACGATCGCGATACCCGGGCGGCATCGCTACCACCGACCAGCCGGACAGACTTTGCCCGAGATTGGCGGGAATGTTGTGGCGACCAAGGAACGTCTTTAAGGGTCGGACACCAGTACGGAGTTCGCCATCCACATCAAGTGTGGCACGGGAGGGGTGTCCGTATGCCAGCATGGCCATGCCGCCGATTAAGACTAAATCGACAGCATGCCCTGTCTGCTCAACATACTCTCGGAGCAGGGCATGCAAGTGGTCAAGCGTGAGCGTGGGCAAATTCGAGCGCCTCCGCAAGCTGTCGATGGAGCCGCTCGTCGATGGGGCCATGGTTTTCAGGAAGCGGGACACGAGACACGAGCCCGGAGACGAGGCTGCGATATCTCGTGTACCACCGGCAGGCCGTCTCATATGCCTCCTGCACGAGCGGATGCCGTAAGGCTGTCCATTCAATGGAGTCGTTGACCAGAATTTCAAGCCAAAGGATACGACCGATCCTCGGATGACGCAACGCGTCATCGAGGGATGACACCCCCAGATAGGCGGGCAGTAGCTTCAGTAATGGGTGCGCAGAAGGGATAGACATCAAGAGATATTCTACACTGGTCTCGTGAGGTTGCCAACTCGAAGACAAGTACGGCATCACTGGCTGGAGGAAACCGGTAGGTTACGAGGAATACTTGAGGCCCTACTCAACAGCACCGATCTCGGAGTGATCGGTGACCTGCACCACACGTGGACGGAACTGCTGAAGGAACCGTCGAAGCAATCGGAAGAATTCGCGATCCTCGCCCCCCTCTTTCACGACACACTCGCCCGCGCCTTAGGAAACACCTTCCTGCTTCGAAGCCTGCGCACCATCAATGAGCGCTTGACGCTCTTTCGAATGCTGGATTTTGAAAGCCCGGAGCGTGCCGAGAGGACCTGCCGTCAACATCTGGAGATTCTGAATTGGATCATGGCGAAGGATGCGGTTGGTGCGCGCGAGGCCATGCAGGACAACATCGAAGCGGGGCGGAATCACTTCCGAAGCACGATCAAGGATGCATTGGCCCGATCGTATCTCAAGAAGAGGTAAAAGACGCAGCTGCTCATTGGACAAGAGACGGATTCGGATGTGAGCACGGAGCATGAAACCGCTGTTCAGCACGGCTCCACGCTCCGTGAGGTGGTAGAGTTCGTCTGCTTATTTCTTTTTCGCCGAATGGTGTTGGGCTTCTTCCGCATGTGCCAGTGCCTCTTCAGCATGCTTCATTGATTCCTTTGCATGCTCAAGGGCTTCCTTGGCGTGGGCATTATCACTGCCCTGAATGGCTTCTTCCAAATGCTTAATCGCTTCCTTCTCGTGCGCAATCCCCTCCTTGGCGTGCTTGATCACTTCCTTCACATGCCCGCCTTCGCCCGCCAACGCCGAACTTGCAAGTCCGCCCGCGAGTA
>Ga0268299_1002581_pt1 | contig 20827 bp, 15 predicted proteins | sample NOBtaG_FD_193484 | JGI IMG/M metagenome (GOLD analysis project Ga0268299, IMG submission 193484) | Activated sludge microbial communities from bioreactor in Nijmegen, Gelderland, Netherland - NOB reactor | ecosystem: Engineered > Bioreactor > Aerobic > Activated sludge | place: Netherlands... | reverse complement strand
CCGATCCGCGTTCATCCGCGTTCATCCGCGGCCCGAGTCCGACTTCAACCCCCGCGCAACGCCGCGTACACGTCCGCCTGGATCTCCGCCGAGATGCGGGCCATGGCGGCGCTCATGGCGGCGACGAGGGCGGCGGGGTCGTCGCAGGGCGCGGGCTCGTCGGCGGCGTAGAGGCGCGCAAAGCGGACCCGCTCCTCGCGCGCGCCGCGGGTGGCGGCGAGCGTGATCCGCAGCGCGAGATGGGCGCTGCAGCGGCCGGCGTCGATGCGCTCCTCGATCTCCTCGACGGTGCCCTTGATCTGGTAGTCCGGCGCCACCAGCGACACCGCGGTCTGCACGTCGCGATAGAGCCCGGAGCGGCCGAAGTCGCGCGCCAGCAGATCCGCCGCCATGTTCCCGGGGTTGCTGGCCCAGCGGTCGTAGAAGTAGGAGCCGACGCGATACTCGCCTTCGCGGTAGACGATCGGATCGCGGTCGTAGGCGGCGGCGACCTCCATCGGCGGCACGCGCAGGATGTAGGGGAGTGGCGCCCCCTGGGGCGCGGCTGCCTCGTAATCCAACCGGAAGTGCTCGATCCGCGGCGCCGGCTGGCTGAGATTGAAACAGCCCGCCTGCGCCACCGCCAGCAACGCCAGCAGCGCCAGTCGTAGCGCGCGTGTCATTCCCCCTCCTTCCGGCCGCGCTGCTCCGGCGGCCCGGAGAACAGCAGCAGCGACGGCTGCTCGCGCACCTGCTCAGCGAGCGTGCGCAGGCTGTTCACCGTGCGGTCGAGGCGGTCGAGCGTCAACTGCAGCCCGACCACGACCTGCTGCGCGCTCTCCGCCAGGGTGTTGAACTGCTCCGCCGCCTCGCCGAGCTGCTGCCGCGTCTCGCCGTTGAGGTTGGCGAACAGCGAGCGCGCCTCCTCGGTCGCGCGCGTGGCGTTCTCGACCGCCGGCGCGAGATTGACGTCGGTGGTCATCCTCTCGACGTTGCCCGCGACCTGTACCGTGCGCTCGGAGGTCGCCTTGAAGTTGGTGAGCATCGCGTCGATGCGCTCGTCGCTCAGCAGCGCGTTGGCCGACTGCAAGGCCGCGCGCACGTCGTTGGAGATGCCGGGCAGATCGACCGACATGATGCGCTCGTAGATGTCGCCGAGCGCGCTCTGGATCGCCTTGAAGTCCGACGAGGTGGAGGGCACGAGCTGGTACTCCGGCTCGAACGTCAGCCGCGGCGCCTCCTCCAGCGCCGAGCCCGTGTGCTTCTCGATCTCGACGTAGCGCAGTCCGGTGATGCCGGAGAGCTGCAGTTGGGTGCGCAGGCTGGGATCGTTGACCAGGTACCAGACGAACTCCTGCTTCACGTCCATCACCACCTCGATCAGGTTGCCGTCGGGCGCGATGGCGATCGAGGCGACGCGCCCGGCGGGTACGCCGCGGTACTTGACCGACGAGCCGGGGTCGAGACCCTGCACGGATTCGGAGAAGTAGGTGACGAAGGGGACCGTGTCCTCGAAGATCCGGCTGGCGCCGACCCAGATCAGGCCGCCCACCCCGACCACGATCGCGGTCAGGGCGAAGACGCCGACGCGGAACTTCTTCGCTTCAGTGGCCATCGGTCTTTCTCCTGTTGCGGAACGCCGCCCCCGGCTGGCGGTTGAAGAAGGCGCGCACGCGCTCGTCGGTGGCGTGCTCGCGCAGCTCGTGCGGGTCGCCGCTGGCGCTGACGGTGCGGGTCTCGGAGTCGAGCATGACGACGCGGCTGGCGACCTTGAAGATGCTGGGCAGCTCGTGCGACACGACGACGATGGTCGCGCCCAGGCTCTCGTTCACCTGCAGCATCAGCTCGTCGAGCTCGGCCGAGGTGATCGGGTCGAGGCCGGCGGAGGGCTCGTCGAAGAACAGCACCCCTGGATCGAGCGCCACCGCGCGCGCCAGCGCGGCGCGCTTCTTCATCCCGCCCGAGAGCTCGGAGATCATGAAGTCCTCGTAGCCGCCGAGCTTCACCATGCTCAGCTTGAGGCGCACCAGGCGGTCGATGGTGGCGCGCGGCAGGTCGGTGTACTCCTCCAGCAGCAGGGCGATGTTCTGGCCCAGGCTGAGCGAGCCGAAGAGCGCGCCGCCCTGGAACGAGACGCCGATGCGGCGCTGCACCCGGCGCAGCGTCTCCTCGTCGGCGTGGGAGATGTCCTCGCCGAGGATCACCACCCGTCCGGCGGCCGGGCGTTGCAGGCCGATCATGTGGCGCAGCAGGGTCGTCTTGCCGCAGCCCGAGCCGCCGACGATGAAGAGGCGCTCGCCCTTGTGGACCTCGAGGTCGATGTCGCGCAGGACCGTCTGCTCGCCGTAGGCGGCCACCAGGCGCTCGATCCGGATGACGGGCTCGGCGGCGGTCGTGTGCGTGCTGTCGGAGGGCGGGGTCATCGCGATCAGAAGTAGTAGAAGAGAATGGTGAAGACCGCGTCGGCGACGATGATCATGAAGATGCCGGCGACGATGGCGGCGGTGGTGATGCGGCCGACGCTCTCCGCGCCGCCGCGCGCCTCGAAGCCCCACAGGCAACCGACGCCGGCGACCAGCAGCGCGAAGACCACGCTCTTGATCAGGCCCGAGATCACGTCCCACGGCACCAGCGCCCACTGCAACTGGCGGAAGTACACCTGCGCCGGCAGCTCGAGGTTGATGCGGGCCACCACCAGCCCGCCGATCACGCCGACGAGGTCCGAGAACACCGTCAGCGCCGGCAGCATCACCAGCAGCGCCACCACCTTGGGCGTGACCAGGAAGCGGGTGCGGTCGAGCCCCATGGTGTCGAGGGCATCGATCTCCTCCGACACCTTCATCGTGCCGATCTCGGCGGCGAAGGCGGCGCCGGACCGGCCGGCGGCGATGATGGCCGTCATCAGCGGCCCGAGCTCGCGCACGATCGACAGGCCGACGAGATTGGCGATGTAGATGTCGGCGCCGAACTGGCGGAGCTGCACGGCCGCCTGGAAGGCGGTGATCAGCCCCATCAGGAAGCTGATCAGCGCCACGATCGGCAGGCCGTCGATGCCGGTGCGCTGCATGTAGAGCCAGGTCTCGCGCCAGCGGATCTTGCTCGGGTGGCGGATGGCGTCGGCCAGGCCGAGCATCATCTCGCCGGTGAAGACCACCACCTCGCGCCCCATGGCGAGCGCCGCCAGCGTGGTCGCGCCGAGGCGCTCGGCGAGGTTCTCGCGCGGCCCCTCGACCCGCGCCGAGGGGCCGAACACCGCCTCCTCGTCGACCAGGCTGAGGAAGCCGTCGATCTCCGGCGTCGATGCCACGATCGTGAGATCGCCGTGGCGCTCGCGCAGGCGCTCGCGCAGGCCGAGGACGACGACGCCGCCACCGCTGTCGAAGTAGTCGACGCCGGAGAGGTCGAGGCGCACCCGACGGCCCTCGCCCTCGAGGTGCCCGGTCGCTTCCTCCAGGACCTGCTGGGCGTTGGCGATCTCGATGCGGCCGCGGATCGCCATGCGCAGCGCCGCCCCCTCCGGCTCGACCGACAACTCGTACCCCCGCACGGCGGGCGTTCTAGCACCGCCCGCGCTCGAGTGGGAGCGGTGGCGCACCCGCAGGCTTGACTCAGAGCCGCTCCGAGACGACTCTGCGGGCCATGCAGTGCGGCAACTGCGGTACGGAGCTGATCCCTGGCAAGCCGTTCTGTCACGCCTGCGGCACGCCCGCGCCCGCCGCCTGCCCGCAGTGCGGCAGGGTCGTCACGCCCGGCTTCCGCTTCTGCCCCGACTGCGGCGCCGACCTCTCCGCCGCACCGGCCGGCGCGGCGGACGCGCCGCCCGAGGACCGGCTCGCGCGCCTCACCGCCAACGTGCCGCGCGAGGTGGCAGAGCGCATGCGCGCCGGCGGCGGCGCGATGGCGGGCGAGCGGCGCCGGGTGACGGTGCTGTTCTGCGATCTCGTCGGCTCGACCGCGATCGCCGAGGGGCTCGACCCGGAGGAGTACCACGACCTGCTGGAGGACTACCTCGCGCTCGCCTTCCGCGAGATCTACCACTACGACGGCTTCGTCAATCAGCTCGCCGGCGACGGGCTGATGGCACTTTTCGGTGCGCCGGTGCCGCACGAGGACGCCCCGCACCGCGCGGTGCGCGCCGCGCTCGCCATCCGCGACGCGCTCGCCGGCTTCAACGAGCGGCGCCGGCAGCAGGGCAAGGTCGAGCTCGAGATTCGCATCGGCATCAACACCGGGCCGGTGCTGGTGGGCGCGATCGGCAACGACCTGAAGATGGACTACAGCGCCATCGGCGACACCACCAACGTCGCCGCGCGCCTGCAGAGCCTGGCCGCGCCGGGCGGCATCCTCATCAGCGGCGACACCCACCGCCTGGTGCGCGGCTTCTTCGCGGTGCGCGAGGCCGGCCGCCTCGAGATGAAGGGCAAGAGCGAGGGCGTGGTGGCCTTCGAGGTGCAGGGTCTGAGCGACGCCGCGACGCCGATGGCGGTCGCCGCCGCCCGCGGCCTCACGCCCTTCGTCGGCCGCGACGAGGAGCTGGCCCAGCTCATCGGCTGCTTCGACCGGATGCGCGCGCGGCTGTCGCAACTGGTGGCGATCGTCGGCGACGCCGGCAGCGGCAAGTCGCGCCTGCTCTACGAGTTCAAGCGCGAGCTGGCGGACCGCGAGGCGGTGATCCTGGAGGCGCGCTGCTCGTCGCTGACGCAGATGCAGCCCTATGCCCCCTGGGACCAGATGCTGCGCCTGTACAGCGGCATCTCGTCGCGCGACTCGCAGGAGACCGCCTGTCGCAAGCTGGCGGAGACGCTGCGCCGGATCGACGAGAAGCTGATGGCGATCCATCCGTTCCTGTGCGGCATGATCGGAGTGCACGTGCGCGAGAAGGAGGATCTGCCCGCCGAGGAGATCCGCCGCAAGACCTTCTCGGCGATGTCCGACCTGTTCGTCGCGCTCACCCACCTCGCCCCGACGATCATGCTGATCGAGGATCTGCACTGGATCGACGACGCCTCGCGCGAGATGGTCGAGCTGGCGGCGACCCGCATCGAGCGCGGCCGCCTGATGATCCTCGTCAGCCACCGCCCCGACTTCCAGCCCAACTGGCGCACGCAGGCGACCCTCACCCAGATCCACATGCGCCGGCTGCCCGACGAGCACATCGACGAGATCGTGCGGGCGGTCGCCGGCGGCCCCCTGCCCGACGACCTCGAGGCGCTGGTGCGACTCAAGGCCGAGGGCAACCCGTTCTTCGCCGAGGAGATCGCCCGCATCATCATGGAGGAGGGCTACGTCGTGCGCGGCGAGCAGCGCTTCGAGCTCACCCGGCCGCTGGCGGAGCTACGCATGCCCGGCACGGTGGAGGAGGTGCTGGGCGCGCGCCTCGATCGCCTCGGCCAGCACGGCAAGCGCGTCACTCAGGTCGCGGCCGTCCTCGGCCGGCAGTTCCGACGCGAGCAACTGCTCGGCCTGCTGGCCGGCGAGGGAATCGACGTCGCCGCGCAGATCGACGAGCTCGAAGCGCGCGGCGTCTTCCACCGCAAGACGGTGCTCTCGGACGACGAGTACCGCTTCGGCGAGAGCCTGACGCAGGAGGTCGCCTACGAGACGCTGCTGCTGAAAGAGCGCAAGCAGCTCCACGAGCGGGTCGCGGGTATGCTGGCGGAGGAGGCCGATACCCCCACCGCCGAGCGCTCGGTGCTGCTGGCGCACCACCTCAGCCGCAGCAACAACCCCAAGGCGGCGGTCGAGGCGCTGATCCACGCCGCCGTCGAGGCGGAGCGGGTGCCCTCCTACCCGACCGCGATCAAGCTCTTCCGCGCCGCCTGGAACATGGCCTCCGACGCCCTCGCCGGCCGTTCCGACGAAGAGGTGGTCCGCCTCGCGCTCGCGGCCGTCCTGGGATGGGTTCGGATGCTGGTGGTGTACGCCGCCCCCGACGATCCCGAGAGCGAGGCCGAGGCGGCGCGCGGCATCGAGCTGGCGGAGTCGGTGGGCGACACGGAGAAGGTCGCCACGCTCACCACCTACCGCGGCATGCTGGTGATGAACTCGCACCGCGCCCGCTTCGCCGAGGGGCTGTCGATGGTCGAGCGCGGCCTCGACACGGCGCGCCGCGCCGGCCTCGAGCAGACCGCGCTCGGCATCGCCCGTGGCCTCGCGTTCGGCTACATCTACGACGGCCGCTTCGCGGAGGCATCGCGCACGATCGACAACGTGCTGCGCGGCCTCGAGGCCGCCGACCCCAGGCGCAACACCGACCTCTACCTCGGCTCGCACTTCCTCGCCGACATGATCTACTTCTGGAGCGACGAGTTCGAGATCGCCGAGCGCGACGCGCGCGAGACCCATGCGCGCGCGAAGGAGGCGCCGAACCGCACCGTCACCAGCGGCACCAGCGGCATCCTGGCGTGGATCTTCCTCATGCGCGGCGACCTGACCGAGGCCCGCCGGTGGGCCGACGAGAGCCTGGAGATCGCCGAGGCGATCGGCAACAGTGCCGGCATGCGGACGGCGGCGACGGTCGCGCTCGCCACCCGCCTGCACCTCGGCGAGCGCGTCAGCCTCGGCCGCTACATCGACACGATCGAGCAGGGCTACTCCGGCCGCGGCGACATGGCGAGCAAGTCGATCCTGGTGGTCGACACCCTGCTGGCCGCGGGCGAGGTCAAGCGCGCCCGGCGCTACGCCGAGATCGCCTGGACCAACGCCGGCGGGCGCCATCGCGAGGCGGTCGGTGCGACCGGCCTGGCCGAGGCGCTGCGCGCCGCCGGCGAGAAGCACTGGCCGGAAGCGCGCCGCCTCTACCAGCGCGCCACCGAGCTGTCCGAGGAGATCGGCTCGCGCTCGACCCTGGCGGTCGCCTCGCTCGGCGCCGGCCTCATCGCGCGCGCGGAAGGGCGCGAGAAGGAGGCCGCCGAGCACCTGCGGCGCTCGCTCGAGCTGTCGCGCCAACTCGGACTGGCGCGGATCGCGGAGCGGGCGACGCCGGTCGCGGCCTGAGCGCCCTCACTCCTCCGCCAGCCGATCGACGCGGTCCTTCAGCGACACGGCGCGGCTGAAGAACTCGTCGATCTCCCTGCTGGGCACGAGTTGGAACACCGGCGGCTTGAGCTGCCAGGAGAAGGCCAGCTCCTCGGGCCACTGCTCCTCCATCCGCGCCCCCAGCATCACCAGGCCGCCGAGGCCGACGACGGCGGAGGCCACTCCGGCGGTGCCGAGGGCGAGGCGGAGCGGCGGCGCCGCCGAGCACAGCCGCAGGTGGCTGTAGAGCACGCAGGCGAGCAGCGGCACCGTGCCCACCCAGGCGAGCACCTCGGCGGAGCGATCGGCGGCGAACGCGAAGGAGTAGTAGTCGGTGAGGTTGAGGAACAGCTCGTAGACCAGCGCCCAGAGAGCGGCGATGGTGCAGTGCTCGAGGAAGTGGAAGCTCTGCGTCACCACCCGGCTGACCAGCGACCAGGTGCCGGCCCACAGACCGAACAGCAGCACCAGGCCGGCGGCCTGCGACAGCACGCGCGCTGCCGAGAAGCGCTCGAAGTAGGCCATGTAGTCGTCGAGCAGGAAGAGCCCCAGCACGCCCAGGCACAGTGCGATCGAGAGCGGGCGATTGCCGAGCAGCCCGACCGGCAGCGTCGCCCCCAGCAGGCGCGCCGCCGGCTCCACCGGGTGCTCGCCGGTCCGCAGCCGCAGCACCGTGTGGCCGACGCGCAGGCGCATGTCGTCCTCGAGCGGAGCGCGCGCCAGCGCCCCGAGCGGCGCCAGGCGCTGCGTGCCATTGGTGGTCTGCAAGTCCTCGACGAACAGCCGGCCGTCCTCGCCGCGCTCGATGCGCAGGTGCTGGGGCGAGACGTAGCGGTCGTCGACGATCACGTCGCAGGAGTAGGCCCGCCCGACCACGATCGGCAGGGTCTCCGCCCGCACCCGCTCCTTCACGCGGCCGAGGCGGTCGAGCACCTCGATGGTCAGGGTTCCCGCCATCCGATGGACTCCAGGTAGCGGCGCGCGAAGCGATCCGCGTTCTCGTAGCTGACGCCGCTGAGCACGAGCGTCGACTGCACCCCGTCGCGGTTGCTGTTCAACGAGGCGACCTTGAGGACGGCGTCGTAGAGGCCGAGCAGGCGCTTGTAGGCCCGCACGCAGAAGGCGACCTTGAAGTTCGACTGCGCGTGACCGACGAAGTCGGAGACACACTCGAAGCGGCTGACCTGGTCGCTGCTCGACTCGGGGAAGGAGTAGTCGTCCGCGAAGCTGGCCTCGTAGAGGGCGAAGAAGCGCAGCGGATTGAGCTCGCTCGAGCTGATCAGGTTGTGCTGGAAGTCGATGCTGCCGGCGGCGTGCTCCTCGTCGACGTAGATCTCGTCCTCGGTCGAGCACTCGTGGCTGACGATCTCGTAGGGGAACTCGCGCTTGCGCGTGCTCGAACCCCAGCAACTGAAGAACGGCGCGAGCTTGCCCGGCAGTCGGTACTCGCCCAGCGTCACGCGCTCGAACGTCTGCTGGAGCAGCCGCTGCATCAGCGTGTCCTGGTTGGCGAGCAACTGCGCCCGCAGCAACTCGACCAGGTCGTCCGGGCGGACGAACTCCGGCGACAGCGTCTGCCGCACCAGCCGGGCGGCGTACTTCGCCGGCACCAGGAAGCTGATCTCGTCGCCCGAGGTCGAGACGTTGACGCCCACCACCTGCCCGGTGCCGAGCACGGCGGGCCCGCCGCTCATGCCCGAGTTGATCGCGCCGGTGTAGTGGATCTTCTCGTAGAGGGTGTTCTCGAGCAGGCCGTTGTACGTCCCCTCCACGATCGACGAGCCCAGGTCGTAGGGATTGCCGAGCGAGAAGACGCGCGTGCCCTTCACCAGGCTCTGGGTGGCGAAGTCGAACGCCTCCGCCACCGGCTCGGGCGCCTTCAGGATCGCCAGGTCGTGCACCACGTCCAGGTTCAGCACCTCCACCGCGACGCTGTTGCCGGCGGCATCGACGATCTCGGCGAGATAGTCGTCGGGGTGCAGGACGACGTCCGCGACCACGTGGTAGTTGGTCACCAGGGTGCCGCCCGCGTCGGCGTAGAAGCCCGTGCCGAGCGCGCTCTTCTCGCCCGAGGCCTTGTCGATGATGCGCACCTGCACCACCAGGTGGCCGTAGCGCTCGAAGACCTCGTCGGCCTGCAGCGTGGCCGCCGCCGGCGCCGCCAGCGCAAGGCAGACGAGCAGCGCGGCAGTGGCGCACTGCAATCGCATGGGGAGGGAAGCCGGTTCGCTGCGCAAGGTCGGAGGGAGTTCGGCGCCAACGCTAGCACTTCGCCGGCGCGAAGGAAGAGGCCGTCGCCCCGCGGCTCGGCGCGAGCTTCCCCGCAGGGGGCTGCGCCCCTGCCGGGGCGCGCATGGTCCTTGGCTGCGAAGTCCCCGGGCTCACGCCCGGGGCTACACCCCTGCGCCGCTCCGCGGCGCGGTGCACCGGTGCGGCGCGGCGCCAGAAGCGGCGCGGTGCGGCGCACGGCGCGGCGCGGCCGGTGCAACGCGGTGCAACGCGGCGCGATGCGGCGGCGCGGCGCGGCGCGGCCGGCGCGGCGCGGCCGGCGCGGCGCGGCCGGCGCGACGCCGCCCGCCGGCGGCGCGGCCGGTTCAGAAGTCGTTCAGGTCGATCACGTCCAGCAGCACGGGCGAGGCGTTGTTCGTCGCATCGCCGTCCTCGGCGGCGTCGCTCAGGATCCAGCCGGTGCAGCGACCGGGCGACGTCACCGCGGGGGTGGTGAAGAAGGCGCGCGAGGCGCGCAGGCGGACGCGGGCGGTGCCGCGGGTCGGGTCGGAGTCCAGCAGCGACAGCGTCCCCGGCGGGCAGTCGCCGTCGTCGACCGCGATCGGCAGGGCGGCGCCGGCCAGGGTCGAGCGGGCGCGGACCTGCAGGTCGCGCTCGATCGCGAGAAAGCCCTTGGGAATGCGCGCCAGCACCGGCCGCACCTGGCGCAGATGGGCCTCGCTGCCGGCGGGCCCGGCCCGGTCGAAGACGTCGATTGGCAGCAGCACGGCGTTGTTCTGCGGGCGCGAGTCGACCGACCCGGGCGCGCTCGGGCCGACGGCGAGACGGACGGTGCAGCGCCGCGGCGCGCTCGGGTCGAGGCCGCCGAGGGCGGCACGGCTGACCTGCACCTCGACCCTCCCGACCACGCGCTCGCCCGGCGCCAGCGCGATCACGTCCTGCGCCCCGGGGGTCAGCGGGTCGAAGTCCGGGGTCGACACCGTGCCGGCCGGGCAGGTGTCGTCGGCGGCGGTCGCGCGCAGGATCTGCAGCCCGACCGAATCGGCGTTGCGCACCACCAGGCGGGCGGTGCGGGTGACCGAGTTCCGCTGCGGCGCGAGGGTGACCTTGAGCGGTCGCAGCGGCGACAGCACGGCGTCGATGACGGGCGTCGGGGAGCAGTCGGCCTGGCAGCCGTCGCCGTCCTCGAGATTGCCGTCGTCGCACGACTCGAGCCCCTCACGCCGCCCGTTGCCGCACTGCTCGACCAGGCAGGCCCGGTCGCAGCCGTCGCCGTCGAGGGCGTTGCCGTCGTCGCACTCCTCGCCGATCCCCAGGATGCCGTTGCCGCAACGGCTGAGGGTGCAGTTCGAGTCGCAGCCGTCGCCGTCGACCGGGTTGCCGTCGTCGCACTCCTCGCTGCTCTCGGCGCGCGTGTTGCCGCACTCCTCGATCAGGCAGGCGGCGTCGCAACCGTCGCCGCCGGCGAGATTCCCGTCGTCGCACTCCTCCGCGCCGGTGAGAGCGCCGTTGCCGCAGCCGGTGACGCGGCAGTTCGCGTCGCAGCCGTCGCCGCTGGTCTGGTTGCCGTCGTCGCAGCCCTCGCTCGCCTCGCGCCGGCCGTTGCCGCAGAACTCGGCCAGGCAGTTCTGGTCGCAACCGTCGGCGCCCTCGCGGTTGCCGTCGTCGCACTCCTCGCCGCTGTCGATCACGTCGTCGCCGCAACCCGCCGGCCGACAGGTGCTCCGGCAGGCGTCGGGCTCGACGTCGCTGTTGCCAGCGCCGTCGTCGCACACCTCGCACGGCCCCTCGACGGCGCCGTTGCCGCAGCTCGCGGCAACCGCTCCGCAGACCGAGACGACGCTGGCGTAGACGTTGCTGCCATCGCGATTCCACACCACCAGCATGCGTCCGTCCGCCAGGCGGGACACGCCGGCGTAGTAGCCCTGCGCCGCGAGCTGCACCGCCGCCGTCGCCGGCTCGTGCTGGAGGTCGAGAATGCGCGCCTGGAGTGGGCCGTAGGTGACGGTCTGGTCGAAGAAGAAGCCGCTCCACACCACCAGCAGGTTGCCCTGCGGGTCGAACTCGAGGTCGAAGCGCGGATGCTGCGCCGCGCCGACGTCGCCGACCAGGACCCACTCGCTCGTCGGATTGCCGGCGTCGTCGAAGCGGCGCGACCACACCTCGCGCTCGTTGCGCCCGACGGCGACGGCGAATCCGCCCGAGGGCGATGCTGCCAGGCGCTGATCGAAGGCGGCCTCGGCCAGCAGGTAAGCGGGCCCGAGCGGAGCACCGCCGGCATCGAAGCTCCGACCGACGATGTTGTCCTCGAAGTCGCGCCAGGTGACGACCCAGCCGCCGCCGGCGAGGGCGACCACGCGGTTGTAGTAGGCGCGCGTCTGGACCCCCACGACGGGCTGGGGCGCCTCGAGCGGCGCTCCGGCGATACCGAAGCGCCGGGAGTACGGGACGTACTGGTTCCAGAAGAACAGAGGGCCCGACGGGAGCGCCGCGACGTCGGGGAAGAGCGCGGAGCCCACGCCGACCTCGTCGCTGTCGACGCGGTACGGGCTGCCGACGAGCGAGCCGAGTCCGCTCAGGCGAATCCCCCAGACTCCGTCGATGCTCGAGTTGGGCCAGACGTACTCGGCGGCGACCGTGTACCCACCCCCCGGCATGGCGGTGATCGTGGGGAAGATCAGCCTGCCGTTCTGGTCGATGCGGTTCTCGCCGGTGAGCAGCGTGCCCGCGGGCGAAACGGCGCGCGCATAGAGTCGCCGCCCGCCGCTCTCGAAGCGATACCAGACGACGACGAAGTTGCCGTCGGCGCCGGCGGTGGCGTCGAAGGCGTTGTGTGCGCTCGCCACCCAGAACTCCGGCACGTCGACGATCTGGGCCTCGGCCGTGCCGGCGCGGAGACAGGCCGCCAGCGTGGCGAGCAAGACGAATCGGCGACAACCTCTGCGACGGAGTTCCATGGCACTCCTCACGGGCCGAAGAGCGGCAGGTCGAAATCGGGCTGCGTCCAGTAGAGCGACTCCTCGCCCGGGGCCGGTGTGTCGACCGGCAGCAACAGGCCGGGGTCGGCGATGCCGAGCCAGTGCTTCATGACGCTGCCGTAGACGTCGCGCATGTCGGTCGAGCGGAAGCCGTTGCCGGGATCCTGCGAGTAGCGGGTGTTGCCGTCGTCGTCGAGCACGCCGGGGGCGGGGTCGATGTCGGGGTGGTTGCCGTAGACGCCGCCGTTCACCCGACCGCCGATGAGCAGCAGCGGCCCCTGCGTGCCGTGGTCCGTGCCGCTGTCGTTCTGCCGAATGCGGCGGCTGAACTCGCTCCACACCAGGATGGCGACCTTGTTCTCGAGGCCGGCCTGCATGTCGGCGAGGTCGGCGTAGAACAGCTCGATCGCCTCGGCGACCTCCTGGAAGAGCGCGCCCTGGCCGTTGTTCACGACCGCGCCCAACTGACTGGAGTGGGTGTCGAAGCCGCCGTGACGAGCCTGGAAGAACCTCGCCGTCACCACGCCGGGATGCAGGTCGTTGGCGGTGCCGTGGATGACCTTGGCGATCTCGCGCAGCGAGCGCGCCGGGTTGCTGTTCAGGTCGGTGTAGGCCTGATTGAAGGCCGGGCGGGCGCTGACGTACTCGTTCTGCAGCAGCGGGTAGGCGACCGTCGCCTGCTGGATGCGTCCGCCGGTGCTGCCGGTGTAGGCGCGCGCGAGCACGGGCGAGAGCGCCGCCTCGTCGTGCAACGCCGCGAAGGCGGCGGCGAAGCGATCGCGCTCGCCCTGCGCCAGGCCGAAGCCGTGCGGGAAGGAGAAATCGGTGACCCGGCTGAGCGCCAGCACGCCGGTGGTCGACTGCGCGAACTCGCCGGCGACGTTGTTGCGGATGTTGACCGCCGGGATCTGATCGCCGGAGTAGTCGTTGGCCAGGAACCGGCCGAGCCAGCCGGTGCCGTCGAGCACGCCGAGCGGATCGCCCGTCTCCCACTTGGTCGCCGCCTGGTCGTGCGACAGGTTCGGCTCCGGATAGCCGCACCCCTGCACCACCGCCACCTTGCCCAGGTCGTAGAGATTCTTGATCCCCTGCAGGCCGGGGTGGAAGCCGAGTTGAGCGCCGGTGTTGGGGTCGAGCATCGGCGGCGCCGGGTTCTCCGGGACCAGAAGCTGGTTCGACTCGAGTCGAATCCCCCCGACCCCGGCGGAACGCGCCGCCATGTAGTGGTCGCGCAGGAAGCCGCCGCCGTTGTCGTAGGGGGTGATGGTGTTGAGGCCGTCGTTGCCGCCGTCGAGGTAGAAGACCACCAGGTAGTTGTCGGTGGCGGCGAGCGCCTGCTGCAGCAGCGGGTTGCGAAAGAGGCTCGGCGCGACGACGGTGCCCGCCGTCGCCAGCCCGGTGCGCTTGAGGAACTGTCTGCGAGTCATCGGCATGGCGGCGCTCCCGGGGCTAGTGCAACTGGTAGGCGGCCGACTGGAGGAGGAGCGCGAAGACGCCCCGCACCTTCCGGTCGCCGGCGAGGGAGAACTGATCGATCGACGGGCTGGCGCCGTCGTCGGTGAGGAAGGCGACCAGCGTCGCCACGTCCTGGGCGGTGAGCTGGCTGTTCGAGCCGTCCTGATCCGCCAGGCCGAGGGCGTAGGCGACGGCCGCGACGATCTGGTTGGGGTCGGTGAGCGCGCGGTCGATCAGCCGCTCGGGTCGGAGCGAATGCGACGAGCCGTCGTTGGAGTAGCAGATGTCGCGCACCAGCGCGTAGCGGCTCAGCATGGCGAAGCCGCTGACCCAGTCGAGCTCGGTGTCCCAGCCGAAGACGCTCGGCGGCGACAGCAGCACCTGGCCCATGTCCTCGAGCGCCGCGCGCAGCGACTGCGCCGACCCCTGCGGGCGCGTCGCCAACGCTCTGCCCTTCGGCTTCACGCCGAGCTGGCGGTAGGTGCCGATGACGAGGTCGATCGGCCACTTCACCGACTTCACCGTCGCCGTGCCGATCGGCGCCCCGGAGCGGTAGAACTCGTCGTGCACGAAGAGGGCGCGGAGGAACGAGGCGATGTCCCAGGTGTTGCCGAAGTTCGAGTCGTCGATCAGCTCGTCGACCACCGCGATGTCGACGCCCGGGTAGGCGAAGTACTCGACCAGCCGCCGGCCGACGTAGCGCGCGACCGTCTTGTGGCCGGTCGAGTCGGTGTGGTCGAAGAGGATGTCGATCACGGTGTCGATCTCGGCCTCGCCCGATCCGTTGACGGTGAAGCTCCGCCCGCCGGGGCCGAACCCGCCCCGCGTCTTGAAGATCACCTTCGGGCCGCGGCTGGCGAACTCGCCGGTGCCGTCGGAGAAGTCGTGCAGGCCGGGGACGAGCGCGGGCGTGCCGGCGCTGTCGTGCCGCCAGCCGGTGAAGGCGCGCGCGATCTGCACGATGTCCGCCTGGGTGTAGTTGGTCACGCCACTGGCATCGTGGACCCCCAGGGTGAACAGCTCGAGCAGCTCGCGGGCGTAGTTCTCGTTCGGCTCCGCCTTGGAGTTGTCGGAGGTGTTGAGGAAGTCCATCATCGCGGCGTCGAGGTTGATCGCCTTGACGAGGGCCTTGAAGTCGCCCTGACAATACTGGCGCAGCAGTCGGTTCTGGTTGCGCATGAAGAGGTTCGCCACCTGGTCGGCGCTGGTGGCGAAATGGTCGTGCCAGAAGAGCACCAGCTTCTCCTGCAACTGCCTCGGCGTCCGCAGCAGGTAGCGCAGCCACTTGTCGCGCGAGTCGTCGTCGCTCGTGCCCCCGGGGCGGAAACGGGTCGGCCGGAAGTTGAGCAGCCGGTCCGCCATTTCGCCGCGCGTGTCGCCGCGCGCGAGGATGCGCTCGACGTCGCGCGGACGGGCACCGAAGCCGGTGCGGCGCAACAGATGCCGCGCTTCGACCGCCGTCAGCGTAGTGTTCGCGTCCCCCATCTGGCCCCCTTTGCCGCGAAACGAGAACTGCCGGTGAAGCGGTCGCGATACTGGCAAGGATCGGGCTCCCGGGTCAAGCGCCGGGGGCGCTCGACCCTTTGACCGCCCCCGCCATCCGTGGAACGAAGCGGCGATGAGCCTGGCCGACCTCGCCCGTGTGCGCGCCTACGAGAGTCGCCGCCTGTCGTCCTGGGACCGCAGCGGCGGCAACCGCGACTGCCTGCTGATCCAGCCGGGAACCTGCCAGGTCTTCGGCGAGATCGAAGGCGCCGGCATCGTGCGCCACCTGTGGATCACCACCATGGCCTGGCCGGACGAGGCCCACGACCTGCGCCAGTTGGTGCTGCGCTGCTTCTGGGACGGCGAGGCGAGCCCCAGCATCGAGGTGCCGCTGGGCGACTTCTTCGGCGTCGGCTTCGGCCTGCGCCGCAACTTCGTCTCGGCGCCGCTGCAGATGAGCCCGCAGGACGGGCGCGGTTTCAACTGCTGGTTCCCCATGCCCTTCGCGCGCGGCGCGCGCTTCGAGATCGAGAACCAGGGGAAGAACCTGAAGCTCTTCTACTTCTACGTCGACTACGAGGAGCACCGCGCCATCGACCCCGACCTCGGCCGCTTCCACGCCTGGTGGAACCGCAGCAACCCGACGGCGGGCACGGCGCGCGAGGACGGCTGGACGCGCGCCGACTACGGCTACACCGCCGAGCGCCCGTCGGGACCCGGGCTCGCGCTCCAGGGACCGTGGCAGCAGGCCAACCTCACCGGCGCCCGCAACTACGTCCTGCTCGACGTGCGCGGCAACGGCCACTACGTCGGCTGCAACCTCAACATCGACGTCTTCGAGCGCCAGGTGAACGACTGGTACGGCGAGGGCGACGACATGATCTTCATCGACGACGAGCCCTGGCCGCCGCGGCTGCACGGCACCGGCACCGAGGACTACTTCAACACCGCCTTCTGTCCGAAGCAGGAGTTCTGCGCCCCCTACCACGGCCTGACGGTGTACAGCGGCACCGAGGAGTGGCCGTGGGGCGGCAAGAACTCGATGTACCGCTTCCACGTCGAGGACCCGATCCGCTTCACCAAGTCGATCCGCGTGACCATCGAGACCGGCCACAACAACGCGCTGGCGAACGACTACTCGAGCACGGCGTACTGGTACCAGATCGGCCGGCGAGAGCCGCTGCCGAAGCTGCCGCCGGTCGAGGCGAGGCTGCCGCGATGAGACGCGAGCGGGCGGGCCGGTCCGACGGCGCGGCGCTGCCATGACCATCCGTGTGCTCGACCCGACGGCGCGCGGGCCGGCGGCCGACCTGCCGCTGGCGGCGCCGGTCGCCGCGCTCGCCGGGCGCGTGCTCGGCCTGCGCGTCGACGACACCTGGCAGTCCTTCGGCCACTTCGCCGAACGGCTGCGCGAGCAGGCCCGTCAGCGCTGGGGCGTGCGCGACGTCGTCGTCTTCGACCCCGGCACGCGCAACGGCACGACCGAGGAGGAGCGCCGCAAGGTGGAGGGCTTCGTGCGCGCCATCGACATGGCCGTGGTCGGCCTCGGCACTTGAGGGTCGTGCACGTCGTGGAGTGTCCACGACACCATCGAGTGCGAACGCCAGGGCGTGCCGGCGGTGCTGGTCGTCACCGAGGTGTTCACCAACCTGGCGCGCACCGCGGCGCGCGCGCGCGGTCATGCCTCGCTGCGCACCCTCGTCCTGCCGCACCCGATGGAGACGCGCGGGCGCGACGAGATCCGCGCCCTCGCCGACGCGCACCTGAACGCGATCGAGCGTCTGCTCACCGGCGCGGGCTGAGCGGCCCGCCCGGGCACGAGCTCGGAGCCACGACCGTCAGGGAGCGGTCGGCCTCGCGCTCATGCGCAGCCAGCCGCTCCCTCGCGGTCGCGGCTCCGATGTGGTGCCCGGTCGCGGCGGCGTGCTAACACCCGCCGCATGAAAGCCATCGTCTTCCACGGCCCGCTCGACGTGCGGGTCGAATCCGTGCCCGACGCCACCCTCCACGACCCGCGCGGCGCGCTGGTGCGGGTGACGCGCGCCTCGATCTGCGGCTCCGACCTGCACCCGTACCACGGCGTCCTGCCGATCCCGGCGGGCGTCACCCTCGGCCACGAGTGCGTCGGCGTGGTCGAAGCGGTCGGACGCGAGGTCCGCCGCTTCAAGAAGGGCGATCGCGTCATCGTTCCCGGGGTGATCGGCTGCGGCGACTGCGATTCGTGCCGCCGCGGCTACGTCGTCGGCTGCATGCATCTGCCGAACAAGGTCTTCGGTTTCGTCCACGATCTGCCCGGCGGTCAGGCCGAGGCGTTGTACGTGCCGGTCGCCGACGCCCATCTCTTCCCCAGTCCGCCAGAGCTGAGCGACGAACAGGTCCTGTTCCTCACCGACATCCTGCCGACCGGCTACTACGCCGCCCAGAACGCCGCGATCACGCCCGGCCAGACCATCGCCGTCGTCGGCTGCGGCCCGGTCGGCCTGTTCGCCATCATGACCGCGCAGCTCTTCGGCCCCGCGCGGGTGCTGGCGATCGATCGCGTCGCTCACCGCCTCGAGGTGGCGCGCAGGCTCGGCGCCGTGCCGGTCGACGCCAGCGCGGTCGATCCGCGCACCGCCGTCGCCGAGGCGACCGGCGGCCGCGGCGCCGATGCCGTGATCGAGGCGGTGGGAGCGGCCGAGACGGTGCAGCTCGCCCTCGACCTGGTGCGCATCGGCGGCGTGGTCTCGGTGGTGGGAGTGCTGCTCGACGCCGCCTTCCCCTTCCCGATGGGCACCGCGTTCCTCAAGGATCTCAGCTTCCACATCGGCCTGGTGAACGTGCCCGAGTTCGTGCCCAAGCTCCTGCCGCTGGTGCAGAGCGGCCGCCTCGACCCGACGCTGCTGATCAGCCACCGGCTGCCGCTGAGCGAAGGACGGCGCGCCTACGATCTGTTCGACAAGCGCGCCGACGGCTGCGTCAAGGTCGCCCTGATCCCCTGATCTGGAGTGCGGCGTGAGGCGCCGCCCTGGGCAGCGCCCGCCGCACTGCACGTTCACAAGAACAACCCGTGCGGGTCGTACTGGCGCCGGAGCGCCTGGAGCTGCCGCCAGTTCGCGGCGGCAAACGAGCGCTCGAGTCGCTGCGGGTGCGCGACGATGTCGGCCTCGCCGAGATAGTGGCCGATGGCGGAGGAGTCGAGTGCGGCGACGACCTCGTCGTGCCAGGCGCGATTGACGCCGTCGCCCGCCGCGTCATCCCAGATCGCGTAGGGCACGGTGAGCAATCCGCCGACCATCGAGAAGGCGGCGGCCGGGGGCGATGGCGCGTCCGCGGGCGGAGGGGGCGGCGCGACGCAGAGAACCATCGACCTGGGCGACGGAGCGCGCGCCAGCAACGGGCCCAGTCCGCCCAGCACCTCGGCCGGCGGGTCGTTCGACCAGAAGGTGTCGGCGAGGTAGCGATGACCGGGCGGGAAGCGGGCGTCCATGCCGTCATAGAGCGCTTCGAGCGACGTCGGACGAACGGCTTCGATGCGCGAAGCCCGCCGCAGCAGCGGCGACTCCGCCAGCGGCCGGAGGGCGCGCTCGACCGCGGCAGGCTGGTCACAGAAGGCGGCCGCGGTGACGACCGCGACGGGGCCGTCGGCCGGCGCGGCCGGCGAGACTCCGGCGAGCAGGGTCACCTCCACCTCGGGCGGCACGGCCGCGGAGACCTGCGGCAGCCAGTGCGCGACCTCCCGCAGGCAGGCGAGGGGATAGACCTGTGCAGTGCCGGCGATGGCACGCGGCAGCGACTGAAGCTCGATCTCGAAGCGCGTCACCACACCGAAGAACTCGGGGCCGCCGCCGCGCGCCGCCCAGAGGAACTCGGCGTTGCGCGTCTCGTCGGCGCGGATCAACTCGCCGGCGGCGGTGACGACGTCGACCGCTCGCACGCTCATGCAGGCGGGACCCCAGGCGCCGGTGTTCCAGCCGAAGCCACCGGCGAGGAGATATCCCCCCAACGCGACGCTCGAACAGTGGCCGGTGGGAAAGGCCAACCCGTGTTCGGCCAGCAGGCGACTCAGCTCGCGTCCGATCGCGCCGGGCTGCACGCGCGCGCGGCGCGCCTCCGGATCGATCTCGATCCCGCGGAGGGCGGCGAGGTCCAGAAGCAACGCGCCCTCGCGCTGCGGTGCAGCAACCCAACTGTGGCCGCCGCTGCGCACCGAGACGCGCACGCCGGTCTGGCGTGCGAAACGTACGACCTCCACCACGTCGTCCGCGGACGCGACCCGCACCACCGCCGCCGGCCGGCGCTCGGGAACGAGGCGGTTCCACACCAGCTCGCGCCGCAGCGATTCGTACTCGGTGTCGCCCAGGGCGACCACCCGCCCCCGCACTCTCCGTCGCAGCTCTGCCAGGTCCACGGCGTGTTCCATTCCAGACGCCGCGCCCCGACACAACGCCCTGCGGCGGCGAACCGACGACCTGGAACGACAGCGGAGCCGCGACTGTCAGGGAGCGGTTGGCTGCGTGCCAGCGCGAGGCCAACCGCTCCCTGACGGTCGCGCCGCTGTTCTGCCGGAGGCGTCCGCCCGGCGTCAGCGGGCGCCGAGGCGCTGGGCGATGGCGCGGGCGCGGGCGCGCAGTTCCGGGATGCGGCTCTGCTCGGCGGTGCGCTGCGCGATCTCGCGGGCGTGGTCGCCGGCGGCGCGCGACAGCCAATCGGCTCAGGCGGCGGCGTGTGCGGCGGGCGGTACCCAGCGCGACAGCGCGGCTTCGAGGGCAGCGCGTCGGATCGGCTTCTCGAGGTAGTCGTCCATGCCGGCCGCGAGGCAGCGCTCGCGGTCGCCGGCCATGGCGTTGGCCGTCATCGCGACGATCGGCAGGCGCTTTCCGGGCGCCTCGGCGCGGCGGATGCGTGCGGTGGCGTCGTAGCCGTCCATCACCGGCATCTGACAGTCCATGAAGACGACGTCGTAGGGCATGCGACCGACCATCGCGACCGCCTCGGCGCCGTCGGCGGCGCTGTCGACGCGACAGCCGAGCCGCTCGAGCAGCGCGCGCGCGAGGCGCTGATTCATGGCGTTGTCCTCGACCAGCAGGACGCGCACCGGCAGGCGGCGCAGCGGCAGGGCAGCGGCCTCGGCCGTCGCCGGCGCACCAGCCGTGCGCTCGGCAGCAGCGGCGAGCGGCAGCTCGAGCGCGAACCAGAAGGTGGCGCCGCGCCCGAGCTCGCTCTCCACGCCGATCCGGCCCTGCATCAGCTCGACCAGTTGGCGCGAGATCGCCAGGCCGAGTCCGGTGCCGCCGAAGCGGCGCGTGGTCGAGCCGTCGGCCTGGGTGAAGCGCTCGAAGATGTGCTCGTGCTGTTCCGGGGCGATGCCGATGCCGGTGTCGCGCACCGAGAACCGCAGCCGCGCCCGCTCGGCCGAGGCCGATTCGCACTCGAGCCGGACCGTGACGCCGCCGGCGGCGGTGAACTTGATCGCGTTGCCGACCAGGTTGGTGAGCACCTGGCGAATGCGGCCGGCGTCGCCGACGACGGCCGCGGGCAGCGCACCGGCCGTCTCGACCGCCAGCTCCAGGCCCTTGGCGGCCGCGCCGGGCGCGAACAGGTCGACGACCTCGCGCACCGCGGCCTCGAGCGGGAAGGGCACCGGCTCGATCGACAGCCGGCCGGCCTCGATCTTGGAGAAGTCGAGCACGTCGTTGACGATC
>Ga0268299_1002580_pt1 | contig 20827 bp, 18 predicted proteins | sample NOBtaG_FD_193484 | JGI IMG/M metagenome (GOLD analysis project Ga0268299, IMG submission 193484) | Activated sludge microbial communities from bioreactor in Nijmegen, Gelderland, Netherland - NOB reactor | ecosystem: Engineered > Bioreactor > Aerobic > Activated sludge | place: Netherlands... | reverse complement strand
GTACCTAAATGCTGGACGTAAAGCGGAAAAAAGGGGTATGTGACCGAAAAGCCCGCCTGCGAAAGCAATTGGGCAATAAACATAATCGCGAGTGTACGTCGCCAACCGGGCATAGCGAAAATTGAAAACCTATCTTAAAAACGGATTTAGGAGAGGGTGTGTCACACTTCAAACAGTTTAATAGAATTTTGCATGATTTAACAATATCCAAAAAATTCCAATTGGTGTTTGGTTTACTCCGTCACTGTCTTTTCGTTATGGTGATTCGCAAACGGCAGCCATTTGCGCGCCAACGATGGCACTCGCTGATGGCTTTCCTGCGCCATCACCAGTGTGAGGCCAAAAACCAGCAGAATATTCGTCAGCGTAAAGAAAATAAATTCTTCAATCGGCAGAACGCCCGCGATATAAATATTTAAGGACTGCTCCGGGTCGATCATCCACGTGCCAGAGCCGATGGCGAGATAGTCCGCCGCAGCGAGATAAAGCGACGACGAGGCAATAGTCAGAAAAACAACGTGGCGATATTTCCACAAAATGTCACCCGCGAAGGCGATTTGCAGCATGATCGGCGGCAGCGCCCAGATCAACTCAAGCCCCAAATAGGTGCCAGATTTCCAACCTGTCAACAAAATGACTGCCGAGGCCATCCAGATTGGCGCGAGAATCGCCAGCGGGATCAGCCGGACGCGCCAGCGGCTATCGAGCGCTTTATCTGGCATTGGCAGGTAGCGCACCAACGCAAACAGCCACAATCCAGTGAGAATCGGCTGCACCAGGAAAAAGGTGTACTCCTCAATCGGCACCCAGCCGAAAACGATGCCTGTCACCAGATTAGGGTCATACCACCACACGCCGCTTGCCACCAGATAATTATCCCAGGGCGTGGTATAGACCAGCGCAACAATCATGTGAACACCAATCGCGCCCCACAAAGGCCAGCCGTTTAACGCGCGTGGGAGTCGTTTATCGCGCCGATAATCCCAAATCGTCCACAGCGCCAAAATAATGATCGGAATCAGAACGAACTGTGCCAGAAAGCCAAAATAGGTCATTTAAAAAATCCTCCCAAATCGGGAAAGATCGTGCAGCAGTACCGCCGCCGCGTTGCGCCCTGCCGCGCCCATAATGCCACCGCCGGGGTGTGTGCTTGCGCCTGTCAGATACAACCCTGGCAGCGGCCCGCGATAATTGCTCATCGTCAGCGCCGGACGCAGCATGAACATCTGGTCAATCGACATTTCCAGGTGCATGACGTTGCCGCGCAGCAGGCCGAGTTCGCGTTCCAGATACAGCGGCGTCTCGATCAACTGGTCGATCACCGCGTTTTTGACATTCGGTGCATACTGAGCCAGCGTGTTCAGCATGTGGTCGGCAGTTTCCTGGGCAATGTCATCCCACGACGCGCCGGACGCAAGCTCATAGGGATAATACTGTCCCCACAAAAACAGCGTATGTTTACCGGGCGGTGCTAAGGTTGGGTCAGCAGCCGAGAACGTCATCGCAATCAGCGCCGGATTTTTCGACGGCATCCCCGCCAGATAATCGGCATAAGCGCGTTCGAGATAGGCCAGATCAGGGCAAATAAATTGCAGCGCGGTATGCTGCGGGCCGGGTTTATCGTCAGAAGGCAGCGCCGTATAATCCGGCAGTTCGTTCATCGCATAGCGCACAATCATGCCGAAGCCGTTGCCCACGCGCGCCCGTTCGAGCAAATTGCGCGACTGTATGGAGATATTTTCAGCGCCCAACATGCGCAATGTCGTATGGATGTGAGCGCCAGAAACTACTTTTCGCGCCGTAATTTTTGTGCCGTTTTCCGCTTCCGCACCAACGACTCGATTTTTTTCAATCAACAGCCGCTTAACGGGTGTGTTCGTCAAAATCTGCCCGCCGTGCGCCTGGATCATTTTCGCGAGTGCTTGTGTCAGCATTCCCGATCCCCCGCGCGGACGTTTGACGCCGCTGACGTGATACATCGGATGCCACAGCGCGAACGGCGCGGAAAACGGCTCACTCGGCGGCGGGCCAGACTGCGCGGCCATCCAGCTTATCAACGCCTGAATTTTGGGGCTGCTAAACGACTGCTTCATCACCTGACCATAGCCGCGAAAAAGATCGGTCAGTTGATCCCAACGGCTGTCGCGCCCAATCGAACTGCCAAACACCATGTAGCGCGCCAGGTTGAGCGGCGTCGGCGGGTGTAAAAATGCCTCAACCATTGCCCGCGAGACAGGCGTCCATTTATCGATAAATTTTTGATAGGCGTCGGCGTCGGCTGGTGAAACCGCCGCGATGCTCTCGCAGGTCTGATCGACATTTTTCCAGATCGTAATGTGTGTATCATCAGGAAAGGGGGCGAAAAAAAGCGGGTCGAGATCGATGTAATCGAGGCCGTATTTTGCCAGTTCGAGTTCCTGCACGATGGGCGTGTGATTGATGAGGATGTGCGCTGAGCCGCCCAGATCGAATTTAAACCCTGGCACGATTTCTTCGGTGACAACCGCGCCGCCGACCACCTGCCGCCGCTCCATGACGATGACGCGATAACCCGCCTTCGCCAGATAGCCCGCGCAAACCAGCGCATTATGCCCCGCGCCGATCACCAGGATATCACAATCCGGCATGGGGATTCGTCCATTCATTATTCATGTGTTCACCCGTTCATCCTCAAGACCTGCCACCAGATATACGGGAAACGCATCAATTTGCCGGACGTGCTGACGTGGGCGCGGCGGCTGAAAACGTCATAATCCTGCGCTTCAATGTCCGCCAGAATTGCACGGTACAGGTCGGCGGCGGCAGCTATTGCCAAACGGCCATCCGGATTCAGCGTGGTGATTCCTTCCCAGGATTCAGCATATAGATGACGATTGCGCTCAACCTGCAAGCGCATAAACGTCCGCCAGCGATCATCCACAACGCCCGCTGCAATATCAGCTTCGCTCAGACCACAAGCGGCCAGTTCATCCTGCGGCAAATACACCCGCCCTGCCCGCCAATCCTCAGCAACATCGCGCAAAATATTGGTCATTTGCAGCGCGACGCCCAATTTGACGGCATAGGCCAGCGCGTCCTGGCTCTCAAAGCCGATAATGTGCATCGCCATCAAGCCAACCGTCGATGCGACGCCATAGGCATATTCGGCGAGATCGGCAAACGTGGCATAGCGTTTTTGCGAAAGATCGCGCGCGACGCCGCCAATCAACTGTTCGCCATAGCCATGTGGAATCCTGTAACGTGCCCGCGCATCAGCCCAGGCGAGAGCGACGGGGTTATAAGCCGGGGGGTGCGGCAGCGTCACCAGATGCTGCCAATTTTTTAAGGATTCGCGGGCGGTGTCGTCATTTTTGCTCTGGTCAACGATGTTATCGGTCACACGGCAAAAGGCATACAGCGCACGGGCAGCACGGCGCTTTTGGTAGGGCAGCAGACCAGAAGCCAAATAAAAGGTGCGGCTGCTCTCGCGCGTCAGGTTCTCGCAATACGCATAAGCCGCTTGCAGGCCAAACTTATCGGAAATGATATGTTCACCCGGCCTGTGCGTCTCAAGCGCTTCATATGCCCAACCAAGCAGCCTGTTTTCCCACGCATGAAATTGGATTGTCATGGCCTCTAGTCCCCCGACTCAGTCATGAAAATTGGTGTCTATTATGGGGTTGATTATAAAAATAGCCACATGAGGGAAAATACAATCTAAGATTAAAACAAACTAAGCGTAATAATTTACAAAAATGAGCGCAGGATGAACGGCGACGCGCTACGACTGGTGCAGCGCCAGCGCCGCGCGCACCGTTTGGAAGTGAATATCGACAATATCCGTGACTTCTTTAGCGTAGCCGCCCGCCATTGCCACCGCTACGGGCAGCCCAGCCCGCCGACAGTAATCAAACACCAGCCGATCACGTTCCATTAATCCAGCCTTAGTCAGATTGAGCCGCCCCAGCGAATCGCCCACAAACGGGTCTGCCCCAGCCAGATAAATCGCCAGGTCTGCGCCGGAATTTTGGATCGATTCGCGAACACCCTTTTCCAGCGCTTCAAGATAAATCGCGTCGTCGGCATCATCGTCCAGGGCAACGTCGAGATCGCTGTTTTCTTTGTGGAATGGAAAATTTTTCGCACCATGAATCGAGAAGGTATAGACGGTTGGGTCATCCACGAAAACCGCCGCCGTGCCATTGCCCTGATGCACATCACAGTCGATGATGACCACGCGCTTGACTCGATTTTCAGCCTGCATCGCCCGCGCCGCAATCGCGCTGTCGTTGAACAGGCAGTAACCTTCGCCGTGATCGGGGTAAGCGTGGTGCGTACCACCTGCCAGATTGACTGCGACGCCTTCTTGCAGCGCCACCCGGCATGCGCCAATCGTCCCGCCCGACGAGCGCCGCGAACGTTCGATCATCTGTGGCGACCAGGGAAAGCCGATTCGCCGCATTTCTTTTTCGGTGAGCGTCCCGTTTTTCGCGCGTTCGACATAATCGACGTGGTGGCAGCGCAAAATTTGCGTGTCGCTGGCGGGGTATGGCTCGACCAGTTCGCAGGGCGGGATTAGCTCGGCCTCGACGCGCTCTCGCAGCAGACGATATTTGGACATCGGGAAGCGGTGTTCAGATGGCAGCGGCAGGACAAAATGATCGCAGTAAAAAACTTTCATCAGGCAGCGCTGGCTGCAATTCCTCCTCGGTTATTTCGATCCATCCACCATTTCGCGACCAGCACGATAACGACAGCAACCGCCATGATCCCAGCGGTCAGCGCGACATTGGTTTCAGCCGCCTGCTTGACGATAATGCCGATGAATGCCCACACGATCACGGCTGTATAGGCTGCGTCGCGCCGGGTCATAATCACAATTGACGTGAGAATCGCGCCGATCAGCAGCATAATCATCGCCCAGGTCTGCGGCGCAATGCCAAAGCCGTTCCAATTCAGATCATACAGCACGTCAGTCACATTGGCGATAGTCGCCACCGTAATCCAACCGAGGTAAATGCTAAACGGTATATTCACCGCCCACTTTTCCGCGCCAGAAGCAGGCTTGATGCCGATTTCCAGCCGCAGGTAAATGACGATCAGGCTGATAAGCAGCACCAGCATCATGACCAGTGTGAGCGGGAACTGCTGATAATGCCACAGAAAAATCCAGGTGCTGTTGGCAACACAGCTCAGGGCAAACCAGTAGCCGACACGCTGCAAGCGCGTGTTTTCACGCTGAGACGGCAGCGCCTGGTAAATGCCGAAAGCGATCAATCCGAGGTAAATCACGCCCCAGATCGAAAAGACATAGCCCGCCGGGACAAAATAGACCGGAAAGCTGTCAGAAATTTCGCCCGTGTTCAGCCCATTGATCGGCAGCGCGTTCGCCAGGATATTGATAGTAATCGTCACGACAACGGCAATCACGTTTACGACTTGTCGAAGGGTGTCTCGGTTCATCATATTCGCTCCTCACTGATGTTTACCTTTTCACGGCGCGGTAGGCCGTTAATGTCCGTTCACGCGCAAATTCATGATCGATGATCGGCGGCGGATAGCCCATCGGCGGGGTGTCCATTTTCCAGGGCGCGTGAATATTTTTATCGGTCACATCGGCCAGTTCGGGAATCCAGCGGCGGATATAGCGACCATCCGGGTCAAATTTTTGCGACTGGCTCACGGGGTTAAAAATGCGGAAATAGGGCTGCGCATCCGTGCCTGTGCCTGCCGTCCATTGCCAACCGCCATTGTTCGCTGCTGGATCGCCATCGATCAAATGCTGCATAAAATGTCGCTCACCCTCGCGCCAATCGATGAGCAAATCTTTCGTCAAAAAGCTGGCGACGATCATACGCGCGCGGTTTGGCAGCCAGCCAATTGCCTTCAACTGGCGCATCGCCGCATCCGCCACCGGATAGCCGGTCAGCCCATCCTTCCAGGCTTGCAATTCATCCGGCGCATCCCGCCATTCCACGCGGTCATATTCCCGGCGAAAGCTGTAGTGATCGACGTGCGGAAAATGATACATGACGTGAACATAAAATTCGCGCCAGATGATTTCGTCAATCCAGGTTTCAACCGAGTCCGATTTTTTCGAGTCATGGATGCGCTCAGACGCTTCCCGCGCCGCCCAATAGGCCTGACGGGGCGAGAGCATCCCAAAACGCAGACAGGGCGACAGGCAAGAAGTTTCCATTTGCTCATCGTTGAATGGGTCGAGCGCTAAATAGTTGCGCGTCTCAGCGTAGGTGTAGATCGGCGCATCGATAAATGCTTCCAGACGGCGGCGGGCTTCGGCTTCACTGGCTTCGGGCAGGTCAATCGTCGGCGCAAACCCCAGTTCTTTGAGAGTCGGCAAACGCTCCCCTTCCAGCGACAAAAATTTGCCGGGTCGAAAAGCGATTTTTTCAGACTTCGGCTGCAAACGCCACTGTTTTTTGAACGGCGTATACACCTTAAACGGGCTGCCATCACTTTTCATGACCTCGCCAGGGGCAAGCAGCACCTCATCGTCAAATGCACAAATTTCGATGCGCAAATTTTGAAGCGCATCATCGCGGCGGCGCGCGTATGGCGTGTAATCGCGGTTAAAATACAACTTCTGCGCACCCGTTTCCGCGATGATTTTCGCCAGAATCTCCAACGGATTACCTCGTCGGATGATGAGATGCGCGCCATGCTCCCTCAGCGATTGATCGAGCGATTCCAGCGCTTGCAGCAAAAATTTCATGCGCGGCGCACCGGAACGATTGCTTTTTAGAATCGCGTCGTCAAAAATGAACAGCGGGATCACAGGAGCGCCGGAATCAAGAGCCGCTTGCAGCGCAGCATTATCGTCCAGGCGCAGGTCGCGCCGAAACCAGTGGATGACCGGATTCATGAAACAATTTCCTCTTTTTCAGGCTGAAAAATCCGCGCTGTCGGTTCTGGCAGGAGTCGGCGTATATCCCTCACCACCCGCAGCGCACCGAGGGTCACGCCCGCCGTCGATTGGCCCGGAAAAATCGAATCGCCGACCAGCCGCAGATTGGGCAGTCCGGTACGCGGGCCACGCGCCTTGAACAGCGACGTGATCGGAAAGCCGCCGACCATCCCCAAATGGCGCTGCGTATAAAATTGATAGGTGACAGGCGTTCCAGGGAGCGTCAACACGACGCTGCGCCGGAAGCCAGGGATCGCTTTTTCGATATTGGTGAGCATTTTTTCGGCATATTCGGCTTTTCGCGCTTCATAGGCTTGCGCGTCACTCGCCAGCAAATCCCACCAGAGCTGAACCTGCGTATGGGTCGTCACGGTGACGGCGCGATGTCCAGCAGGCGCACGACTGGCATCCCATAGCGGCGAAAGCGACATAAAAACGCTGTTCGTTTCGCCGAGATCGCTGTGCATATCGGCAATAATCTGATGATGATCGGGCAAATTGGGCGGCAGTTGGTCAGCTTGCACACCCAAATGCAGCACGAACGCGCCCCAACCATTGGCTCGGCCTGCAATTTCACGCCGCAGCTTTGGCGGGCTGTCCTCCCCCAGCAATTCGTCCAGCGACCAGGGCGTCAGATTGGCGATGACAAAATCCGCCTGAAAAAAGTTTTCGTGTTTGCCGCGTTTGCCTTTTTGCGCATAAACTCCGGTCACATGCCCATTTTCGACGGTGATTCGCGTCACCTGCTGGCGGAATAACACCTCTCCGCCAAGCGCTTCGATTTTTTCGACCAGCGTTTGCGCGAGATTGCCGATCCCGCCTTCAACGTGATAAACGCCCTGCCGCGCCAGATCGAGTGCCGTCGCACCCCAGATCGCATTGACATTTTTCGCGATGGTCTGCGCGGAGATTAACAACTGCGCATCCAGAAAACGCTGAAAATTTTTATCACTTTTCAGTCCCGCGCGCTGCACCCACTGGTCAACCGTGCTGAAGACATATGGCAGCAGCCGCAAATCCGCCGGAAAATTTGTCAGCCCTACGCGCGCCAGTTGCAGCACGTCAGTGGCATTCGTCGGCGGCCAGGGCAAACCCTGCGCAGACAATTTCCAGCCAAGGTCAGCAATTTTTGTCTGCTCATCCCAAAACGCTTCCGTGCCAGGGAATTTCGCCAGCACATCGGCGTTATCCTGCGTCAGCGCCACTTCGCGATCTGGCAGATGCACCACCCAGGCTGGGTCATGACGGCGCACGGGCCAGTCTATATCGAGCATTTTCCCGACGAGCGCATGTGGGCCGTTCGTCTGGAATCCGCCTGCAACCGTCGCGCCCGCGTCAAAACGATAGCCCTGGTGATAAAACGTCCCTGCGCAGCCGCCGGGATAGGTCTGCGCTTCGAGAACGGTCACGCGATAGCCATCCTTCGCCAGCAGCGCCGCAGCCGTCAGCCCGCCGATCCCCGCGCCAATAAGGATAATTCGCGAATTACGGGAGGTAGGATTAATTTTCTCTGTGTCCTCTGTGTCTCTAGCGGTTTACGTGTTTTTCTGACGGAGCGCCAGCCGCGTCCGCAAATGGCGATAGATGAACAAAAATCGCAGCGCTGGGCCATCAAAGATCAGCCGCGAAAAAATACCCTGCCATCCCGGCTTGTGCGCCAGCATGATGTGGTCGATCAGTTCGACGCCACCCGCGACAGGCTGAAAAATGTGCTGATGTTCCCAAATCGCCATCGGCCCGCGCAACTGGCGGTCTATAAACGACGTTTCAATCGGCCCTGGCTCATGCCGCGCTAACCAGTAAATCGGCAGCGGCCCCAGCCACAACCGAAATTCAATCTCGCCGTTCGTGAGCGCCGTGCGGTCATCCCGCAGCACCTGGATAAAAATCGGCGGCGGGGTGAGAGTCGAAAAGGCGCTCGGCTGGGCATGAAAATCAAACATGGCCTCGGCGCTCGTCGCAAAAAATGAGCGATGTTCAAAGACGTGAGTCATAGCCATCTCGAATCGGTCATCATCTTCCGTTCAATCTAAAAGTTCACCATGAGAACGAGTTTAGAGGAGGATGCGTAGGGGGTGAGGAATGCCAGGACTGAGGAGTAGTGATGAGTAGAAAGTAATGAGTGATGAGTGAAATACAGTGCCGAGTATAAAATGCTGAGTATAAAGTGAAATTTCAAGACCCAGGGAAGATACCCATGAATCTAAAGCCTGTCTTTTACTCAGCCCTCAGCATTTTATACTTTTAACTCATCACTCGGCATGACTTTCGGCTAACCCTCAAAATTATCGCGCGCGTAGGAGGCCGCGCCGACCAGCCCCACGTCATCGCCTAGCTGCGCCAGCCGAATCATATCGGGTTTATAATAGGCGGGGTCGATGACATACTGCCGGATGACCTCTTTCGCCGGGTCAAGAATCAGATCGCCCAACAAAGTGACGCTGCCGCCCAGCACCATCACCGCCGGGTTGAACATATGCAGCACATTGAGCAGCCCCAGGCCGAGCCACCACCCCGCCTCGCGCACGACACTCAGCGCAAATTCATCGCCCTGCGCGGCGGCCTGCCCCACCGCTTTGCCATCCACCACCGATGCCGAGCGCAAAACCGACGGAGTATCGCTAGAAGCCAATTTTTTCTGTGCAATCGGCCCTAACACACGCCCTGCGCACATTTCTTCCAGGCTGCGCACCGTGCCATCGGGAGTCAAATATTTCACATGCCCCGGCTCGAACGCCAGCCCATCTACGCCGCGAAACAGCTTGCCATCAATCACCACACCGCCGCCGATGCTGGTGCTGATGGTCAGATAAATCGCCGGGTCAGCGCCGCGCGCCGCGCCCATGTGATATTCAGCTAATCCTGCCAGATTGCCGTCATTTTCCATATAGGTCGGCACACCGCCGAACGCCTCGCTCATGAGATTCGCCAGCGGAACATCACGCCATGTGGGCAGCACTGTCGCATGGCGAATGTAGCCCGTATAAGCCTGCGGGCTGGGCGCGGAAATGCCGATGGCCTCGACGGTTGCGCCGGGAGGGACAACTCGCCGCGCCGTGTCGATCATGCGTTGAATCACGTTTTCTTTCGGCTCATTTGCCAGCGTTAATGTTTCGTCGCGGGCATGAAGCTGCAAATCCCGCGTAAACCAGCCTGCACGGATGCGTGTACCGCCAAAATCAATGCCTAAAATTGTCATGTTCCTATGCTTTCACGAAAAACAATATCAATCCAGCTACCTTGACACAAACGGACAAGGATTTAAACTCTAATCGGCAAATTATAATCATAGAATCGTTTGATTGACGAACTTCTGAGGACACAAAATATTGAATATTCTGTCCTCCATGCGCATTACTTTTTCAGGAGACTCCCAAAATTATGAGCATCCAGCCCCGCTTAAATCGACTCTTCGCGCCCGATGGCAAGTGCTTTGACGTTGCCGTCGATCACGGCTTCTTTGGCGAACGCAGCTTCCTCAATGGCATCGAAGACATGCACAAAGTCGTCGAAATTCTCGTCGAGGCCGACCCCGACGCCATCCAACTCAGTGTCGGACAAGCGCCGATTCTGCAAAATATCCCGGGCAAATCGAAGCCTGCCCTCGTTCTGCGTACCGACATTGCCAACGTCTATGGCAAAACGCTGCCCCGCTATCTCTACAGCGGCGTCATCAGCGATCCTGTTGAACAGGCGATCCGGCTGGACGCGGCCTGCGTCGTGGTCAACCTGTTTAATCTGCCCGACCAGCCCGAAATTTATCACCAATGTGTGCAAAACATCTGCGCGCTCAAGCCGCAGGCCGAACGCAACGGCATCCCTCTCATGATCGAGCCGCTGGTGATGAAGGATAACGCGACGGCAGGCGGCTACATGGTCGATGGCGATATTGATAAAATTTTGCCGCTGGTGCGTCAGGCGATTGAACTCGGCGCGGACATCATCAAGGCCGACCCCACCGATAATGTGAGCGAATATCACCGCGTCATCGAAATCGCCGCCGGAAAACCCGTGCTGGTGCGCGGCGGCGGGCGTGTTTCCGATGCCGAAATCCTCCAGCGCACATCTGAATTGATGCAGCAGGGCGCAAAAGGCATCGTCTACGGGCGCAACGTCGTCCAGCACGAGAATCCGCCGGGGATGACGCGCGCACTGATGGCAATCGTTCACGACGACGCCACGCCAGAATCCGCGATGAAATTTTTGGAGGCTTAAGATGGCGCGCAAACAAATCCGCTTCGGCGTAATCGGCCTCGGTCTGATGGGGCGTGAGTTTGGCAGCGCGGCGGCACGCTGGTGTCACCTGCTCGACTTGGATTATGAGCCGGTCATCACCGGAATCTGCGACACCAATCCGGCGCTTCACGCCTGGTTCGAATCCAATTTTCCGTCGATCAAGGTGAAAACATCCGATTATCACGAACTGCTGAACAGCGACGAAATCGACGCCATTTACTGCGCCGTGCCGCACAATCTGCACCAGCAGTTCTATACCGACATCATCTATTCCGGCAAGCACCTGTTGGGCGAAAAGCCGTTTGGGATTGATCTGGCAGCGAATGAAGCGATTCTCGACGTGATCGACAAGAATCCGGAGGTCATCGTCGCCTGCTCGTCGGAATTTCCATTTTTCCCCGGCGCACGGCGGGTGATCCGCGCCATCAACGAAAATCGCTTCGGCAAAATTATCGAAGTGGAGGCAGGTCTGCTCCACAGCAGCGACCTCGACCCGAAGAAAAAGATCAACTGGAAGCGCATGATCGCCATAAACGGCGAATACGGCTGCATGGGCGACCTGGGGATGCACCCGCTGCATATTCCCCTGCGCGCGGGCTGGATGCCGCACACCGTCCGCGCCATGTTGAGCAATATCGTCACGCAGCGCTATAACAACGCCAACGAGCTTGTGCCGTGCGAAACCTGGGATAACGCCACCCTGTGCTGCGACGTGGCAGCAGGCGATCAGGCCTTCCCGATGTATATCAAGACCTATCGCATTGCCCCAGGCGAGACGAACACGTGGTACATTCGCATTTTAGGCACAGAATTCAGCATCGAATATTCGAGCAAATATCCAAAAACGCTGAAAACCATGTCCTACACGTCCGGCGCGGAACAAGCCTGGACGGTCACTGATTTGGGCTATGAAACGGCCTATCCAACCATCACAGGCGGCATTTTTGAATTTGGATTTTCCGATTCGCTGCTGCAAATGTGGGCGGCCTTCTGCGACCAACTGGCGAACGGGCGCGACAGGATGAAGCAGCCCTTCTACTGTGCCACGCCGCAGGAAACCCATCTGCATCACAAAATTTTGACGGCAGCGCTGGAGTCGAATAAAAAACAGCAAGTGATTCAAATTCAATAAATTAAACCACAGAGATACGGAGAACACAGAGAAAAGAATAAAAATCTGCGTTCTCTGTGTCTGAGCAAAGCCTCCCTGTGGGACTGTGGTTCAAAATTAATTTCGATTACTGAAGGGTTATTGTTGTGGCAGAAGTGATTGATATTGTCGTCAGCGGGCATCTGTGCATCGACCTGATTCCGCAAATGGATCATGTGCCGCTGGAAAAATTAGCGCCGGGGCGTCTGTTTGAAACTGGGCCGCTGGCTGTGGCGACAGGCGGCGCGGTTTCCAATACGGGGTTGGCGCTGCATCGGCTGGGCGTGGACGTGCGCCTGATGGCAACGGTTGGCGATGACATCCTCGGCCAGACGATCATCAATATCCTGAAAGCCCGCGACGAACGGCTGGGGGAGCTTATCAGCGTCCAGCCCAACCAATCCAGTTCCTACACCGTCGTTCTCTCGCCGCAAAAAGTGGATCGCATTTTTCTCCACTGTCCCTGCACCAACAGCGCGTTCGGTGTCGCCAATATCGATTTTTCGATGCTGGATCAGGCGAGAATTTTTCATCTCGGCTACCCGCCGATTTTGCCACGCCTGATGGAAAACGATGGACAGGAGTTGACCGAAATTTATCAGCGCGCCAAGCAGACAGGCGTGATGACCTCGCTCGATATGACGCTGCCCGACCCCAACGGCCCCAGCGGACGGGTGGATTGGGTCACGATTCTGCGCAACGCCCTGCCCAACATCGATATTTTCGTGCCAAGCATCGAGGAAATTATTTTCATGATGCGACGCGATGATTACAACGCCTGGGATGGGCGCGTGCTGGAACATCTCGACGCCGATTATCTTTCGCGGCTGGCGGACGAGTTATTGAGCCTGGGGCCAAGCATTGTCGGCTTCAAATTGAGCGAACTGGGATTGTATCTGAAAACGTCCGACGCGGCGCGCATTCGCCAGCTAGACCGCCTCCCACTCGACGCCGACGCCTGGGCAAACGTCGAACTCTATTCCCCGGCGTTTCAGGTCGATCTCGTCAGCACGTTGGGCGCGGGCGATTCGGCCTATGCTGGATTCCTGGGGGCGCTGCTGCGCGGCATGAACCCCGCCGATGCCATCCGTTGGGCGTGCGCGGTGGGCGCGCATAATGTCGAAGCCGCCGATGCCACCAGCGGAGTCCGCACCTGGGCGCAAACGCAGTCGCGCATCGAATCCGGCTGGGCGATGAGAGCGAACCGCCTGCCCGGAATCTCACCTATTTCGTGACATTTTCGATCCCTACCACTGAGAAGCAGCAGATCACCAAAGATCAAAAATCGAGTACAACAAAATTAAAAGCGCGAATGGGTGCAACTTCGCGCGGTCATGCTGCGTATTAGATGCCAGATGAAACAAACGATTAAAAATGCCCTCTCAAATTTGGGCAAGGGGATGGAAAGATGAACCAATCAAATCGCGAAGTAGGCCGAACACTTCCAGCGGTGATTTTAATCAGTCTCGGCGTACTGTTCCTGCTGGGGCAAATTTTTAGTTTTAACTTTTTCGGCGCGCTCTGGCCGTTCATGGTGATTATTCCGGGGTTAGCCTTCCTGTATTTCGCCGTCACAGGCAGCAAAGGGACTGTGGGTTTAGCAGTACCGGGCGCGATCATCACAGGTACAGGCGCAATCCTGTTCTACCAGAATATCACCAATCACTGGGAAAGCTGGGCGTATGTCTGGACGCTTTATCCGGTTTTTGTCGGCATGGCGCTCACCTATATCAGCCAGAGAACCGAGAATGCCGAAGGGCATAAAGTCGGGCAAGGGCTGGTTCGCTGGGGCTTGATCGCGTTCATCGGCGCGTGGGCGTTCTTTGAACTGATTATCTTCAATGGCGGCAGCGCGCTTGGCAGCTTCCTCATGCCAGCTCTGCTCATCGGCGCAGGGGCGTGGCTCTTATTCCGCTCGAACAGCCCCGCCAAACGCAAAGTTTTTGTGCCGGAAAAACCGAAGCACATGAACGGCAGCCGTTCGAGCTACAGCGACGATTTGCAAAAGCGGATTGACGAAGCGCTGGCGGAACCAGACGAACCTAAGATCGTCTAAATTAACCACAGAGGCGCAGAGGACACGGAGAAAACCTACAATCAATTCTCTATGAACTCTGTGTCTCTGTGGTTCAGGATAGAGACAACGCGCTGCCAACGGCGTAAACAATCAACATTTGCGCTGGGCCATAGGTCAGCCAGACGACATCGCTAATCAGATAAAACCGCAAACCATTAAATAACTGCGCCGCCAGAATCAGATCACTCAGCAAAAACAGTGCTGCCCCAACCGCCAGCAGAATAAACGCCGAATTTTGCAGCGCCAACCCGGTTGCGAAGCCCGCCGTACTCGCCAGCAGCAGCGCATAGGGCAAAGCAGCATAATGCAGCGGCGTGGGCTTCTGACCGCGAAATACGACGACATACCAACCAATCACGCCAATTAGAAGCCAGACAATCCACGCGCCCCAACGCGCACCTGACATATTCAAATTTTGCTGATCGCCGAACGTCAAAAAAGCGATGATGTAGGCAATGTGTCCCAGGCCGAAGGCGGCAATCCCAGCCATCATGTGATTGCCCACTGGAATTAATTCCGCCATGAACAGATCGCCAATAAAGCCCAACGTCATGCCGATGGCGATCAACAACGCGAACGATTCGATGGGGCTGCTGCGGTTGAAGAAAAATCCACTCCAAGCCGCGACAACCAGCGTCAGCGATGAGGCCATGCGCGTCCAGGCAGGCATCCGGCGTGTGCGCAAAGCATCCAATTTGCCGAACAAAAATCCACCAAATAAAAGCGCTGCCCAGAGCATGAGCAACATAACAAGCCACAAATTTTGCGCCGAAGCCTCGAACATTGCTCCCCTCATCCTGTTCTTATCATCTTGAGTATAATCGGGCTGGTCACAGGAGACGAATATCCTTGATTGTACGAGACGAATGAGGAAGACAAAATTGTTTTATCGTTATCGGGTCATTTTAGCCTTTGCCGTTAGCCTGCTCTCCCCCGCCCACGCGCAAGAAAATACCAAGCCGTTTATTTTTCCGTTTGCCACGCCCGCCAGTCCTTCGAGATGACTGCTCGGTCAGCTTTACGGCAACACGACGGGCGCATTTAACAACGCGGATCGCTGGTACAGCGCCGGACAGGTCTTCATTTTGGGATTGATATATCGATGCCCTGGCATTCGCTGGCGATGATCGGCTCGTTCAGCAATGCTTTTTTCAACAGGGCTTGGATAACCCGCGCCAGTGGTTATTCCGTTTTCATCCCCCATACAGCGTACAATGGATCGCCTCGCTGCGGGATATTCTGCGCCGAGTTGATGCCGCGCCAGTTGCTCGATTCTTCAAAATACTGCGTCACCAACTGGATATGCTGCTGATCGGATGTCGAAAGCCACACGGCGATAGCTTTATTGGGAAAGCAGCGGTTCGAAAACGTCAGCACGAACACGCCGCCCACCTTGAGGACGCGGTTCACGTCGCTAAAAATTTCGATTGGCCTGGTCATATACTGCACCGACACCGTGCAAAAAGCCGCATCAAAAGCGTTGTCCTCAAACGGCAGCACCGGCTTGATGTTGAGGTTATGAACCACGTATTTATCAAGCTGTGGGTTTTCCGCCATTTCCTTCGCATTCATACCGAGGCCGACCACGCGCTTAGGGTTGAGATCGTCCGGCAGATGTGAGCGCCAACTGCTCATCAAATCCAGATAAACACCGCCGGGAGGCAGCAATTTTTGATAAAGCATTTTCGCCGCGTTGATCGCCTGATCGTCAATGTGGACGACCAGACGCGGCATTGTGTAAAAAATACTGTCGTCGGTTTCGTCGGCGCGGTAAAAATACTCTGGCGGAAAACTTGCCATTATTTTGCCTGACTCGCCGCGTGAATGGCTGCACGTGTGCCGTCCAGGTCGAATAAATCCTGTTGATTGCCGCGCATCAAGCGGGTGGCAACGGCAATCGCCTGCGCTTCGGTCATATCGCCATCATCAACTTCACCTTGCAGCGCGCGGGTTAACCATTGGCGGGCTTGCGTGGCATAGGCAACAGAAGCGTTGGGCCAGCCTGTATCGCCACCAAAGGCGAATAATTTATTGATCGGCACAGCATGGATCAGGCGGCGCACAAAATCGGCGGCGGCATAAGGATTGATACTCCATGCCCAGCACAGGTCGATATAGACGTTGGGGTAATGCTTGGCTATCGCCGTCAGTTCGTCGTTGTAGGGATAAGCGATGTGCATCAATACAAAACGCGCCTGGGGATATTGTTTCAGCAGGCCGCACAGATGACCCGGCTTGATGCGCTCGACAGGCATATTGCTGTGTCCGGCGTAATATCCGGTGTGGATTTTGAACGGCAAATTATGCTGAATCGAGAGTTCGACGCCGCGCGCCCAGCACCAATCGCCCAGGCACAGCCGTTCGACTTCGCTCAATTCGTCACCGTTCAATTGCTTATACAAAACACGCTCGGCAGTCGCGTCGCTGCGTTCCTGCCACAACAGCGTCCGGTTATAAGCGTGCTGCGCCTTGACCGCAATCGCACACGCGCCATATTTGGTGAACAGCGCTTCCATGCCTTCGCGCAGTGATTTCAGATCGACCACGTTGACGCCCGTTTCTTTGTGCAGGTCTTCGGCTTTAATTTCGCCATTGCAGAAGTGCCACCACGACAGGTCATATAAGAAAAAATCGAGGCCGGACTGGTCGGGCAGGCAAGCCCACACAAAATCGTCAATCTGTACGTGATCGAGGTTGCCTTCTTCTTTCAGGATGCGCAGACGTTCACCCGGCTGCCGAAGCTGACGATTACGATCCGCCGCCGCTGCAACCGCCGCTGGCGTAATTTCGTCCATACCATACACTTTTTTTGCGATCAACCGCACGGCTTGACCGTAGCCCGTGTGCTGGCAGTGCTGCCATGCTTCGCTCACACCTGCCAAACGCCCTTCAATATCGGGGTCGTTCGAATCAAGCAGTTTTTGAACGGCTTCCGGTGCTGCGCCTGCGACGATCAAATCCGCCGGGACATAATTTTCAAATAAATCCCGCAGTACGTCTGGCCCTTTTTCGAGATAATCGGCTTCTTTATACAGATGTTCATGCGTATCCATTAAAGGCAGTTGTTGAATATGCTGGCTTAGGTCAGTCATAATTTTTTTCGCTCTCTTTGGGTAAAAATATGATTTCCTGGGTTAATTAGGCGTTTGATTTCTTGAGTTGATAGGCTTTGTGATTTCCTGGGAATACGGTGTGCGACTTCCTGGATTGATAGGTTGTGTGATTATATCAAGTCAGCAAGTTTAAAGCATTGTGAGTCGTCGGTGGTGATCGGAGTCAATTAGCGTTATAATTTTGTGGCGTAGCGGCCTTATATTCATGAGGGAACGCATGTTTGAACTGCCCTTATTCCCACTTGAGAGTGTACTTTTCCCAGGCATGTCGATTAATCTGCATATTTTTGAAGAACGTTACAAGCAGATGATTAACCTGTGTATCGAAACACGCCAGCCCTTCGGCGTTGTCCTCATCGAAGAGGGGATAGCGCAGCATGGCGCACTGGCCAAACCCTATCTGATTGGCTGTACCGCCCAGATCACGCGAATGCAGCCGCGCGCCCAGGGACGGATGGATATTAACGCGATTGGGCAAGATCGCTTCCGTATCGAGTCGCTGAATTATGACCGCCCCTACCTCGTTGGTATGGTTGAACGCTATCCTATCGAACAAGGTGTCGAGAAATCCTTAAATCATGCCGGAAACAGCCTGCGTCCCTGGGTCGAGCGCTATCTGGAAATTCTGGCAAAAGTTGGAAATCTGCCGTTTAACACACAGCAGCTTCCGGCTGACCCAGTTCAGTTAGGGTATCTAGCAGCGGCGATTTTGCAGCAAATTTCGCAGCTTCAAAAGCAGGATTTGCTGGCAGCGGAAAGCGCTGTTGAGATGCTCAAAAATATCCGTTCCATTTATTATCGCGAAGTGACACTGCTCGACATGATGGTTCATCGAGCCGATAGCGGCCCGGAAAATGAAACGTTCTCGCAAAATTAGCGCCCATTCTATTGCTCATTCAGCTTTTCATCATGCAAAGCAGCACGGGAGGAAATATGCAGCGTATAGCTGTTTTAACCAGTGGCGGAGATGCGCCGGGTATGAATGCTGCCATCCGAGCCGTTGTCCGAACTGGCCTGGATCGCGGTTGGCAAGCGTATGGCGTGCGCCAGGGCTACAGCGGTCTGATTAACGACGCGATTATTCCGCTTGGGCCGCGCGATGTCGGCGGCATCATCCAACAGGGTGGAACGATGCTTGGCAGCGCCCGCTGTCCGGAATTTAAAACAGAAGAAGGGCGCAAGCAGGCATTGGCAAACCTGGCGAAACACGGCATTGATGCGCTGGTCGTCATCGGCGGCAATGGCTCACAAACGGGCGCAAACGCTCTTTTTGAAATGGGATTCCCAGTCGTCGGCGTGTCTTCCACCATTGATAATGATCTGTACGGCGCTGAGATTACCATTGGCGTCGATACGGCACTCAACATTGCCCTGGAAGCCATTGACCGCCTGAAGGTCACAGCAGCCTCTCATAAGCGCGCATTTTTGATCGAAGTGATGGGGCGCGACTGCGGCTATCTGGCGTTGATGTCCGGTATCGCTGGCGGCGCGGAAGCGGTTGTGATTCCCGAAGTCGAAACCAAACCGGAGACCGTCGCTGCTGAGATAACCGCCGCCTACGAGCGTGGAAAAACACACGCGATCATCGTCGTGGCAGAAGGCGCAGCTTATGATGCGGATAAACTAAGCGCCTACTTCAAGGAGCATAAAGCCCAGCTTGGGTTTGATCTGCGTGTCACGACCCTCGGTCATGTCCAGCGCGGCGGCGAACCAACGGCTTTTGATCGCATTCTGGCAACACGTCTGGGTGCAGCAGCGACGAAATGCCTCCAAAATGGCGAATATGGTGTGCTGGTTGGCCTCAATAAAGGTGAGATTACCTCAACCCCACTGGCAACTGTCGTCGCCAATAAGAAAAGCATCGACATGAACACCGTCGAGTTAGCAACGGTGCTGGCTAAATAAATGCGCCGCTTGGGAAGCTAAAGCGCGAAATTTCATTTTCAACCCCGGCGTCTTAGTCGCTTTCAGAATTCTGGCTGCCACCCAAAATCGCAGCATCTTCTTGCAGCGCAATCCGCCGCCCTTCATCAACGTTGACCTTCGTCAATAAATATCCACCGACGATGAAAAATGCGATCAGCGCCAGAATTGCCGGACGGCTGCTGCCAAGAGTCGCGGCGGCGAACGCGAAGATCAGCGGGCCGATGAACGACGAGAATTTCTCCATCACGCCGAACAACCCAAAAAATTCGCCACTTTTTGAGGCGGGTGACATGGCTGAGTACAAACTGCGGCTCAACGCCTGACTCCCCCCCTGCACAATTGCCACCATCCAGGCCAGAAACCAGAACTCAATCGTCGAATTGATGAAAAATCCCCAAATCGCGATAATACTGTAGATCACCAGCGCGAGGATGATGCTGTTTTTCGTATTCAGGCGCTGTGCAAGGTTGACGAACCAGCGCTGACCAATCGTGAAAGCGAAGATCAAACCCAAAATTTCGATGACAAAAATGATCCCGATGATAATCGGCAGGCTGCTCAGGTTGACAGGCGCGAGAACTTCAACCTGATTGACCGAAATCACCGTCCCGCTGCTGGCTTCATTTTTTTGACTGGTATTCACCAGCGAGAGGGTATGTACCCCTGGCGCTTCTGTCGTGAATGTCCGCACAAGGCCGTAACGCGATGTTTCGCTGAAAGCGTCAATCGTCACAGGCACAAGGACATCGTTCTCCCCAGCTTCCATCAACGGCTGACCGTTTATCAAGACATACCAGATGCCATGATCCGGGCCAGTGCTGTAAGTAAGATTCATACTGTGACCATTAAATTGAAAATCCAGCCGAGCATTTGGCTCACCACTGGCAATGTACGCTGCATCTTTATCCGTCCCCAACTGCGCGGCGGGAATCACGCGGTTTTCCCACTCGCCCGTTAGTTGCAAAGCAGGATCATCCGATGAATAGACGCCTGTCCCTACCGATTCATCTATTGTTTCATACGGTGGCAGCAAAACCCCGGTGATGTCATGCGGCAAAAATCGTGCGCCAAGAATCCCGACGATGGGCAGCGCAACCACGTTAAAAACGATAAATGCCAGCATGAGCGGACGGCGGGCGTTATCTGTGCTGGGTAAACGTCCAAAAATCAGGCTGAAGGGGATGCCGACAAACTGTACCAACAGCAGCGCCAAGATCAATTCGGTGCTGCCGAAGCCCAATTCCGCGCCATAAATCGCCGCCACACCAATAATCGTGCCAATTGCATCGTTATAAATCAAAAAAGCAATTAAAAATTTGAACAACTCTCGGTATCGCCGGATGTCTTTAATTGTTGCCCAGATGCGCGCGAAACTGGCTGAAATAACCGTTTCGCCGGGGTCGAGCTTCTCTGTAGCGGCG
>Ga0268299_1002579_pt1 | contig 20834 bp, 15 predicted proteins | sample NOBtaG_FD_193484 | JGI IMG/M metagenome (GOLD analysis project Ga0268299, IMG submission 193484) | Activated sludge microbial communities from bioreactor in Nijmegen, Gelderland, Netherland - NOB reactor | ecosystem: Engineered > Bioreactor > Aerobic > Activated sludge | place: Netherlands... | reverse complement strand
TGGACTTCTACGTACTTGTTGTAAATCTGGGTGCTGCTCCATTTGTCGTATCCGGCATCGTGCAAAACACATTCTGGTACTGTGCTTAAAAAGGTTGAATACCGAATGCCCAGAGAGTGACTAATGCTATGTGAAAGCCAAATTGTTGCTGGGTGGTCGAGAATTGCGATCATATGAGAGACGTGATGCCGAGCAGCGAAGGATGTAATTTCTATTGCAAGAGCTGTAAGTCTTTTGAGCATTCTCTGTCTGAATAGCCAGTAAATTGGCTCCACCAGCTGCGGAATGCGATGGTCGGTTCTCCTCAGCACTGGTGCTGGCTGGACTACCTTTATCAGAGTTTCAAATTGTTCAGGTACAGTGCCGCTCCTGTCCGTGATAAGAGCGACGGCAGCCACTTCCGGACCTAGCAGGTGGAGCAAATGCCGCACAAATCGTCCGCTCGCACTCTGGGTGTCAGGTGCAACAGGAGTGAGAATTAAGATCTTGTTGGTCAATTTTCAGTCCTGGTTCATGCGGTTGAGGAATTCAATTCTTCTGCAGGCACATCCAACAATCTAGCGATTTTCGAACGGAACGTAGCCAACGAAAATTGCTCCTTAAGAGCCCTGTTTCTAGCTTCCCATGCCGCATCTCTGCAGGTTTCGTCACTTATTAGTTGGTTCAAAGTTTCCAAAATTGCATTCTTGTCCAACGAGTGGCAAGTACGTCCGACTGGATAACCTGCAAAAAAATCTGCAGGTGTCGACTGTTTTGGTCCATGGAAAAAAATCGGCAAGCCGCTAGTCAAATAAGTACCTAGCTTGTCGGGAAAACATGTACGCACAGACAGGGCCCGATTCTCATCGAACCAGTAGGGAAGATACGCAACGTGGCAGTCAGCCAATTCAGCAATGACTGATTTTTGGTCGCGAAATCCCATCAAATGAATTGACGAATATTTTTGCTCGAATTCATGTGGGAAGAAAAAATAGTTTGAGAGAATTCTGAATGTGACGCGCTTGCCCTGTATGATCCAATCAACTGAAGAAAGAGCTTCCCAGAGCGAAGCAAACTCATTTGTTGCATACAAACTGCCACTAAATCCGATGACAATTCGTTTGTCCTGTTTCAAAAACGATCGCGAGCGATTTCGCCGTATCTGATCCTCTCTGATTGGTCGCACTAATGGAATGCTTTCTACCCGGTAGCGTTTTTTATACTCTTCACTCATTCCTTCGGACGCCACTGCAAGTGTTTTGGAACGCTTGATGCAGTCTTCAAAGTGCTTCATTACAGTTTTCTTCGTATCCTCGTCAAAATGCAAGAGTTGCATTGTTGTCTCATGCGGATCCCAAACCAAGCAGATGAGCTGAGCGTTCAATGCTTTTGCGACTTCATTCGCAACTACAGTTACTGTAGGGCTTCCAAAAACGGCCAGTATTTGCGTGCAGCCTTGTTGCTTTGCGTATTCTATGGCAATTTGTTTGACTGAATCGACTTCGCGCCAGTACTTTTTGCGTTGTAATTTGATTGATATATCGCGAAATCCAGGAACTTTTGTTAGGGGATCTAGCAGTTCAACCGGCAGTTTGACACGTTTGAAGTGCATCTCTTTGATGTCGTTGGAATCGCCTGGAATTGCGTAGTTTAGCGATTCCAGCACAAGGAAGGAAATCGTGTTCTTGGGAAAAGCCAAACAGATTTCACGTAAAAACGCCTCACCAGTTCCGGCAGTTCCAGGAGGAGTTGCAGAGATGAACAATGTCTTTGGTATAGGCACAGAAGTGCAAGTGTATCGCTAATTTGTGGTGTCGTCTAAACAGGCGATGTTTATTTTAGGCAGTTTTCTTAGGAGAACGATTTGGCATATTTATCGCTACTCCTTTGCCTTTAGCACGCCAATTTTGTTGGTTGCCCGATTTTGCTTGGTAATTCTTGTATAGACTTTCCAGTAACTCCTGTGTCCGTCAAAGACAAACTCAGGAGCCAATTTTTGTTGAATGTTTTTCCAGCAGGCCAATCTAAATTTGTCGCCTATCAAATACGAGTCATCTGCATCAATGAGCACTTCTTCTACTGGAGAACACTTAAGTTGATTGACAAAACGATCCGTGTCACTAGTATAGGGTAACTCCATGAAAGGATCATCAAAGCGTGCGTTCAGGTACAGTTTGGTTAGTTTTGGCATCAATACTGTGCAGCCGGTAAAATAGAAAATCTCCTTTGATATAGATTCTTGCCGTAGAAACTTAGCCTTATCCCTAATTTCCAGAGCCGCTTTCGGCTCTATAAAAATACCTGAAATTAATTGTGCATCTTTCCTTCCCACTTTTCCCAAGATCCACTGTTTCAGCATGTTCTCAAAGCTAGGCTGCGCACTCTGAAAGGACAACACAATTTGGGGAACGATCAAACAAATCAGACACAATAAAGCGATGCAGCGCCTTTCAATCCATTGAAGTCTCCAGAGCTGAGCTAGTCTGACGACGTCTATCAGCAGAATTCCGTAGAAATAAAACTGTAGTTGAAAATACCATTCACCTGGTCGATTAAAGTAATATGCGCTCCAAACTAAAGCCATTGTTGCAGCGAATGCTCGAAAACATTCTCTTTCGGTTAAGCTGGAGGTGCTTAAGGAGGCGAGGAACAGGACATAACAATAGTGACAAAAGAACAAAACGGGTAATGGCGAGTATTCAAGTTTGAATCCTCCCAAATATCCAGTTTTCGCCACATATTGAAGCCCCTGCAGATGTTGCAGGTACGCCTGTAAATTTGGAGCGTATCCGAATGCCGCATAGACAAAGAGATGCAGCGCAAACAGAAAAATGAGAGTTCCGAAAAAACACTGGCTAGCACGTCTTAGAAATGCTGCTGGAAAAAGCGTCCCCGGCAAATGTGAGGAAAAAAATGCATGAGATAGAAATCCAATCAAGATACAAATACCGGATTCCAAATTAATGGATATGCAGATACCAGCGAGCAATCCTAAACAATAAAACCTTAGTTTCTCATTTAATCGCCCACACAATATCATTCCTACAAACGCCAGAGGAAAGCCGAAGGTTCTCCACGGAGAAAGGTTTGGAAATATCAAAGAGATTTGATTGGTGTGCAGCCAGGGCAATACCATAAGGAACGATAAGCCCATTGTTACTGGCTTACATCGCGCATACCAGCAATACGTGACGAAAAGGAATAGAACGCTGAGGGCTTGCAGCCATCGAATTATCTGGATATTTTGTCCGAACGAAAGGATACCCCCGTAAGATTCCCAAAGTCCAGAAAGGACTTGCAACAGAATTCCGTAGTTAGGCTTAACATCTACGAAAATTTGTTGACCCATCGATATTCTGTCGCATTGTGTGGCAACAACGCTGTATCCTTGTTGAAATTCTATGAATAGCGAAGGTGGCATCCAACTGGCATCATAGGTCGTGATGAGGCCTGGTAAGACAGACAGCAAGCCGATTAACGCAAGTAAAATCAGCAAAGCGCTAGATAGAATTCGGCGTTTCTCTATCAGCTTATTGCAGAAACACGAAACGCAAACTGCTATTGCAGTGACCAACCATCCAATTTTGGAGACTTGTTGGTTTGCCCACCAAAAGACATTGAATAGGCAGAATCCTATTACTACTGCTGACGAAATTATCCGGAGACTTCCTGATGTATTTATACGTTCGAATTTTAAAGCGAATTTTGTTCCGACGAAAATGAATAACACGCAAGAGATAATGGCGGAGACATACGCGTCTCTTTGACATAGGAAGTTGACATTTCGACCAGATTGGCACCATTCGACAAGATATGCGTGCACTCCCATGGACGTTGGAGTGTCCCCAAGACGCTGAAGTGAGAGAACCGCTAGCGTAACAAAAAGGACAGTTAAAGCTGCGATACCACTGAGAATCGGTCTAATGCTTGAGTTGCTGGGCAACACCGATTCTCTCCACCGAATCAACGCAAGTGGTTTCTGGCATTTCTACTGACTTAGAAAGCTCCATTATTGCCACGGTATATGGAACTCGAAGAAGATCGGAATGCACGTTGATACTTACTTGTGGGAATACGGAAGAGGCTAGCTTTTGATAGCCTTCTTTCGACCGAACAAATTTGCCTCGATCGTTGTTAAGCATCCAGGCATCTAGCGGGTGTTGCTTGGGAAGCCGGCAGCCATCAAATGTCACCATTCGCCCGCTCGGTTTTAATAATTTGTAGCACGCCTGCATTAACGTGAGTGATTCGGAGTCCGAGAGATGGTGCAGAAGCCCTGTAGCAAGCACGATATCGAAAGGCTCGTATTGTTCTGCGTTGATCGTCGTCACGTCAAGGCAGACAAATTCCGCCTTGCCGCTATATTTGTTTTGGGCTGCTTCAATGTACAGCGGATTTATGTCCATTCCCAAGTAGTAGACATCTGGCAAGTGGCTCACCATATCAGCTACTCCGCAGCCAACGTCTAAAACTCGATCCCCCTTTTTAGCGAGGACATATCTGGAAACGTGTATCTGCTTGGTTTTATGGCTGCCTAGTGCGCGCATGGCTAGCCTGTACAACAGGGGCATGCTCAGCATTTTATGTAGGACTTCCATCGGGGTCGGCATCGTTTTAAATTACCAGTTGCTTATTATCATTTGGAGCATACTTCAAAAATAGCTCGATTCGCGCATAGCGGAGCCCGGTGAACTAAGATTCAGATTGGAAGGCTTGCATAGTCGATGCCTCTTCCCAGTCTATAGCCGATCATTTCAAGGCACAATTTTTAAAATTTAATTCTGCCGAAATATTCTAACCCCTTCACCTAGTTGCAGGTCGACACGATGTTCAAAGCGTTCTCATCATTGGCTCTTTGAGCCTTAAAAAATTTGCTGATCAGATCTACTACGTACTCGATAGCATCGTCTTGCAAATCGGGCCACATTGGTAATCTAAGCAATCCATCGCCTGCTCTGTCTGTGTTTTTCATTGTGTCGTGAATCCTTGCGTAGCGCAGGCCTGCAGGCGAAGAATGCAGCGGTACATAGTGAAAAACGGAAGACACTTCAAACTTTCGCAAATACTCAATGAGGCGTTGTCTGATGGAACTGCTTTCAACAATGATGTAATACATATGACCATTGTGTGTGCACTCAGGCGGAACTACCGGTCGCCTCAAGACACCTAATTGCTCAAGCGGTTCGAGGAGCCCATGATATCGATCCCAAACTCGCACTCGTCTTCTGTTTATCTCTTGAGCCTGTTCAAGTTGCGCGTACAAAAATGCGGCTTGCAACTCGCTGGGCAGATACGACGAGCCGATGTCTACCCATGTATATTTGTCTACCTGCCCACGAAAAAATTGGGTGCGGTTTGTACCCTTTTCTCTAACTATCTCGGCTCTGGCGCTGTACTTGGAATCGTTAACGAGCAGCGCACCACCTTCACCGGCGCTCATATTCTTCGTTTCGTGAAAGCTCAATGCCGCAAGGCTGCCAATCGAACCAAGTTGTTCTCCCTTGTAAGTTGCCAAAAGCGCATGGGCTGCGTCTTCGAGCACCGGAATTCCGTGTCGTGCTCCAATTTCAACGATTGTGTCCATCTCGCAGGACACGCCGCCATAATGGACAACCATGATTGCGGCGGTCTTGTCTGTGATTGCAGCTTCAATGAGCGATTCATCAATGTTTTGAGTGTCTGCTCTAATGTCAACGAAAACAGGCTTGCAGCCTCGCAAAACAAAAGCGTTTGCAGTCGATGTGAATGTGAAGGAAGGCATGATCACTTCGCTGTGCGGCTGCACGTCGACAAGCAACGCAGAAAGTTCCAGCGCGGCAGTACCTGAAGGAGTGATTAGGGAGCTGTCTGTGCCTATTGTCGAAGTTAGCCAAGCATGGCATCTTTTCGAGAAAGGCCCATCGCCTGCAAGGTGTTTTTGTTCCAAAACCTGACGAACATACTCCGTTTCATTGCCAGTCAAGAACGGAGTTATAAAATCAACTCTCATATGCGTGCGCGAGGTCCAATCTTAGAGCCGTAATTCTATCTACAAATGCCGCAAGCTATGTTTTGAATGTTGAAAAGCAAAGAAAAATTAATCACCTGGAGGCATCAAACAATTCTAGTTGTTTATTTTTCGGAAGTCAGGCCAGCTATGCGTTTTGACGGTATACTGCCATCACTATCAAGTCATGATAGATTCCGCCCGAAAAGTAGTGCTGTTGCAAAACTCCTTCCTCACGAAATCCGTATGCTCTATAGAGTTTCAGAGCGCGATAGTTGGTTGACAGGACACGCAGCCAAACTTTACGAAGATTGAGACTGGTGAAGGCAAATTCGATAGCCTGTTCCAATGCGGCAGCACCAAGACCAGCACCGCGCAATTCAGGCGGGCCAATGTAGATGCCGAACTCACTGACGCGGCTAACCCAGTCAATAAACATTAGCCTTATTATGCCGATCAACTGCCCGTTATGAAACACTCCTAAAAGCACTTGATTCTTGTCTGACAGGGTTGTCTTTAGCCACGCCTCTGTTTCTTCTAAAGAAGTCGGCCTGGGATCTGCGGTCATCGTTGCCGACAACTCAGGGTCATTTCTCCAGCCGTTAATTCTCTGTACGTCAGCTAGACTTACCGATGTCAGCGAAACAGTTTTTGTGGACCTCTTGCTCATCACCTTGGAAAGGTATTCAAAACAGCTTAACTTCGTTATTTTACCGCTTTCATCTCATAAAATTTGACGAATTATTAGAGGACGAGACAATGTTCGACGGTCAAAAGACATGCGCTATTTTGCAATCTAACTACATTCCTTGGAAAGGTTACTTTGATATCATAAATACCGTAGATGATTTCGTTCTCTACGATTGCGTGCAATACACGAAAAACGATTGGCGAAATAGAAATCGAATCAAGACTGCAAATGGTTTGCAATGGCTTACTGTGCCGGTGTCTGTTAAAGATCGATTACATAGCCGCATTGATGAAGTACAAGTGGCAAATGACAGCTGGCGTATCAAGCATTGGCGAGCGATCCGCGAAAATTACTGCAGAACCCCGTTTTTCGCGGACTATAAGGACTCTTTTGAGAAGTTTTATATGGAAGAGACAGAGAAAAATCTCTCTTGTGTGAACAGTGCGCTGATCAAGATGATTTGCTCGTTGTTGGGAATTACCACCAGAATCAGAAGTTCGAATGAATTTACGCTGGGAGACGATCGAAACCATAGACTTGTGCAGATCTGCGAGCAACTTGGGGCCAATCAATATTTATCCGGCCAGGCCGCTAGTGCCTATTTAGATCTAGAGCTATTCAACGAGAAAGGCATTAATGTTGTTTGGGCTGATTACTCTTGCTATTCCGAATACCAACAAAGATTCCCACCTTTTGAGCACCGTGTAACGGTCTTGGACCTTCTCTTCAACGTAGGTCCACGTTCCCGTGATTTTCTCTGTAGCGTCAAACTGCCATCTAAGTTTTCTACTCAGGCGTAACTAGTAATCGGTGATTGCGTCATATACAGTTCATACCATTCCTGGAAAATGACCAGGCTGAGAATTTTGTTTACGTAAGAGTAATGATGGTCTGAGCTTTCATAAAGCCCGTCAACCAACTTGCTTACCATCTTTGTGTTGAAAAGGCCGTGCTTGTTCAATTGCTCGCTGCTCAGTGTGTGTCTCACGTACTCCTCTAGGGGACCCAGCAACCATGAGGTTACCGGCATAATGAAACCTTCTTTGGGGCGCATCACCATTTCTTGAGGGAAGTATCGCAAGGCGAGCTGCTTGAGAATAAACTTGGTTTGACCATTGCGAATCTTGAGGTGGTCCGGCAGTTTCGAGACGTACTGGACGAGGGCTGTGTCCAGGTAAGGACTGCGCACTTCAAGCGAGTGTGCCATTGAAAGACGATCGATGAAGGTCAGTACCTGGTCCGGAAAAATTGTGCGGTATTCAGCTTCCAGGACTCTGTTCAGTGGTTCTGTGGCTGTTAAATTCGTGAATTCCTTGGCCAGCAACTTCGTAGCGTTGCCGTATTTCTCTTTGCTGACTTTCGTACTGAACAAGCGAGATTTCTCATGATCTGAATAGACAAACAGCGTCGACTTCCAGTCATGTTCTTGAGCCTTAGCCATTCGTCCGACGTATTCTGCGTCAGATTCAAATGGAGCAATCAAACTCTTGTCACCGGTTTTCAAAAATTCTTCGTGATTGGCTATTGGTGTAGCTAGCCTATGCGACAAGTAACTGCCGAATAATTCATCGGCACCGTCACCGGAAAGAGCAACAGAAACATGTTTCGACATTAGTGCCGAGATAAAGTAAGTAGAAATAGTGCCGCAAAAGGGCTCATCAAAACACCCGATTATCCGGCGAATGCTTGTTTGAAAGTCATCAAAACTGACTTGTTCCTCGTGGTGCTGGGTACCATATTGCTTGGCGACATGCCGAGCCCAATATCTGTCTAATTCTTTGCCTGTTTGTGTCGAATTAGCTTTGTAGGTCAGCGTGAAGGTCTTTATTTTCTCGGGAGACACTTGAGCGGCATAAGCAGTCGAAAGGCTGGAATCCAAGCCTCCGCTCAAAAAGAAACCAATTGGAACATCGGACATTAAGCGGCGCTCTGTTGCTTTACGAAGCAAGTCATCGATCGTATCAGCGACTTCCTCATCGCTTTGGTCGAAATCATTCGAGGAAAAATCGAAATCCCAGTATTTTGAGATGGCGACTCTTCCTTCGTTGTATGTCAGCAGATGACCAGGAGGAAGAACATGAATGCCGTCGAAAATCGTCAGAGGTGACGGGATGTGTTTATAGCTCAGATAATAATCGAGTGCCTCGAAGTTCAACCGGCGCTTGAAGCCGGACACCGATAGTAATGCTTTGATTTCCGAAGCGTAGTATAGAAGCCCGCTCTCTTCAAAGTAATATAGCGGTTTCTTGCCCATGCGATCGCGCGCTAAGATACCCGTCTTGTTGCGTGAATCCCATATTGATATGGCAAACATGCCATCGAGCTTATTGACCAGGTTTGTGCCGTATTCCTGGTACAGATACGGCAGAACTTCGGTATCGCATTTTGTGCGCAGTTTGTGCCCTTTGGAAATCAACTCTTCCCGCAAGACCTGAAAGTTGTAAAGCTCACCGTTTTGTGCAGCCCAGATAGACTCATCAGTATTGGCCAGGGGCTGTTTACCATCGGCAATGTCGATAATGCTTAATCTGCGCGCGCCGAGGGTGCTGTCGGCCAAGGGAACAGCCAGCCCATCGTCCGGCCCGCGATGAACGAGCTGCAAGAGCATGGTTTTGACCTGTTCTGGATCTGTTTTTCCAAATACACCTGCTATTCCGCACATGAGGACTACCTATTGATGGGGACATATGTTCCGGGGCGCACTCCTGCAGATACCGGTGAATGAGCGTGAGGGGCACACGCTGAAAATGACTCGTCGATCGGAGTTTCAATTACCAAGGCCTCTCGTGGATCTACTGCGAATAAGGCAACAGTCTCGTGGGCAAAGCGCTCCGATTTTTTAGACACTGAAACGAATTCGAACGTTAGAATATTGCCTTTAGGACAGGGTAGGGTGCGCGCGTATCGTACCAGCCTGGATTCAAACATCGCAAAATTATCGGGGTAGTACTTTCGCGTGGTGAATAAGCTGGTAAGAGTGATTGACTCACAGACATGATTGAAACGGAAAGAACCACGCCAGCCCCACTTTGTCACAAGGGTACCGGAGTCATAGGGCTTGTCTTGGGTATGACAATGGACACGTATGAAGAAGTTTGTGAGATCGGCAGAAAACACGCGCCAAATTATGATGCCGAACATATTCGTGTAGTGCTCCAAACACACTTGAAAGATTTTCGGTAGTGCTTTTTTCTGGAATAAGTTGAAGTACAAACCTGCGTGCGCCAGGGGAGTAAGAATCAGGTAGGCTACCAGCGCAATGCCCAATGCAAGTTCTAATTCCGGAACGCTTACTGTAAACGTCGGCAACGGAGGAATTAGTTTGCTTAGGACGTTGTCGATGATACTGCCCTTAGTGGCGAAGTAAAAGCAACAAAGCATGACCATCTCGCATAGAACACCTAAGCGAATCTGAGTGGTGATGAATGCGAAGCTCAGCAAAATAATGGCGGCGCCAATTAGCCTTGTGCCAGGCACGAGCATCAGAATACTGGCCAACACTTCCAACGACCAAGCTAGATGATTGAGGCATAGAAATAAGGGATGAGAAGGTGCGAAATTATCTTTGAAAAAGCTGACCCAATAGCCCCATTGCGGGTTCACCATTCCATACTCCATTCCTTCGTTGTGGCGGTAGCCAGCCTTCATTTTGTAAAGGCCTGCCGACAGCATAATTAGAGCGAAGTCTACCTGGATTGTTAGCAAGGCCAGGGGAGCTATTCTGGTGGCATAGTTGTTGGTGGTTTCAGTTAACAGGACAGCGAGCGCCAGCCAGTGGGAAATGAATCCGGGAGCACCCAACCCACGAGAAAGGCACTGCCATCGCATCGAGATACAAAAGTAATGACAGATAGCGAGATTGAGGATCGCTGCGGGCAATATACAAATGCCTGCCATGAAACAGAAACTGCATGCAAACCAAACAGCGAGAAGAACATTGCTGCATACCGGGTTCTGAAGAAAGTCATTTCTTTTGGATGATTGAGAATATCCACCCCAACGTTCACTCCTAAAGTAGAACTGGGAGTTTGGCAGCAATGACGATAAGGTGAGGAAAAGCAGCAAACCATACGCAATGCGTATGAACATAAGCATAGAACTGCTAAGAGTATTGTTGACTAATAGAACATCAACAGCATTCATGACTGTGCCTCAAGACAATCGGTCTAATTCTACGGGGCAATTGACAAGCGTTTATTAGAGCAATTTATGCTTGGTGAACGCTTCTAGTAGCCGTAACGTCGAGCGACCACCAAAAGCGAGCCCCCTGCCGGCCAGGACAGCCCAGCCTTTATTGTGCTCCTCTCCATATCGAGTGTAAAGCCCAATGCATTGTTCACAAATTTGTTTGGCTTTAAAGCTTCGGCTGCCTTCTCATTGCTTTGAACTGGTGCGATTGCTCGTTGCAGAAACAAAATGGGCAGAAGGACTGACACGAAACTGGTGGCGAATTCCACCTGGAAGCCTGCAAGTTCAAGCTTCCTTCTCATTTCAGGGCGACTGTATCGTCTAAAGTGTCCTGCCAGCTTGTCGCTATGGCTCCACAAGAAACCGTGTTGAGGGACAGTCAGCAGTACACCTCCCCCTGGCGACACGCTCTTGTAGATCTGCTTCAACACATCTATGTCTGATTCGATGTGCTCGAGAACGTCGAAAGAGCCTACTACATCGAATTCGTTGAAGAACGGCATCGACAGTGCATTCATCTGCATGAGCGGCACGCCTGGCAGGCGTTGCGCAGCTAGACCCAGACCGTCAGCAGACAGTTCGCTTCCGTACAAGCTGAGTTTGGGATAGGCTTTCTTGATGCCGCTCAGAACGAAACCTGTTCCGCAACCAATTTCAAGTAGCGACTGAGCATTTGGAAAATACTTCTGCAGAGCCCAGATGATTAGCTTATTTCTGGCTTGAAACCAAAAGCTTTCTGCCTCTACCGCCGCCAAACGACGAAACTCTTCGCTGTCAAATCCCGTGTCGGCACAAGACCGTTCTGCTGGAGCGAGCGATGGAAATCCCTTGTTTATAGGCGGCGTAAACTCGCAGGAAGGGCAGCGCCAGTCGAAAGCATTAAAGGAGCAAGCACAGGAAATGCAGACTTTCACTATTTATTATCTCTTCAGTCGGCAGTAATTTGCCTTTGCTGGATAGCACTCTCGAGCAGGGCGATCATCTTCGGCATCCGTCAGCCATACCTTCCCGAGACTTTGCATTCTTGGTTTTTGCCGATGCCGCAGTTTTCTTGCCAATAACACCAAGGAGCCGACCGATACGCATACTGTCGGCAAAGTCTGGCACCTTGTATTTATTGGGGCAGTATGGCCAGGCATTGATGTATTTTGAGTTAGGGAAACCGGCTTTGGTGAACCACCTTTGCACCTCTTCAACATCGTGTTCATGGTGATATTGAGGTGCATACCAATCATAGAGACAGCACTTGCGAATTTCTTTGGTGCGCTGGAGAGAGAACCAGAAAAATCGCTTGACAAACGCAGCACTGGGTAAATAACGCAGGTATGTCATCGCGTCGCAAACTTTGTCCATTGTTTCGATTGGCAGCTTATTCAGTACAGATCGCAGCAGCCCATCAGAAATCTGCAACGGCCAAAATGCTTTTTGGAATACGGCAATGTAGAGCGTGCCACCATCCTTGATCAGTGGTGGCAAATTGTCGAAGGACTTTTTCGTGTTGGGTGTGTGATGCAGAACACCGTGTGAGTAGACAATGTCGAATGTCGAAGGCTTGAATGGATGCTTGTTTACATCACACTGAACGAAGTGAGCATTTTCTCTGCCTTTCGTAAGTTCGTAAGCCTTTTCGACCGCAATAGAATAATCAAGTCCGAAAAATTCTCCGCTGTACGCTGAGACGAACCTGGCAACGCGGCCGCCACCGCAACCTACATCAAGAACTGTTTTTCCTTCGAGATCTTCTCTACTCAAGTCAGTAATTTGAAAAAACTCAAATTCATCCTCATCTCGCAGCCAGTCGTAAGTAGTCCACTGGTGTCCAAAAGAATCAGCGTAAACTTTGCGCAGATCAGCTTCCGAGTTTATCCCGTTGATGAAGCGTGGAATAGCCTTAATAATAGGATAATCGAGCCTACATCTTGGACAAGATAGTCTGCCAGAAATAATCTCGGCACCCTTTTTTTGATCGACCGATAGGTGTAAATCGGCTTGGCAATCTGGACACCAAATGTAACTTAACAGCCGTTCTCTCATGAAATTTTCACACTCCTCCCAAACGCAATCAGCGGATCAACTGTCGCCAAAATTATGCTTACTTTCTATTACGTAAAGGGGTCTGTTTTGTACTTCAACAAGCACCCGTCCAAGATAGATTCCTAGAATTCCAGTAAAACCCAACTGGCTTCCGCAAAAGACAAGTATTAGTGCGACCAGTGATGTATAGCCCGGAAGAATGTCGAGAACAAAAAATTTTTGAATGATTATGCACACTACCAGAACGAGCCCGAAACCGGCGACGACGAATCCCGCGTAAGCGGCCAGACGCAAAGGTGCATCCGAAAACGAGATAATTGAATTGATTGCCATTGCGACACGTTTTGCATAGTTATACGCAGATTTACCTTGCTTGCGTTCGCGATGCTCAACCGTCACAAATCCTCGTCGAAATCCTAGCCAACGCTCGAGACCGGGCAGGAATCTAGATTTCTCAGTAAACTGGTTGTACGCCGACACAAATCGTCGACTCATGACACGGCAACAAGCGAAATCCAGAGGCATGGAATCGTTAGTAAGCGAGTTCAAAACGGCGATGAATAGCCGGGATGTCAATTTCTTGTGAAATGAATCTTGTCGACTTCTTCGCACACCAATGACGATATCCAGATCTTCGTCTATCAGAGACTTAATCAAAAGAGGGAGCTGATCCGGTGGATCTTGCATGTCTACATTTAATGTGCCAATCACATCTCCAGACGCGAGTGCATAACCGCAGGAAAGTGCGATATGGTGACCGAAGTTGCGGCTTAAGCGAACACTTCTTACAAAAGGAAAGTTTTCAGAGATCGCTTTTAATCGCCCCGTACATATTGGGCTGCCATCGTCAACAAAAATGAGTTCTACTCGATTTGCGATCGAATCTACCTTTAAAAAATTCCTGAAGACAACGTCAAAGTTTTGGCAAAATTCCTCGGCCAAATATTCATCGTTGTAGATCGGAACTACGAACGAGTAACTTTTTGTCAGATATCGCGCATTTGTGCCGGTCGCGCAGTCCACCGTAGGGCTGAAGTCCACTTCCAGTGAAGCACGTTGATGCGAATCTGACAGCGCTAGTCCAGATGTGATGACGTTAATCAATCAAATACTGCTCATGGTCGCTTAGTAGACGGAACAGTATATCGATATCAAGAACAACAATCTTCAAATTGCTCTCACATTTTGCAATGGAGGCTGGGAATTCTCTGACGATTTATCTCGACTGAGGCATAATTGGTTTTTTCTTGAAAATTTTCTCCGATATTGCATAAATAAGCTTCGAGCGCAACGCTTTGGCTCGATATCTTTTGATCCAGTTTTTTTGAAAGCCGCGGAAAGGCATTAATCCAGAAACTGTATGCTTCATGTAAAAAGCCCAAAACGTGTGATTTTTCCGAACCTCCTCGGCATAGTTTGTCTTACATTTGTTTTGTCCTATGCTTTCATGGTCTTTTTTCCGCCGGGTGCAAACGACGCCAGCAACAATGGCGGAGTCAACTTTTATTTGTCTGCGGGCTTCTCTCCGCATCCAGGAAGGCGCGCTGGGTTCCTTGCTTTTGGCTTGCTTTTGCTCCTCTTGTCTCTTTTTTGGGGGAAATCGAATTGGCGTTTTGCTCTTAAGCAAGAAAGCAGTTTGAGTCGCTGGTTTTTGACAATAGCATTGACCTGTCTCTTTTTTGCGGAGGTAGTGTATCGGCAGCAATTTTGGTGGTGTTTGCTTGCTGGCTTTGGTATTGCCGCAATCATTTGCGTCAGACCGCAAGTTTTGAAGGCAGGGGCAACCCACGCAGTGTTTGCTTTTATATTTGCCTCCATGTTGGCGATAGATTTCTATCTATTGTTCTTCACCACGCCTAATTTTTTCCGATTCGAAAAGTGGCCAAATGCCATTGTGGAATTTGAAACGCACACCGCGGTCACAATCAGCAGTCCAGCCGATCGGATGACCAAAGGTCTCAAACTATTTGATCAGGTTGGATGCTCATATGGATTCAATTTCCCAGTTCTTTTGGCACTAGGACAAAAGGTATTTGGATTCGTAAGCTGGGGCTCCATAATTAAGTTCATAGGCGCTGTGCATGTGCTTTTTATTATTGGTGCATCATGTGCTTACATCAGGTATGCGGAGCGACATAAGCAAATAGGCTGTCTAGCATCGGCAATGTTAGCCCCCTATTTAGTCATGGTGGGCAGTCACGTATTTTTTCCTCAAATCTCCGCAATCAGATATTTCGGCTTCTTGATAGCGATTGTATATTTGCTTTTTGTAGCCAGAAACTATACGGCAAGCAGACTCGGTTTCTCGGCTGGCTTTGTTAGCTCCATCTGTATGTTGTCTAACCTGGAAACTGGAATCTGCGTTTCGCTTGGTTTAGGACTTTATGTTCTCTTGCGAAATGCAACCAAGTTCTTTCCAACATTTTCTCAGTCTTGCCAATCACTCTGTTCTTACTTGATTGGATTGGTTTCGGCACTTCTGGGATTTGAGATTCTGGTTTTTGCGTGCTTTGGATATCTCATTCCGCCGCATTCTTGGGCAGAAAGGGTTTCATTCACACTGGGAATTGCTGGCAGTGGTAGCACCAGCAGTGGTGAATACACTTTTTTTGTGCTTCCTGTTGTCATTGCCGTGCACTGCGGATATGTTTTGGTGATAACTCTCGGTAAAGGCAAGGACAGAGCAAGACCAGAAAATGCAGTTCGCGCGGCAATTGCTGCTATGAACCTTGCTTGGCTGATGTATTTTTTCAATCGGCCGGTTGAGGAATATGTGACAGCCAACTATTTCCTTTATCTTTTCTTCGTTATTGACCTACTAAAAGCATTCACGCGGAGGAGGCTATTTTCACGCCAGCGTTGGTTGAAAATTGCTCTATGCTCCTTGTGTTTTGTGGTGGCAACAGAATGGTTTGTTTCTAACGCTCGCTACTTCTCGGACGTAAGCGCTGAGGTTGAACAAGGTAAGCCGATTCTTGCAACCAGAGTCGTTTCCGGTATTATTTTTCCACTTGAGTTTGCCGATGAGCTTGAGATTCGCGCTGCCTGTATTAAGAAGTACAGCAACCATTCCGAAAAGCTTTGCTATATAACATTCAATCCGGTTTTGATGACGAGACTTTCTGGAGTTAGACCGGACATACCGCTGGATGATGTTTATTTTTGGCCGAGGTTGTTCATTCAGAACATTCAGTTTGTCGACCGACTTTTCCAGAGAAGAGTAGACACAGTACTTGTAGATGCTCCTGGCTTAAAACTTGCAGGTGGCTTCCAGTCTCAATTCTGTCTAGAAACTTACAGATTGCTTCTAAAAAAATACTACAAGTTAGAAAGTACCAAAGATGGCTGGCAAATCTGGGTACTTAGGGAGATAGAGCCTCCAGCTAAGCCCAACTAGACCGGCTTTGTGAGCCCTTCGTTAAGTCTTGGTAAGGCTATTGTCAATAGAAGCTTTTGAAAGCTTTTCAGATTACTCTTCTATGGCAATATCGAAATAGTTAATAGAATGAGGTGAAGTGTCTCAATGGGTTCCGGTAACAAGCTGTTCGGCGCATACGACATCCGCGGCACATACGGTCAGGCGCTCAATGAAGATTTCGCCTTCAAACTCGGTCGGGCATTTGGACGTTTCCTCTCCCCCACTGAGAGTTTGCGGGTTTTGGTTGGACACGACAGCCGCACTCATTCGCCAGGTCTTGCCGAAGCGCTTTCTTCGGGTTTGACCGCAGCCGGACACGATGTTTTCACTCTCTCCATTGCTTCCACTCCAATGATCGCCTGGTTCGGCGCCACCAACGGCTACGACGCCAGCATCGCCGTGACCGCCAGCCATTTGGGCAAGCAGCACAACGGTTTCAAGCTTTACACGGGCAAAGCCAACCCAATTGGTGCAGTCAATGGTCTCAGAGAAATCGAGCAGATTCTGAACGAACTGGAGCCCGTCAACGGCAAGAAGCCCGGCACGGTCTCTAAGATTGACGGCGTCGCACAATACATAGAATTTCTTACCGGTCTGCTTTGCCCTCAGCGCCGCCTCAAAGTGGCTATCGACGTTGGACATGGCGCTGCTGCTCCGGAAGTCGCCCAGCTCCTCAACACATGCACTGCGGTCGATTTCTTGGCGCTCTCATGCGATGCTGACGGCGAGTTTCCCAGCCGTTCTCCTAATCCTCTCGACGAGGGAGCACTTGCCGCTTTGTCACGCACTGTAGTGGGCGAGAAGTGCGATTTCGGAGTTGCTTTCGATGGTGACGCAGACCGCGCCATCTTCGTGGATGAAAACGGCGTTATGATCGGAACCGATCTGATGATAGGCGTCGTCGGCGCTCATCTCATTGAGAGCAAAGGCAAAGGCACAGTAGTGTTCGACCTGCGCGCCAGCCGTTCGGTTGGAGAGCACATCGAGGCTTTGGGCGGAAAAGCCGTGCGCACCGGCGTCGGAACCATGTTCATCAAGAACAATATGCAAGAGCACAGTGCGCTCTTTGCCGGTGAACTTTCAGGGCACTATTATTACGGCGACATGTATGACAGCGACAATGCCATGCGCACGATGATTGAAGTGATCAATCTGGTTGCTAAATACGATCGTCCGCTCTCCTCGCATATAGAGCCGCTTTCCCGCTATTCTTCCAGCGGTGAGATCAATCTTCGCGTCAGCGGCATCGAGCAAGTGCTGCGCCATCTTGACGAAGCCATTACAGGTGGTGCCAAAGAACACATCGATGGACTGTCGGTGAACTTCCCGCAGTGGTGGTTTGCCGCCCGCGGATCGCAAACCGAGCCGGTTTTGAGACTGACTGTGGGAGCGGTAAGTCGCGAGATCTTGGAAGAACAAACCAAGCATCTGATCGGTGTTATTAACCAGGTTCAAGCACCGGCTGAGTGCAATTAGTTTTTGCCGCCGGCTGCAGGTGTTGCTTCCACAAAGCTATCAGTCTGTTTTTGAACGCCTGAACTTTGCGCCAATTGCTCTGCCAATTGGGCAAACCCGAGCGTCTGCGAAAAGTGATCTCTCTTTTGCAGTTCAATTTGCACTTCCAGTTTGGCAATCAGTGGCGATGCAGCGGAGTGTGTACCGAAGACGCCGCGATAGGCTGCAACCAAGAGTGATGCCGCACAAAGGCGCGGTCTCTTTTTAAAGAGCCGAAACCAGTGGCGCATCCTGAAGTCCAGAGACTGTTTTGAAAGAGTTTCAAAAAGCATCTGCTCGTAAGCGCATAGTATTTCCAGCGAGTCGCGCAAAGAGCGCTCGCCGCCGCGTCTATACACTGGATCGGCTGTTTTTCTTTGAAAGATGTCGCGAGCTTTCTGGTAGACCCTGACACGCTCGTCTGCTTTCACTGCAAGGTTGAGTTGTTCTTGCGCGAACTGTCTGGCGTTATGCCCGTATTGCAGGCGCAACTTATTATCCAGAAGCAAGGTGCAGATAGCGTCTGCAATCTCTTCTGGAGAGCGAGGCGGAACGATGAGACCGCGTTCTTTGTGGATAGCATATTCGCTCATGCCACCGGCAGAAGTGGCAACCACCGGCTTGCCGCAAGCCAGTGCTTCGATGCAAGTGAGCGGTGCATTGTCGTAAAGTGAAGGGACTACGCAGATGTCGGCGCTTCGGATGTAGTCCGGCATCGCCGATAAAGGAATATGCGGAATGAATTTCACTTTTGAAGTACAACCGCTGCCGGACAGTTGCCGGTTTAGCCAGGTGAGCATCGACCCGCCGTCCGGAGCTGTTTTCGTGTCCGCTCCCACGCAGACGAATTGCACATCGGGCACCCGCTTTACGATTGAGGGCACGGCTTCGATCAAGATTTGGATGCCTTTTCGTTCTTCCAGGCGGCCGGCAAAAAAGACGGTTGGCTTTCCTTCGCTGTCGAAAGCGCGGCGACCCTCAGGAGAGAACTTTTGCGTGTCAATCGGTGTGCGAATTACATTGATGCTTTCAAGCATGCAGCCTGTATCTTCTGCGACGAATCGGGCAAGATTGTCGCTGGGAGAAATCAGCAAATCAGCAAGGTTGATGCCGACACGTTCCATAATGCAGATGAGGCGATTGTCGAACGATGGAGTGACACCATGGAAGCAGTCGTGAATGAATTTTGAGTGCGGGGTGTGCAGCGTAATTACAAGCGGCACAGGGCGAGTCAACGCGTGAAAGATCCCGGCGGAAAGATGCTCGGGAATCTCAACTACGTCGAAAGGTCTTTCACCGTGGATCTCCAAAAAGCGCTTCCAGAGCGCCAATGTCGTTTTGATTACGTAGTGGCTGGTCGGCACTGAAACGAGAAACAGATTAAGCTCTTCCAATAGGTGTTTCCATGCCACTCTGTTTACTGTGATTCCACCGCCGTTCTGGCAGGATGATTCGTCATTGCCTGAAAGAGCAATCACTTCAACGTCGTGGCCTGCTGCTTTCAGCGCATGAGCCATGTAATGGTTGTAAGCGCCGACACCGCCCCAGCCAGTGTCCGGCGGATACTCTCTAGAAATGAGGCAGATTCTCAACAAAAGCTCCAGTGGCGAGGAAAGGCAATTATAAGCCAAGCTTGATTCCCGATCTTGACCTGTTACTATTTCTTTGGTCTATTATCATCTCATTTAGAGAGCCAGGATATATGGTGCAAAGGGTCGTTCGATGATCTTGGTTACAGGCGGCGCCGGATACATCGGCAGCCAGTTCGTGAGGCATTACACGCGGGAGCGCCCGTCCGCCGGAGTGGTCGTAGTCGACAGCCTCGCCGAAGGGCACACAGAGGCTCTGGAAGGGCTTTCCAATGTACATTTAGAGAAGATGGACATTGCCGATTTCGAAGGCATGAAAGTGTTGCTATCAAAATACGGCGTGGAGGCAGTCGTCCACTTCGCGGCGTTTTGCTATGTGGGCGAATCGGAATCGAATCCGACCAAATACTATAAGAACAATGTATCCGGCTCGATCAATTTATTCGGCGCCATGGAAGCGTGCGCCGTGCGCAAGATCGTTTTTTCCTCCAGCTGTGCCACCTATGGGCTCCCAGTCAGCGTTCCCATAAAAGAAGATCACCCGCAAAAGCCCATAAATTTCTACGGCAAAACCAAATTTCTGGTGGAGCGAATTCTCGACGGCTTTGCTCAAACAAGTGACTGGTCAGCTACCTCCCTGCGGTATTTCAACGCAGCAGGAGCCGATCGCAGCGGTATGTTCGGCGAGAGCCACGCGCCGGAGACGCACATTATTCCTCTGGCTTTGAAAAATGCTCGCGGCACCGGCGAGCAGTTGCAGGTATTTGGAGACGACTACGAAACGCCTGACGGCACCTGCATTCGTGATTATGTTCATGTGGAAGATTTAGCCGCAGCGCACTTGCTGGCACTGGATAAATTGGCAGATCAAAATGGAGCCCGTTTTCTCAACCTTGGTACTGAATACGGTGCATCGGTAAAGGAAATTATCGATGTTTGCGAGGAGATTTCCGGACGTAAAGTCAATTACAAGGTGGTTGACCGTCGAGCAGGCGATCCGCCCTGTTTGATTGCGGATGCATCGGAAGCGGAACGCTATCTGGGTTGGAAGCCGCGCCATGATTTGAAATCCATAGTGCGGACCGCCTGGACCTGGGAATGTCAAAAGAGGTATTGACAATTCCTCTTTGAAATTAAATTAAGACTTGATGTGCAGGTACTGGGTGCGTTTTGCAGCGGTCGCGCGGGCATCCTAAGTGCCTCTAACTAAACTTGCCAATAAGTACCTTAAAATCGAACACCGACATAAACCAGATCACAGATGCCTCGACGCACGGATATCTCCAAAATACTTATCATCGGCTCCGGTCCCATCAGGATCGGGCAGGCGTGTGAATTTGATTATTCCGGAACCCAGGCCTGCGCGGCTTTGCGGCAACTGGGTTACGAAATCGTACTGGTCAATTCCAACCCGGCCACTATCATGACCGATCCGGAAGTGGCGCAGAGGACTTA
>Ga0268299_1002578_pt1 | contig 20839 bp, 11 predicted proteins | sample NOBtaG_FD_193484 | JGI IMG/M metagenome (GOLD analysis project Ga0268299, IMG submission 193484) | Activated sludge microbial communities from bioreactor in Nijmegen, Gelderland, Netherland - NOB reactor | ecosystem: Engineered > Bioreactor > Aerobic > Activated sludge | place: Netherlands... | reverse complement strand
CGTCCGTCCCTCTGTAGATCCGTCCCGTCCATTCCAGCCAATGTATCGTGCCGTCCGGCCAAACCACGCGATGCCGGACGGTGATGGAGGTGTGGTCGCGCAGGCTGAGTTCGATGCGGGTCAGGGTCGATCCGCGATCCAGCAGGTAAATCAGGCCGATATACGCGGGATAGGTGCCGGGAAAGGAGCCGGGAGCGAGCCCGAACAGGGCCTCGACACCGTCCGACCAGTAAAGCCGGTTCGATGGCACATCCCAATCCCAAATGCCGAGGTCCGAGGCGGCCAGCGCCATGCGCAAGCGTTCTTCGCTGAGGATGAGGTTTGCCTCGGTCTGTTTGCGGTCGGTGATGTCTTGTAGGGCGCCGGCCATGCGGACTGCGCGGCCTTGGGCATCCCGCTGAACCACCTCGGCCCGCGCGTGGAACCATTGGTACGCCTGGTGTTTGTTGAGCAGCCGATATTCGACATCGTAGTGGGATGCGCCCTCTTCCATGCAGGCCTGCAACCGACGGAAGACGCCCTCGCGATCGTCTGGATGCAGTCGGGACGCCCAGCTGTCGAGGATGTCGGGAAACTCTTCCTCACTGTATCCCAACATCTCACGGACACGGGGGGACCACCATACAGGGGTGATCGGTGAGTGCCAGGGATAACCCGGGAGGACATGGCCATCCCAGAAGCCGTCATGAGACCCACGAATCACATGTTCCAACCGTTCCTCACTGGCGCGGAGAGATTCCTGAACGTGCTTATAGGCGGTCATGTCGCGGGAAATTGCCAGGAGGCGACGGGAAAATCCTTGTGTATCCAGCATGGGGGTGACCTGTACGTCCCACCACTTCGGTTGCCCGCCGGTGGTGGGGCAGAAGCCGACGAATTTGCCGATATCGCCGGATCTGGCGGCTTCCAAGGCGGCCATGGCGGCGTCGCGGTCGTCCCCCTCCCAAAACTCAGCCCAGGATTTCCCGGTGTAGGCTACAAGATCTTTGATGTCCAGCAGTCGTTGTCCCGCCTCGTTCATGTATTGTAACCGCCCGTCGAGATCCAGAACCTTGATACAGTCGGCGCTGCTGTGCAGGATTTGATTCTTCATCTCTTCGCTGTCATGAAGGGCGATTTCTGCCTCTTTCATGGCGCTGATGTCTTCACAGACGATCAGCACCACCGGGACCTGCCGATCGTTGCGTACGGCCTGGGCAGTTTCCCGTACCCAGATCATGCTTCCGTCTTTCCGGATGTTCCGGAGTTCCCAACTCTTGGGCTGTCCCACGTCTGAGAGGCAGGACGCGAGGTTCCGGCGGACGGTGTCCTGATCGGCCGGATGGAACACGGCGACGACGGAGGTGCCGATCAATTCCTGCTGGTCGTACCCGAGCCGTTCCGCGCCGAATCGATTCACAGACAGCACGAGCCCGTCGGCATTGACCATGAAATACATGGACGGATTGTCCTCGAAGAGCGCACGATACCGTCGCTCGCTGTCGATCAAATCTGCTTCGACGCGTTTGGACTCGGTGATATCTTCCGCGAATCCTACGATGCGATAGACCATCCCCGAGGCATCTCTGATCGGATAGGCCCGATCCCAGATCCATCGCAGAGAGCCATCCGGGCGGAGGATGCGATATTCCTCATCGTAGACTTCCAGGGTTTGCCGGTTCATGGCCGCGTCCTGGATCCGTGGACGATCCTCTGGATGAATTGCATCGAGCCAGGACGCGGGATGGGCGTAAAGACTGTCACAGGTGCGCCCCCAGATCGCTTCATAGCCTGGACTGATGTAGAGCACGTGCGTTTTTTCCGGATTCGTGATCCAGAATACTTCCCGGATGTGTTCCGCCAATTGCCGGAATCGTTCCTGGCTTTCTTCGACGGCGCGTTCCGCCTGCTTCCGCTCGGAAATATCGCGGAACACAACCACCGCGCCGGCGACGTGTCCTTTTTCGACGATCGGGGTACAGACATATTCGACCGGGATGTGGCCTCCGTCTTTGCGCCAGAACACATCGGTCGAGACCCGGTGTACCAGGCCGTCACGGAGTGCGGCATAGATCGGACAGTCGCCGAGCGGATAGGCCATCCCGTCAGGGTGCGAGTGATGCAGCACCGCATGCATCGGCTGCTCGATCAGCTCGGAAGGCTCATAACCGAGCAATTGCGCGGCCGTCGGGTTGACGAACGTGGTCCGCCCCTTCTCGTCCAGACCGTAGATGCCTTCGCCGGCTTGGGTGAGGATGACTTCGTGCAAATGACGGAGACGATCGAGAATATCTTCCGCCAGGCGACGCTGGGTGATGTCGCGGATGATGCCGCTGTAAAAGATGGCGTCGTCTGTTTTCCACATGGCCAGGGAGAGTTCGAGCGGGAACTCGGTGCCGTCCTTCCGCAGTCCTTCCAGTTCGACGAGGCGTCCGATGAGTCGAGACTGGCCTGTCTCCCCGACACGGGTGAGGCCGCGTTCATGGGCGGCGCGGTACCGGGGTGGCATCAACAGGCTGAGGGGTTTCCCTCGCACTTCATCATCCGTATAGCCGAAGAGATGTGACGCGGCAGGATTCCAGGAAATGATTCGACCCTGAGCATCGGCCAGCACGATGGAGTCGGTTGCAGCCTCGACGAGAGAGCGGAATCGCGCCTCGCTCTCGTGCAACGCATGTTCGGCATGTTCGGCTTTGGCAGCCAGGGCTTGGACTCCGACTGCCCGTTGCAGAACCGCGCGCAGTTCATCGCGGTTGTAGGGTTTGGTGAGGTAGGCAAAGGCTCCTTGGGTCAACGCGCCGACCGTGCGGTCGGTGCTTGTGTAGGCGGTTAAAATGATGATGGGAAGTTGCGGCTGTTGCTGCTGTAGCGTGAGCAGGACGGAGGTGCCGTCTCCGTCCGGCAACCCCAGATCGAGCAGTACGGCGTTGTAGTGATGCGCACGGGCTTGTGCGAGGGCTTCCGCGCAGGTCATGGCCACGTTCACCTGATATCCGTCATGGTCGAGCAAGTCTTGCAGCCCGAGCGCAATATCAGGATCGTCGTCGACGACGAGGATGGAATGAGTCAGTGTTGCCGGTGCCATCGCATCCTCCCCCGTGTCGTCGGGCCCATCTTAAAACCTCAGCGTCAACCAGCCCATGACGCGTCGGGCGATGAGGTCACCCAGCGGGTGTTCCTTGTGTTCGTCATTGAGCGCATTGAAGACCGAGAGAGCTACCTCTGCATCGCGCATATAGCCGGCCGCGGCTTTCTGCTGCCAGAACCGATACCCGGCGCGGAGGTTGAGCAGGTTGTAGCTGCCGACGTGATCCTCCGGTGGAGTGATTCCGGTTGTGGAAAGATTCGCCAAGGTCGTGAAACTTTGTGCGATCGGATAGGTGGCGGCCCCGACATAGTAGTAACTGATCTCTCCGCTGAGGCCGTTTTCCCATTCCGTTCTCAACCCGGCGCTGACTTTGGAGCGGGGGGCGCCGCGTCTGACGGTTCCGCTGAACGACTGACTGATTTCCTCATAGGCGTAGTTGGCGAATCCACTCAGCCAACGACTTGCCAGAAACTCGATGCCGGTTTCACCGCCGTAGATGTCAGCTGCCCCTTGATCGTTCACGAACGTCGAGGCGCCGCCGGAGACGGGCCGGTTGCCGATGAAGTCTGATACATGGTTGAAAAAAACATCCGCGCGAATACGGAGACGATGTTTCCAGTACCAGCCTTGGTATCCGGCCTCGTACGAGGAAATTTGTTCCGGAGCGAGTCCGGTCGTGCCGGTGACTGGAACGGTGGAGGACACCGATGAAGGCAGGGGGAAGGGCAAGCCGGTCGGGATGGTGGTCGTGACCCGCTGGTCCTGGTGAGATTCGAAAAGTGTGGGCGGCCGATATGCCGTCGAGCCTGAGAGATGAAACGTGTGGCCTTCCACGGGTTGATACAAAATGGTCAGGCGGGGGCTCCAGGTGCCGTTGATCTGGGTGTGAAGATCGTAGCGAAGACCTGCCACGATCGTAACGGCAGATGTGGGCCGCCATTCGTTCTGTAGAAACAGGCCCAATCGGTTTTCTCGGCTGAATTGATCGATAGCCGGGCTGGAAAGCGAGTTGTGGCGATAGTTGACACCATAGAGCAGACGATTCGTCGAACCGAGACCGAGTGTGTGCTGCACATCGACATTGTATGTATTGCCGAAAAACGGGTTCGTCGATACGCCGTTGCGGTCGGTCACCCTCAGGAAGTTGGTCAATTGGGGAAGCGGGCTGATCGTGGCATGGTCCGTGTATCCGGACCACCACGCACGAATGAGAAACTCTCCCTGTTCATAGGCGACGTTGGCGTAGCCGAAGGAAGGACGAATGGAGTTGCCGGTCACTTCCCCGACTTGCCCATCATACCGATTCGTTTCGACCAGCCCTCCGGATACTTGCAGCTTCGACGTTGAGGAGAGGTCGTAGTCTGTCTGTACATTGAATCTGTGAGCACGAAACGCGAGGGCGTCGCCATCTCGCCATTGCTGTGTCTGATCCCGGCCGACCGAAAGCCGATAGCCCAACCTGCCGACAGTGCCGGCATGGACCGCCGCGCTACTGATGGTTCCTTGCTCGCCCCCGCCAAATTGCAGTGTCGTGCCTTTCATTTCGTCCGGTGACTTGGTGATGATATTAATCACTCCGTCGAAGGCGTTGAATCCATACATGGCGGAGGCGGGACCCTTCAGCACTTCGATTCGTTTGATCTCGGGGAGCGTGATCGGGAGAGATTTCCAAAACACGTTTCCCTGGACATCGAGGTAGATAGAGCGCCCGTCGACCATGACGAGCATTTTGTTCGCGAACGGTTGGTTGCCTCCCCTGGCGCTGACGTTGAAGTCGGCGCCGGTCATCTGCATGACTTCCAGGCCGGGAATGCGGCGCAGTATGGTGGGAATATCCGTCGCACCCGACTGTCGAATGTCTTCATCCGTAATCACGTAGACGTTCGACGGAGCTTGAGAAATGGGCTGTTCGTACCGTGAGGCAATGCTCACCGTTTCCTCTTCCTTGAGCAGTTCGAGATCGTTGCTGACGGGGAAGGACGGCGACTCCTCGAAGACGGGCGAGGGTGACTCCGCTGCGACGACAGTCCGGAAGACGAGAGTCAGGAGCACTGCGAGAGCCGATGACCGAGTGCGCTTCATGGCAGTCTGCGTCATGGATCGCTCACAATCTGATGGTGACCCAGCCCATGACCCGGCTGCCCAGCGTGTCACCAAGAGGATGTTCCTTGTGACGGTCGTTGAGCGCGTTCATGACTGATACGGCCACTTCGGCCTTGTCATGCCAGAAGCGATAGCCGCCGCGAAGATTCAGCAGGGTATAACTATCGACCGTCGGGCTGGTCGGCGCGGGCAGCACCGGCGCGAGCGCGGTGAAGAATTCGATCAACGGATAGGTGGCGCTTGCGACGTAGTGCACCGCGACCTCCCCGTTGAGTCCGCTGTCCCACTCGCCGCGCACACCGACGTTCGCCTTCCAATCCGGTCCGCCACGCCGAGAGACGCCGGTGAAGGTTTGCCCGATGTTCTGGTAGGACACATTGGCAAAGCCGCTGAGCCATCTGGTAGCGAGGAACTCCAGTCCCGCTTCGGTGCCATAGATGTCGGCCTCGCCGCTGTTGACGAGCGTGCGCGCGGTGCCGACGGTTTGGAAGTTGATCAGGTCGGAGAGATGATTGAAGAAGAGATCGAGCCTCGTCCGAAGCCGGTGTTTCATCCACCAGCCTTGATATCCCGCTTCGTAGGAAATGATTTGCTCAGGGTTGAGTCTCTGTGAGCCGAACAGCGGGATGGGTGTGAACAGCGGTGGAACGGTCGGCAAGATGCGAAGGTCAACATTTGATTCGAAGAGGGTCGGGGGACGGTAGGCGACCGAGCCACTGACGCGAAACGTATGCTCCGGCGTCAGGTTATAGACAAGGGCGACACGCGGACTCCAGGTACCGTTGATCCTGGTGTGCAGGTCATAGCGGACCCCGGCCACCAGGGTAAGAGAGGGACGTATCTTCCACTCGTCCTGGAGATGGACCCCGAGCCGATCTTCTCGCCCTAGTTCTGAGACGGCCGCGCCGTCGACTGTGTTGTACCGATAATTGATGCCATAACTCAGCCGGTTGGCCGAGCCGAATTCGAAGCTGTGTTGTGCCTCTAGGTTATAGGTGTTCGTGGTGAAAGACACATTGGATCCGCCGGTGGCATTCGTCTGTCGGACAAACCGGGAGAGCAGCGGGTGCGTGGCGGAGTCGACGGGAATATCGTTGCCTTGCCACCAGCCACGAAGAGAAAAATTCCGGTATTGATAGTGCGCATCCGTATAGCCTTGGTTGAATTGCGATTGCGGAATCTGGACGTTGGAAACGGGGCCGTCGAAGCGATTGGTATCGATGAACCCTCCGGCCACGCGCAAGGTGGCGTCACCGGAGAAGTTGTACTGCGTCTGTACGTTGAATTTGTTCGACCGGAAGGCGAGGGCGTCGTTGTTGCGCCATTGCTGATTCTGGTCATGACCGATGGAGAGACGGTAGTCGAGTTTGCCCGCCGATCCGGCCTGGACGGCGGCACTGGAGATGGTGCCGAGTTCTCCTCCGCCGAACTGCAACGTTGTGCCCTTCATGTCCTGAGCGGACTTCGTGATGATGTTGATGACCCCGTCAAAGGCATTGAATCCATACACGACGGAAGCCGGCCCTTTGAGGACCTCGATCCGTTTGATTTCCGGCAAGGTGACCGGGAGTGACTTCCAGAACACCAGCCCCTGGCCGTCGATATAGATCGAGCGACCGTCCACCATCACGAGGAGTTTGTTGGCGAACAGCTGGTTGTCGCCTCGTGCGCTGACATTGAAATCGGCGCCTGTGACCTGCATCACATCTAGGCCGGGCACGCGGCGGAGAATAGTTGGGATGTCAGTGGCGCCGGAATGGCGGATGTCTTCGTCCGTAATGACGTAGACATTGGAGGGAGCTTGGGAAATGGGTTGTTCGTGCCGCGTGGCGATGCTGACGGTTTCCTCTTCCTTCAGAAACTCCAGTGCTTCCCCGGCGGACATGTGATTCGATTCACCCGTCGCGGAGAATAGCGGATCCTGAGCCTGGCTGAGGGTGACAGCGCAGAGGCTTATAAGCCCTCCGCAGCATGACAACAGCGTAGGCCGCCACCGCATCGTCTGGTGTGTGAGGGGCTTCGGCACTGGATAGGAGGATGCAAGTGGGCAAGGGGGGCGAGAGGGGGCGTAGAGCCGATGGATTCGAAGACGCATAGCCTACCGTGAAGCTCTGCCCGAACATGTCGTGCTTGGTCAAAAGGAAGAGACAAACCGGACCCGCCTGGATCACGTTGTGCTCACGCAAAAGGCATGCTTGTGAGGGCGGACCTCTGCAGGTCGGTTGTCAGAATACCTGAAGGCGCGACGTGAGAGATGCGGGCTTCGTGCGGTGCAGGCAGCAAATACAGCTGGCAGGCGGATCCGCGTATCTAACCGGATACGGATTGTATGTGTTCAGATACAGACATGTGGACGGCCTTGTTCGTGCGAGGCCGTCCTGGCTTGAGGTCCTGAAGCCGCGGGGAGAAGGGGCGTCCGTTCTGAGCCTCTAAGTTGTGAAGCAGATCTTCGAGTGCCGAGGAAATGAGTCCGGCCATGGTCGTTCCGGATGTCCAGTAGGCGGCATCCCGCATGCGTTCGAGTAGCTCGGCCGGAAGGCTGACGGTCATACGCTGGCGCTTTTGAGGTCGCAAATAGATGAGTCGAGTCATTGTGCAACTCCTTTGCACGAGAGGCGCATGGGCCTCGCTCCATTCTCCCCTGTTCCATCGTCAGGCTGCACGGTCCTTTGTGCAGAGTTGAGTCAGGTCCGGCTAGGCTCCACGATGCGTGGAATGTGTCTCGCGCCGTTGAGCCGCGCTGTCTTTCCACACAGTCACAATCAGCAAGGCCAACATGCCGCTGACTCCCACGAGGAGACCACCCATGACGAGTTCCATGTCTGGCTCCTTTCTGTTCGGATAAGCCTGGTCCTGCATGCAGGACGCCGTGTCATGTCGTATCTGCAGCAACAGGCATGCCATGTTGTCCTGGTGCGCCAGATGAGTTGTGACGATGCAGGAGCGCCCTGCCTATTCCGGGTTTCGCGATGCAGTGTCGTGGAGTACGAGGCGTTGGCTGCTGAGCACAAGGGGCACGAATGTATCGAATTGGATTCTGGCCGTATCGTATTCGATACGAGACATCGGTAGCCGTGACTACGTAGCCAAGTGAGCCGGGTGAGGGAGCACGGGCGGAGAGGGCGATGGGAGGTGCCGCGTCTTCGTCGGGGACGAAGACGCGGCGGGTGGCGTGGTCAAAGGCAGACAACGTCGCGCTGGATGGGCACGATCCAGAAGCTATGACATGCGGCCGGTTCAACATCAACAACCGGCGGCGGTCGTCCAGCTTGGCCCCACGCCTCAATCTGTCGTCCGGCGAGTGACGGGTTCAGGACTCTCTCTGCCGGAAGAACGAAGCAACCACTGTGCCCTGGCTATCAGGGAAATGGTGCCAATGAGGATTGCCGGTTCGGTGCTGTGGAACGTTAGTAATTGAACCGTAAGGAGAGTGAGCCGGCATGAATGAGCGTATCGTAGCGGCCGTCGACAGTCGGATTCTGGTTACCGGACACGGTTCGAACCTCGTAGATGGCGGCCTGATAGGCGAGATCGATAGCGAAGAGTTTCGGTTTGAGCGGACCAATACCCAATTCGCCGCACCGTATGAGTCCCAGGAAGGACCCGTTGGCATGACAGGCCAGCCCAATTCCCACCGAGGGGATGTGAGAGTTGGCGGAAGGTACTCCGGGATTGAAGGTGCGGTCGGGAATCTGCGTCTGTTGGTTCATATACCCGGCTCGTAACGCGACATCCCAATCGGGTATGGCGGGCACGTGCAACCAGCGATATTCGGTGCCGACCATGGCTGTATACCCGCTCTGCCAGTTTTGCGCAAAGGGCAGCAGCGCGCCATTGGAGAGATGAATATCGAGTGTGCGGTTGGACTTCCAGCCGACGTAGTCCACATCGAATTCCAGTTTCCATTCGCGATCGGCAGTGCGGACCGGCCAGACAGCCATGCCGCCGGAGAATACTTGTGGAAGCACAAAGGTGGCCGCGGTGTTGGCCACTAGTGCCCCATTGGCCAGCAAGGTACCGGTGAGATGGAAGGTGGCCTGGCTGCGATAGACCAGGCCGATATTGACGAGTGGCTTCCCGTCGCTGTTGCGGAATGGCGTGTAGAGCAGGCTGACGTTGAACCCCGCCGTCGTATCGCTGCCGTTGATTTCGACCAGCGAGCCGGAGGCAATGCCCAGCCCGCCAGGCCAGACGGATTTCTGCTCCAAGTGCCCTTCGCCGAACAAGCCCGAAAACGTGTAGATGTCGGCGCCCAATCCAAACGACAACTGGTCGTTGAGTTTGTAGGCAAGGGTCGGTTTGATGTCCAGCAACGGCAATGTGGTAAAGGTGAGCGCGCTGCGGAAGGGGCCATCCAGCGGGTACCTGGTGAGGGAGCCGAACGGGTTGTTGAATCCGATCCCGGCAGTAAAGTCGCCCAGTGCCGACAGGCCGAGATCTTTGAGATTGGCCGTAAGGTAGACATGACCCGGAGGCGGCCAGGCCAGGCTTCCGTTGCGATCCCCCGTGACCTGTGTGCCGGTTGGACCCGTGAACTGGGTGACACCGCCGATCAGTGACGTCCCGAAGAGGGTCTGGAAACCACGCAACTGTGTCATCCCGGCCGGATTGTAATGTAACGCGGAGGGGTCATCGGCCTGCGCGACGAATGCGTTTCCCATGGCAGCGGCAGCGGCTGACTGTCCTTGGAGGCGAGGGGTCTGGGCGTGAGCGTTTGTCGGCAGAAGTAGCCATGCAGGCAAGAGCCACATGGCGAACAGCGCAAGAGTCTGGAGGGAGCGCGGCGTGAGCAACATAGAGCGATCGTCCTCTTGTTCAGTCGGGATGCACGACTCCGTTCAGAAACCAGCGATCAATGATTTGCCGAAGCCGGACGGCATCGAAGGGCTTAAGAAGGTACCCCTGGGCACCGGCCTCCACGGCGGCCATGGCTCGATCCAGCGCCTCCACGGCCGTCATCATGACCACCGGGAGCGTGGGGTGGGTGGGCCGCAGTTGACGAAGGACATCGAACCCGTCCACGCCCGGAAGGGCGATATCGAGGAGGAGCCCATCCACCGGTGTGTCGGCCAATAGGCGAAGGGCGGTCTCCCCATCCGCCGCTGTCTCGACCTCAAAACCTTCCGATTCCAGGCGATCCCGCAGGAGATCGCAGATGTCCGGATCGTCATCGACCACCAGCAGCCGGCGGCGGACCGACGGCATTTGGCCGACTGGAGCCGGTGCCCGAGCATGCAAAGGAATGGTGAAGGAAAATTCCGTCCCCTGATCCAGCGCACTGTGAACTGCAATGGTGCCGCCATGCAACTCAACAAGATCTTTGACGATCGCAAGCCCCAGCCCCAGCCCCTTCGTCTGACTTCGCTCCTGATGGTGCACGCGGAAAAAAGGATCGAAGAGCTTCGGCAGGGCGTCGGGAGGGATGCCTTGACCGTTGTCACGGATCACAATTCTGGCCATCTCATGGTCGGAGATCGACAGCGCCACCGAGATGTGCCCCCCCTCCGGGGTGTACTTGATAGCATTATCCAGGAGATTCGTCAAAATCTGGCTGAGTCGATCCGGATCGGCCCACACCAGCAATGCGGGATCGGGACTTTGGAGTTCGATCTGCAGGTGTTTGGTGATCGCGAGGGGAAGGAGCTGTTCGATGACATCGGTCACCACCGTTTGAAGGGAGATATGGTCGAACGACAACACCAGTTTGCCTGCCTCGACGCGAGAGAGGTCGAGCAGATCGGTGATCATGCGCGCAAGCCTGGTTCCGTTCGCCTTGATGCGGGTGAGGTATTGCTCCTGCTTTAGGTTCAGGGAGCCGACCAGTCCTTCGAGCATGTTGTCTGCAAACCCGACGATGCTGGTGAGCGGAGTACGTAGCTCGTGGGAGACGTGGGCAAGGAATTTGGACTTCAATCGATCCATCTGTTTGAGTTGCGCGTTCGCGGATTCCAGCTCCGCGGTCCGTTCCCGCACTCGGGCTTCCAAGCCGGCGTTGAGGGACTCGATCTCCCGATAGGCGTGTGCGTTATCCAGCGCAATGGCGACCTGGCTGGCGAGGGTCATCAGCATGTCGAGGTCGTCCTGAGTCAACAGATGTTGATGCGTGCGATCGACGGAGAGTGCTCCTAAGACGGCATGATGAGTCTTGAGCGGGACAGTCATGAAGGATTGCACATTGATCATTTTGATCAATTGCTGATCGAACGGGGTCAGGCGGTCCCAAATGTCCTGAACGCTATTGGTCAGCACCGGTTCCCCGCGCAGGAAGATGGCGCCTTCGATACTATTGGGGTCGGTGACGGCCACTTCTTGGGTGCGCAGGAACTCCGCGACCTCCGGTGGGACCCCTCGCACGCGAAAACTGTGCAGGACCTGCCGCTCGCGATCGAATTGGGCGATGATGGCGCGATCGTAGTGCAGGTCGCGGACGATGGTATCCAGGACGTTCGTCAGCAGTTCTTCCCGATCGAACGTCGAACTGAACAGCAGTCCCGCACGGTGCAAAGTCGTTAACTCGTTGACCTTCCGGCGCAAGGTGACGGCGGTGCTCTGTTGCTCCAGATAGGCCTCCCGCAATTCTTCATGCCGAGCGTCTACGACCTGTTCCTGATCCTTGATCAATCGCTGCAAGGGTTTGGCGGCCTGGCGCATGTGGCTGGTAATCATCCACCACAACAGCGACGCCGGTACTGCGGCGAGGCCCAGGGCCTCGATGGTCGGCACGTGTGGCCAGCGAATGTGTACGTACGCGAAGGTCCCTCCTGCCACGAGCAACCACATGGCTAGTGGGATGGAGCTACGGACCTGCGGTGTCCAGGTGAATTCCCATTCGCAATAGGGATCCCCGTTGGCTGTGCAGGACAGATCGCGGACCGTGGCGGGTGGTGTGCCGTGCAATTGGGTTTGCACCCTGGCGATGCTGGTCTTGCAAGACAGACAGATCACGTCGACACAGCGTTGTCGGTACGGACCGAATTGTGCCAGTGCCCGATCGGTAAACGTCATGCGGAGGACGGCCGATCGTCGAGTGACGCGACCGACCTCAAACTCCAGCACGTCGCGGACATATTTCCTGCCCATATGGGGCCACATTTTATAGAGCTGTGGGGTCGAAAACGGGCGGCAGAGAATCTGGATCAGCGGCGGAACTTTGCGATGCGTGCCGACATTGACGTGGAAGTCCGGGTCGCCGGAGAGTTGCTCGCAGAATTCCCGCAGGTAGCAGACGAACTCATACGAATAACTGTTCCAAATGTTGCGGAGAAAGTCCGGGGTGACGTGATAAGAGCGATCCGGAAGGCGCGCATTCAGGAGTCGACACAGTTCCTCCAGCGCATGGGTCGCCGCTTCTGTGCCGGCGGTGCGCGAGAGGTAGTCGCACATGTAATCCACGTTGGATTGGACCACGACCCCGCTGATATCACAGATTTTCTCTCCCCGGTCATTCAGGCCGAACGGGCGAAATTCCATGAACGGCCGTTCAAGGATGGAATGGTCTTTGGAGAGGAGATCGGTCATGCGTGAACGGTCTCGTCCGATGCGTCTCCGGCAAGCACGGGAGCCATCGGATGGTTCGGGCGTCGTGGACTAGTCCAGATTCCGGCAGGCCGGCGTATTCGGCAACACCAGTCGGTCTAGATCACAGGTCTTTAAGTATTCGATGATGGCCCAGCGGTCATTCACCGGTAGTTCACATCCCAATACCCCGTTGCCTTTTGCGCTGTCGCAATCCGGCGTATCGGTAAATTCGTGGCCACGGTTGCCGTTACCGGGTAATACGGTTTTGAATTCGAAGCGTGCGGGTTGACTGGGCGAAGGGGGAAGGCCGGTGCAGTCTTCGACGACAAACCCCACCTTCTTGGTGTCAAACTCCATGTTCGGACTCAGAGCGAAACAGCCGCGTCGTTCTCTCGCGGGAGAGAGCAATTCGTAGAGGTTCGGGATCGATCCGTTGTGGAGGTAGGGAGCGGTGGCCCATACCGCCACATGCGGGCGAGCAATGTACTGTGCCTTGTCTCGCCAGATATTGGGCCGGTTTCGATAGGCAGGCGCATTCGTGGCGTTGTTCACGGCCATCAATTCGCTCGTGACGTATTCCGACGCTTCTCGCGCGGAAATTCGCCCACGCCCCAGAAAACTCGTGTCCACGGTCCGTTGGGAAAAATTCTCCAGATAGAGGGAATCGGTGCCGATTTCCTGGAGAGGCACCATCGTGACCTGGAGGCTCGGGCCGTCGTCGGACGAGCCGGATATTCTTGCGGGGACATGGCAATGGGCACAGAGGTTTGGAATACCCTTGGCCCTGTTGCCGTGGTACAGGTCCTTCCCACGTGCAGCCAGTTCACGATTGATGGGTGGGAAGACGGACGGCCATTGCGGTGGAGGCAGGCGGCGTGCCAATTCTTCGAGGGTCGTGAGGGAATCGACATTGACGGACGAGCGGAACAGGGCGCTTTTGTCCGAGGGAATGGCGGCGCCGGGTCGTGCCCAATTGAAGAGGCCGGCGTTGACGCCGATCACCTGGCCGATATTCCTCGCCAGTGGATGTTGAATCGACCCAGCCCACTGAACCCAGTCATATTCCCACACGCCCCACAGCGGAGGAATACTGACCGGGGCATTTGCAGGTCTGAGATTGTCGGGATGGAGCAGGGTAAACACCATATTGCCTCCCCGTCCGAGCGCATCAAACCGGCCCGGCCCCCACTGCTCCGGCGAAAGGTCTCTGCCGCTACGTGAAATCAGTCCGTGGGTGTGCATTCTCACATCCTGCGCCAATTTGGTGAGCGTGTAGGCGGTTACGGCTTCTCCACGACTGGTCAAGACGCGGGTGGCGAACGTCTTAAACGGCTCGGGTGGGGCCTCCTCCTTCAGGGTCTGGAGGAATGCGGACAGATCAGGGGGGATCAGCGCGCCCAGCCGTTGGATGAGGGCGCTGAGGAATCGCGCGTTGTATTGGAGCGAAGGGCCGCCCTCGATCTTGATCCGCTGACCTTTGTAGCTGAACTGCGTGGTGTGACAAAACGAACAGGTGAATCCGGCCTGAGGCACTGAGACGTTCGGTCCTTCGGTTTTTGCAAAGCCGACGGGGAGTTTGTCGATATGATCCGGGTCGGCGATGAGCCCGGTCGCCGCGAACATCTTGATGAGCGATTCATCTTCTAACGCCGCGAGCCAATCATAGGGAATCAGCTGAGTCCCAGCCGAGAGATGGTACCACTGCTGCAGTTCCTGGCTGGACAATCCCTGGTTCAGAGAGTAGACGGGGTCTTGGGCCGGGACCGGGTCGATGGCTCGGCAATGCAGGGGGGAGAACGCGAGTAGGAGGGCGGTCAGGACCAAGGTGCGGTTCAGGCGGATAGGCATGGGGCATCTCCTCAAGAAAGACGGGCGTAACGAGTCAAGGCCTGGACGATCGCTACCGCTCAAGGGCCACCAAGGTGGTAGCAGTTTGGACGAATCAACAGGGGAGGCGATCGTGAGGCGATGACTCGCGCGCCCCTCACGTTGCGAAAGCAACACACATGCCATGATCGCGGACGAAGGGTACCTGGATCGGTCTGCGAATGCCAATAGTTTTTGAACAAGTGATCGATGGAGGGGCTCAAGCGCCGTTGGTCCCGTACTTTCGCCGCCGTCTTGGCAGACCAAGTGGTTGGATCTTCGGAGTTCTTGTCGGGTAGATGTGCGGTGGGGTCGTGTGTCTACTGATGCAGATGTTTCATGGCCGCGGCACAGAGGATGATGAAGAAGCCCATCCATAGCGCGGCGCGTTGGAAGGGAATCGACTCATACGTTTCGTCTTCCTCTTCTTCCTCCTCATCGGACTTGAAGATGACCGTATACAGGAATAGTGTCAGGAGGCAGAGGACCAGGATCAGCTTGATGCAGAAAATCCAGAGGTATTTGGGATGGTTCTGTAAAGCTTGACCGGTCTGGGAGACGAAAATCTGATTGACGTAGTGGAGGTTGATGCCGCCGGTGAACAGCAGGACCACCAACAGAATACCAGCCACACGCTTGTAGTGGCGATAGAACGCGTCGGTGATCGGACGGATGTATTCTTTCGGGAGCCCGCCCTCACGAAGCCCAGGAGTCACAGCCATGACGAGAAATGCCAGGCCGCCGATCCAGATGACGGCGGAGAGCAGATGAAACCAGTGATTGACGATAGGAACGAGCCGATTGAGATCGAGAAACAGGCTTTGTACGGAATCCATGGTCGATTGGTGAGAAGCGAGCGCCGATGGCAGCCAAGTTCATGCAGTCACTGCGGCGGCCGGTGCCTTACTCTTTCCCTCTCATGTCAAAATTGAAGACCGGTGCGTCGTTTCCGAATCGCTTTTTTCTCAGTTCTTCCATCAACTCGATGGTGATGAGGCTGATGCCATTTTCCCGAGCATGCCGTTCCACACCCTTCTTGACCATAGCGCGGAGAAAGTAGGGGATCCGACTCAGCCGAAGCTCTGACGCTTCATCCCACGCAACGGCTGTCTCCTCCGGAATATTGAAGGCGACTTTGATTTTTTCGCCGCCTTTCGGGGTGTAGAGGCACCACTGATCTTCATCTAGCCAGTCGCCATGGTCGACATAGGGACGGGCCCGACAACCGCCGCAGATATCTGTGTATTCGCAATCTCCGCATTTCCCCTTCAACTGCGGATAGCGGAAGGAGTTGAACACATCCGAGCGTTCCCAGAGATCGACAAAGCTCGCGTCTCGCACATTTCCGGCCGACAGCGGCATGTAGGGACAGGGGGTAAGCTCGCCGTTCGGCGTGACACGCGCATAATTAGTGCCAGCCAAACAGCCGCCGCCCATGTATCCCGTCGCCTTGGTGAGCGGAGAATTGGGATCTTTCTCGTACGCCAGCCTCTTGAAATGGGGCGCGCAGCGCGCTCGCACCAACATATCTTTGTATTGGTCCTGACAGTCGACCAAGTATCCCAGCACCTCTTCATACTGCTGCGGCGTGATGTCGGTCAGCTCCTCACCGCGTCCCGTGCAGACCATGAAGAACACATTCAACACCCGTGCCCCCAACTGGTGAGCCCATTCCACCACCCGAGGCAACTCTTGATAGTTCATGGGTTGGGCGCTGAAGTGTACTTGGAACTGAAGGCCGTTGCGTTTGCAGGCTTCGATGCCAGCGAGTGCACTAGCAAAAGCGCCAGGGACACCTCGAAACTGGTCATGCTTTTGAGGATCAAGGGAGTCGATGCTGATTCCGACTCCCATGACGCCGATTTCTACTAGGGTTTTCGCCATGCGGTCATTAATCAACATGCCATTGGTGCCGAAGACGACGATAAAACCGAGTCCGACGGCATGGCGGGCAATGTCAAGAATGTCGGGCCGCACGAGCGGCTCACCGCCGGTGATCACGAGCAGGCAGCCCTTGTTGACTTCGGCGATCTGGTCGATGAGACGGAAGCATTCTTCCGTGCTGAGCTCGTCGGAACCGCCACCCGCTTTGGTGGTAGCGTCGAGGTAGCAGTGATCACACTTGAGGTTACAGCGCTTGGTGAGATTCAGCGCGACGAGGTAGGGCTTAAAATCATCAACCGTTCGGCCGTCGTTTGGCCCTGCCAACGGAGCCGTCGGGGAGATGAATTTGGAGATCTGCTGCTGAAGCGACTCCAGCTTATCTCCGAGGAAAGGGATGTTCAGAACCGGCAGTGATTTTCCCATCACCGGTTCGCCCCGGTTTTGGAGGAGCCGGTCAGGTTGGCAATCATATCCTTCAGATTGCCGGTTTTCATGGCATCGGCCATGTATCCCTTGGCCTGTTCAATGCCCTCGGTCGCCACTTCCAACGTAATGACCGTGGTCCCGATCTTATCGGCGTGTTTTTCGATCAAAGCCTTGGTGCATTCCCGCATGAACCCTTCGGGTGCGCGGTCTAGGCGGCCCTGGGCATCAGGCGTCCATGTATATGGGGAGAGAGCCGCTTCAGCCTGTGCGACTCCGTTGCCGGTTGGCGTATGGGCAATGGTTCCGTTGGCTTCGGCTGATGTCGGCTCTGGTGCGGTGCCGGTGCCTTTGTTGGCGAAAATCGGCGTGTAATCTTCGTCTGCCGCTTCCTGAATCATGGGAGCGGCGTATTCGAGCGTGATCGTCGTCATGCCGAGCTTGCGGGCGCTCTTTTCGATTTTGGCTTTGGCCCGTCGACGCTGGAACCCGGCCGGAACGGCGCGAATTGCCTCCTTGGCATCCTTCGTCCACTGCATCGGGATGTCGTCGTAGGCGACGTCGGTCTCGAGTCCGCCCTCCGCTTTGGCCGCTGCCTCGAAGATCGACTTATCGACCTGTTTGAATCGATCGCCGTCAGCGCTACACACCGGACACTTCACCGGGGTATCGCCCTTGCCGATATATCCGCAGCCGTCACAGACGAAATAGTTCTGGCTCATGCGATCCAAGTAGGCCTGTGTTCCAGGGCTATGGGTCGGCTTTTCTTCCACGACCTGCGTCATCATGCCGCTCAGCGTGGAGCCCATCAGATCCTGTGCAACGGAATCATCAGCTTGCATCTTGTCGCGATCAATACCGGCGGCGTCGAGGTTTCCGCCGAGTGCTCGCATCGCGTCCATCGCCCCTTTCGGAAGAATATGGCCGACCGCGGCGTCGACGACCGTGTTGCTGATGATCGTATGTCCCTTTTCGATGGCATAACGATGAATGGCGGTCTTGGCGACCCCGCGGGCAAACACGGGAATTCGTTCCATACGTCGCAACGCTTCTTCCGTCCAGGCGATCGTATATTCCGCCTGCGTGTCGATGGGGGGGACATACTTGCGATTCGACACCAGAATGTTACAGGAGGCGGAGCGGAGTAGGTTCTCCGTGTTGCTGCCGATGTCCATATCTTCGTCGCTATGGACGCCGATACGACCAACGATGAGAAGCCACGGGTTCTCTTTCCGCACGTATTGAATGATTTTTTCGAAAGCCTTGCCGTCCAGCAACGTCGTTTTGACGTCGGTTTGTTCGGCTTGGGCGATTTCACGGGAAATATCGAGATGCGATTGGTAGATCTTCGCCAGCCCGCTATCGATGACCTCTTCGTGCAGCTTTTCCTGCTCCTTGAAGCGGAACACCTTACCGGCCTCTTCGTTTAGAACGCCGGAGATGCTGTGAAAGGCGGCGTAGTGGAAGTAGGGATCGAACGCTGAAATCACTTCAACCGGGACGTTGAACGCCTTGCCGAGCGCCAGGCCGGTCATGAGCCCGCCGAAAGAGTAAGGGCTGCCGTCCACAGCTACCACGATTTTTCCGCTGCCCATCGGCTGGGGCTGCTTGATGATCAGCATGTCGGAGTTTCGGACGCGTCGCAGAACCCGTTCGGTGTTGCTGCCGATCACGCTATCCTTGACGGCGCCGACCCCCAAGGCCCCCATGATCACGAGATCGTAGGCGTTGGTGTTGATATCTTCAGCCAGGACTTTCCAGTTGCGGCCTTCCAGCGAGCGACGCTCCACCGGCAGGTTGGCTTCGTTACATTTCTTGTCGACGTAGTCGAGATAGGAGTCCGTGATGATCTGGAGCCCGCGAGTGATCAACGAATCGTGAATCTGGCGCTGCCGATCCAGCTCCTTCTCGTCGTGATATTCCTCAGGAAGACCGGCCTCCATCTGCTTGAATCGTTTATCGTGCATCTTGGCGGCATAGACGTGGCTGCCCACAATCTTGGAGCCATAGGTTTTCGCCAGCTCAACTCCGACATCAACGGCTGTATTGGAATGGTCGGAATTGTCGACCGGGATATAAATAGTCTTGTACATCGAAACGCCTCCTAGGCAAACACTCTATAGGGGGAAGAGATCAGAGAACCGCCAGGAATTCAAACGGTTGAATGGAACTTTACCCCAAAAGAAGCGGCATGATAGCACCGTGTTCTCGGGGAATGCAAGCAAACCCATGGCCGGCAGATGGTCTGTGGATAACGGCTAACTCGTTGGACTCACAGCGGTCTTTTCCGTGCTGGTCGCGGTCGGTTGGGAAGGGCGGCGCGACCGGAGAATCTCCTCGAGGGTCAGCAGCGCGTCTCGCCCGGAGTTGTTTTGAATACCACGAATGAGATTGGCGTCGGCATAGTGAGCCTGGTTGGGTTTTGACTCGGGCGTCGCGGTTTGAGAGAGCGAGCCGGTCCAGGCTCGAGGGTCGCGGCTGCCGGCTTTCTGCTGCCAGGCCGTGAGACAGGCTTTGGCGATGAGCTTATTGAGAGGCGCCGGGTTATAGAGTAGTTTGCGGATGCTTGTCGGCGTGAGCATGAGCGGATTGTATCCGGCGGACAGATACCCTTCCTCCAGCAGCCGATGCTCCAAATCTGTATTTGGTTGGATGCCAAGAAAGAACATCAAGGGAAAGACGCGTTCCTCACCGAGGATCGCGGCGACCTTTTTGTAGGACTCCACGCTTTGGAGCAGACTGTCTTCGGTCTCCTTGGGAGAGTTGAGCGAATAATTAAGAATCACCTTTCCTTTGAACCCGGCTTCAGCCAGGTATCGGCAGCCGTCGTAGAGTCGTTCGAGCTTGAAGCCCATGTGGAGGTTATTCAGGACCTCCTGCGATCCTGAGGTAATAGCCACTTCCAAATCTCCGACACCCGAGCGCACCATCAGCTTCGCTAACTCGGGGGTGATCAACGAGGTGCGGATGTAGCCGGACCACTCGATTTCGAGCTTTTCACTCAGGATTCGTTCAAGGATCTCCGTGCATTGGGGATAGGCCTCTTTCCCGGTAATAAACTGGGCGTCAGTGAACCAGAATCGTCGCGCCCCCCACTGGTGGTAATGCTGGGAAATGTCCTTCACCACCATCTCCGGCGGACGGTACCGCACTCGCTTGCCCTCAATGTACGGATAGAGGCAAAACGCGCAGTCGTACGGGCAGCCCCGTTTCGTTTGCACGCCGATCGACTCGTCCATGTACGCGCCATGTTGCGGGAAGATCGACGTGAGATAGGGGAGGTCGACGGTCAGCGCGTCCAGCAGCGCCGGCGAGCCCTGCTGGCCCTTGCGGGTCTGCTTTCCCTCGCGAATGATATAGCGTTCCTGCTCGAGCGAATCCCCGTTGATCACCTTCAGAATCGCATCTTCCCCTTCGCCCAGAATGCCGATGGTGCCTTCCGGGAGTTTTTCGATCAATTGGTCGGCAAAGGCCGTAAACGCGCCCCCGCCGATCATGATCTGCGCCCGGGGGAACTCCTTCCGGATCAGCCAGGGGTAGGACAGGTTGGCTCGAATGTGACTGTAATAGCGGTAGAGTTGCTTGAGCCCGGCAAACGAGGCGGCAACGCGCTTGATGGGGTTGCTGGCAAAGTAGAAATTGAACGCATGCTCCAGAGACGCGTCACCCTCGTGGGGGGAAAAAATCTGAATGTCCCGCCACGAAAAGCAGACCAAATCAGGTTTGAACTCCAGCGCAGCATCCCGAATCGCCTGCGTGCGTTGCGACTCTGGAAACAAGGACAGATCAAGAATGCGTTGCCGCACCTCCGGCTTCCGGCGGTGAATGAAGTCCGCAAGATAGGTCACGCCGATCGGGTAGACCTTCTTGCAAGGCAGAAAAATGTAGAGGACGGATTGCATAGAACAGTTGTGAATCGTGAATGATGGGGTGTGACGCGAAGATGCCGACGGCTACCTCAACACGAAAGACGCATCA
>Ga0268299_1002577_pt1 | contig 20847 bp, 20 predicted proteins | sample NOBtaG_FD_193484 | JGI IMG/M metagenome (GOLD analysis project Ga0268299, IMG submission 193484) | Activated sludge microbial communities from bioreactor in Nijmegen, Gelderland, Netherland - NOB reactor | ecosystem: Engineered > Bioreactor > Aerobic > Activated sludge | place: Netherlands... | reverse complement strand
ATAAAGCCCTCCTTTGTCAGCATCCGTCCCTCCTCCCATGGTAGCCATGACTCGAGGGACATTGTGGTCGCTGTGAAGGGGACTTCCTAGATCGGTGTTCAGAAGACTTCTATCATCGGTGCTGACACCTCACGACCATCGCGGATCACATGGTGGCGGGTGGGGCGGGGGATCAGACCATGACCTACGACAGTCTGGACCGGCTGACCGAGGCCGAAGGCCCCTATGGAACCGGTGGGGCGACGGCGTCGATTACCTACAGTTACAACGAAATTGGGAATCTGACGGCCAATTCCCAGGTGGGCAGTTATACCTATCCAACCAGTGGCTCAAGCAGCGTGCGCCCGCATGCCGTGAGCACGGCGGGCAGCAACACGTACAGCTATGATGCCAACGGGAACATGACTGCAGGGGCGGGCCGGTCGTTCACGTACAATCTGGAAAACAAACCGCTCACGATCACGATCGGAGGACAGACCACCACGTTCGTCTATGACGGCGACAATGGTCGCGTGAAGAAGATCGTGGGGAGCACGACAACGCGCTATATCAGCCAACTCTATGAATGCGAGAACACGAGCTGCTCGCGGATGATCTTCGCGGGATCGGAACGTGTCGCGACGCTGGTGCCGAGCGGTGGGGTTCACTATTACCATCCTGACCATTTGGGCTCGTCGTCCGTGATAACCGACGAGACCGGTGCAAAGGTCCAAGCCCTCACCTACTATCCGTACGGCGCGACCCGCACGAACAACTCACCGGTCACGCCGGCGGTCAACGTGCCCTACAAATACACCGGCAAGGAACTCGATGCCAGCACCGACCTCTATTATTACGGGGCTCGGTACTATGATCCGTTGCTCGCCCGGTTCCTCAGTGCGGACACCCTCGTACCGAATCCGCGCGATCCGCAAGAACTGAATCGTTACACCTACGCCGGCAGCAATCCCTTTCTGTACACCGATCCCACCGGGCACTTTAAGATCAAATTCACGAAGTTCTTCCAGCGCGCCTTGGGGGATGTCGGCACGGCGGTGGTTGGCGTGCTTGGGCAAAGCTTCGGTGGGACGCTATCATGGACGAATCCGCTACTGGGTGCTGTCGTCTCCGGGTTAGGGACGGCAGTCCTGACCCAATCCAAGACGGGGCGGTACACTTTGGCAGGAGAAATTGTTGTGGCCTCGGCCGTGGCAAGTTTCGCGTGTGGAGGCTGTGGAGCAACTGTGACTTTCCCATTAGTAGGAGCTCAAGTAAGTGCGATACCAGCTTCCGCAACTGTGGGGGCGATTGGTGTGGGAACGTTGGGCGGTATTTCAGCCGCAAAGGCAGGCGGAGACATCAGTAGCGGGGTGCTTGTAGGGACAGCCTTGGGAGCGGCTAGTGGAGCACTAAATGGATACCTTGGGGCTTTGTCTAACCAAGTGGTTGCTTCTGGAGGGCTCTCGTTTGCATCATTCGGTTCCGCAGGGCCCCTTCTGTATGCTGGGGGCCTTAATATGGCTGGTGCGACAATCTTGAATGCCGCAAGTGGCGCAGCTATCGGGTACGGGGGCGGGCGTGGGGATGTGAATACAATGCTTCAGACGGGGGGCCGCAGCGTGGCAGGGAGAGTGACGACCAGTTCTGTGACAGCGATGCTCGGAGTAGCGCTTGGACTGACCGGACCTCCTCAAGACTTTAAACTGGGGTGGGAGGGTGGCCTTCAACTTACGATCACAAAGTCTATGGCGGTCAGCGTTGCCAATTTCGTCACGTTGTTCGGAGGGAATGCTCCACAATGGAGCGAACTCGAGAATGATAGACTTCGGCAACAGATGAGAAAGCCGTGAACCTAGAATTCAGTAGGATAAGTATAGAGAAGACGGAAATGGTATGCGAATTAAGGGAGCACTGTGTTTTATGGCATTAAAATGGCCACTCAGAAGAGTACAGAACCTTAGGCTAGGAATCTTGATCATCCTACTTCAACTTACTGTGCTTGTAGGTTGCTTTCCCAAGGCAACAGGCCCACTCTTTCAGCGTTCAATAGAAATGGCCCCCGAGCAATCGATCGTCTATCTGTACTATCCATGGTTTGGATGGAATGTTTTTCCGCGGGAAGTATTTGTCGATGGAGTCAGCCTCACCACACTCCACGGAGCAGAATACTATCCTTATCTAACTGCTCCAGGCAGGAAGAGCTTCACCTTGCAGGATGACGAATTGAAACGCCGCATTGACTTGAAATTGGAACCGAACCGAGCGTATTTCCTAAAAGTGGATTACGCTCCTCTTGCTTGGATGCTCACTCCAAGTGGGACACTAACTCTAGAAGAAGTGCCGGAAGCAGTCGCGTTGGAGGAAATCAGCAAGTGTCGACTCATGTCTGATGTGGATGGAACAACAGGTGACAATCATGGGATGATAAGGAAATAAATACACCCTGAAACGGATGCTAGTAGTGGGCGACCTGGAATCTTCGCTAATAGGGTCGTATACCTCCACCGCCAAAAGAGTCATTTAATGGCGGACGTCAAGTCTCGTGATAGGCAAAGCGACACCTTCAATCGTGAACGAAACCGATATCAATGATGGCCGATGGCTTGCCCTTTTCTAACTTAAGCTGCTAAAACCGTCACGTCGATTTCAAAGAACCAAGTTTCTGATCCCCCTCTGGAAAATCCCGTTGGGGACACCACTTTCCACGGAGTGCCTCGTTTCAGACAGCAGTGGCAAATAGCTGCCAGTCCCAGTCACGCGATACCCCTTTCGATCCCCATCCTGCATGGTCTCCAAGCGTAATGGGCGTTCCATCAAGACCCGAAGCAGTCGTCTGGCAGAAGTAATGTGGCGCCCTAGGAGCGCTCGCGTATCTGCGAACCGCGCTTTCAGTTCACGTTTGAGGCGAGCCTCATCGAGATGGGGGACATGTTCAGGCCGCGTGAGTCGTTCCAGGTCCGCGATCAGGGAGCGTTTTCGCTCTTCCTCGTTGGCGAGCCGCTCAAACAGCGCACTCTCCTTTCGACCGTTAGCGACGGCGTCGACCAAATTCTTCAACTGAGCCTCAATTAGGGACAATTCGCGCTCAATCCTAGAGCGATGATCAAGCTGCACGCTCGCCCCGGCTCTGTGTTTAGTCAATGCCTTTTCGATGGCGACTTTTAGCATTTCCTCGGTCAGCGCCTCCTCGATAGCCTTTAGGACTGTTTGGTCAAGTAGTTCTTGTTCCACGAGCAAGGAATTCTTACAAATCGACGAGCCGCGAGACTTGTAATAGCTGCACCCATAGAAGCGTCCCTTTTCCCGGTGATAATCCTGCCCTACGATCGTCATGGGTCCCCCACAATGGGCGCAGCGTGCCATTCCCGTGAGAAGATACTTCGACTCGACATCACGGAAGGCCGAGCGTCGTTGCCCTTTCCTTTTCTCCAGCCGTTTTGCCACGGAGTCCCACAGTTCGGGAGAAATGATCCTCAAATCGGGAGCATCTAAGCGAATCCAATCTTTTTCATTGCGTTCCCGCCGCTTCTTGGTACCTCCTCGCACGATTTTTTCGTGTTGGTTCCAGACAATTTCTCCCTTGTACAGTGGTCGGCGTATAATTTCTCTCACGGCAGTGGGCGCCCAGCCCCGCGGACTCTGGCGTGGCGCGGGAGTACATTCCTCATTGAGTCGTTTGGTGATACGGCCGATCCCGACGCCGCCTGCAAACATCTCGAAGATCTGGCGGACAACGGCGGCCTCAGCCGCATTGATCACGCGAAGCACATGAAGTCTTCGCCCCTCGGCAGAAAGAATCTCCCGATTATCGTATCCAAAGACCTTCCCGCCAGTGACATGTCCGGCCTTTGCTTTCCGGAGCATCGCGTCATAGGTCCTCTGTTTAGCGCGCTCACGCTCCATTTCAGACGCGAAATTAGTAAGTGAGAGCAGCACCTTGTCGAGGGCGTTGTCGAGGGTACGCTCACGATCTTCCAGATAGAAGAAGACTCGTATTCCTGCGTCCATAATTTGCTTCAGGGCATAAGATGTTTCAATGGATTCCCGCCCCAGCCGAGACTCCTCGGACATGATCAGCAGATGGAAGGTGGGACGAGGTTTGAGAGCATTCATGAGCCGAATGAACCCCGGTCGCTTCACAAACTCCGCCCCGGAAACACCGTCATCCACGAAGATATGCTCCTCAGAGACATTCCACCCCTTGCTCGCAGCGTACGCCTTTGCGTGTTCAATCTGCCGGGTGACGGATTTCTCCTCCTCAATCACTCCAGATTGTTCAGTGGACTTCCGTGCGTATATGGCTGCAATCACTGGGCTACTCCTTCGGTTCCGACACGTCTTCGTTCTTTTCGAATTCCAGGGACTGTAACTCCAATCCTGCAAGCGTCATAGCGCTCTGGTGATTATCAGTCAATGGCCATTTTTGTCCGTACTTCGCATGGGTTTTGGCCATAGGTCTGCTATCTGCTTGAAGATCCGCAAGCAGCGCATCGGCAAGAATTGATGAAATTTCATCTCGGATGTGACTCGGGAGGGGAGAGGTGGTCCTTTTGGGCCGAGAATTACTCACTCTGTTGAGTAGCTTAGGTTTTGCCCGTTCCATCTGAATAGCTTCTCCTCAAGTGATCCAAAGCCCCTCTCTCACTACGCGGAAGCGCCCCGTCTTCCGCAGGTTGGGTCGAAGAGTGAGCCCCCAGTGGATACGGCCCGGGGCCGGGGAGCAGCGGAGCAGGCCTTCCCGGTCCCCTCCGTGCCGGTCTCCGTCCCTCCAGTCCTGCCCGCTGCGAGAACCCCGTGCCGCCTCCTTCGTTACGCCCCACCCTTGGTTGGTGAAGGGTGGGGCTAGAACATAATTTCAGAAGGAGGCGGACATGTCCGTTGACAGTTCTCTCGGTTCCTCGAACGGTGGACGGCCACTGAGCCCGGTTCGGAAATACGCGGTCCCTCGGTACCGTGTCACGCTCGTGCGTGAGGGCCGTGCCCTTCCGGCGGCGGAATCGGTCCATACGTCGGATGGTGCGGTCGCCATCCTCCGGCCGTTGTTTGCCGGTCTGGACCGGGAGCAATTCTTAATCTGCGGCCTGGACGCCAAGCACAAGCTCATCGGGATCAATGTCGTCTCCACAGGCTCCCTCAATCTGACCATTGTTCATCCTCGCGAGGTCTTCAAGCCGCTAATCCTGATGAATGCCGGTGCCTGGATCTGCGCCCACAATCACCCCTCCAGTGACATCACGCCGAGCCCCGAAGACCGCGCCCTGACCAAGCGGCTGCGCGAGGCAGCTGATCTCTTCGGAATTCCGCTGTTGGATCATCTCATCCTCGCCGAAGAACGCTACTACAGCTTCGCCGACCAAGGCTGGCCCGGCGCTTAGCGGAGCAGCCGCAACACCCAAGCGGCCCCGGCAGCCACCAACGCCAGCCCGATCGCCGCCGTCCCCCAGGCGACCAGATCGATAGCCAGCGCATTGCCAATGGTTTGAATCTGTTGCGCCGTCATGTTGGAACTCCTTTGCCATTTCCTGACCGCCTCGATTGGGAGTAAAGGAGGCAGGCTGCTGCCAGCCTGCCTCCATGGGCTCGCTCAGCCCACAATTGCGCGGACGCGCTTAAAGGCGTAGATCGCCAACGCCACGCCAATCAAGGCCGTGGCCCACAAGAGCAGATCGGCCCGCACCGTGGCCACATCTGCCGAGACCGGAAACAACTGCGCCTGCGACAGCGCCGGCACACCCAAGGCGAACACGAACGCCATGAGCAGTCCCCCAAGCCCTTTGACCCAACCCCATCCCTTCATACGGCACCTCCTTGTGCTGGTGGTGGTTCCGTCCACCCACGCCGCCGGATGACTCGCCGGCGGACGAGCGCCTCAGTAAGTCTGAGGCAGAATCAATTTGATGATCAGGCCGACGGCGAAGCCGCCGAGCCAAAAGATCGCGGTGAAATAGGTCATCGCTTCAATCGCCGGCAGGTCCATAGAACACTCCTTCGCCAATGAGCCGCATTGAGCCATCTTCATAGACTTCCGAGACCATCAGGCCATAGCGTCCGGTAATTTGAGCGGCCGTGAGGATCTCGCCACTGTCCAGGAGATAGCGCCAGCCTTGACGGTCCTTACTCATTCCCGCTCCGCCGAGGATTCGAACGGGTCGCTTCGGGACAGGCCGAGAAGTTGCTGTCGGAGAAGACATGCCCAAGGGATTCAGCAGAGTCGCCGAACCGGAGACTGGTGCGCCGATGGTGGTGGTTGCGGCAGGAGTTGACCCGCCGGAAGAGACTGGCTTGCTCGCACTTAACGACGACCATGGACGCCAAACCATGAGACCGATGGCAAACAGTCCTGCGGCAATGCCGATCGCGACCCGCGCCGACTTAAAGACGGTATGACTGCGCTTCTCTTCCCGAATGGCTGCCGACGCATAACTGGAATAGTAGGCATAGATCGCCGGCGAATACGTTCCGACAAAGGCCCGAATGACTTCGTGATCTTCGGGGTTCCCACGCACCTTACCTTGATACTTCTTCGAGAGGCCGACAAAGGCCAGCCTCCGAAACTTCACCGTGGCTTCAATGAGTCGCGTGACACCTTGGGACATCTGCCGAAAATCCTGGCTCATGAGCAGAATGTCCACCCCGTAATGACGATGGGTTTCGAGCCAGCGCAGCAGACCCGGTTCCACTTTTTGCATCGACCGAAACACGGTTTGCGCTTCGTCGATAATCACCGCCGATCCCGGTTCGACATGGGGAAACGCTTGGAGGACTTCCACGGAATCCTTCCAGATGGTGATCTGTTGCTCGAGGGTAGACAGTTCAATACCCGTGAACAGGGAAAGACGATCTAAATAGATCCCATCGACGGCGATATAGAGCCGTCGGCCTTGTTTCACCCAGGGCAAGAACTTCTCGCAGATCGCGTGATACGATTTCCCTGAGCCCGGCACCCCTTCATACAGTTCGATCATCGAAGACTCCTGAGATACACCCAGATCCAGAGAGCTAAAATCACCGTCCAGGCATAGGCCCAGCCCATCACCAGTTGGTTCATGAGCCCCACCGTACGAACGGAATAGTTTGCAAAATGAATCTTGTCCCCATGGCGCTCGCCACGATGGCCAGCGCCTGACTCATGCCGGTCGCGCCCAGCACCCACGCATATTGATCGGGAATCACCGGCAGGGTGAGCCCTGCCGTCCCAATGGTGGCGAGCGTGCTGTCCGCCACGGAGAGCAGGGAATCCCAGATCCCGAGGCCCCAATCCGTGAGGGAGAAGAAGAACTCCTGTAGCCAGCAATAGATGAGGGTCAGAATCGCGGTCATGTCGTTTGCCCTCCACCGACGAAGATGATGCGGTAGGCAGCAATGGAGGCTGTGGCGATGACCAATGTTCGGAGCACGGTGAAGAACCAGGCCCATTGGTTAAAATCGACTTGCTGGCTGCCAAAGAAGGCCGAGGGCAAGGCAATCACCGGCAAGGTCGAGGGCCACGTCAGCGACTTCAAGAGATTCAATGTGCCGAGTAAGCCACTGTTGGCCCAGATGGTCTGATGCCCTTGGAGGACCGTGCCAAAGGTCCGGCTCTCATGGGACCCCACTGTGCATGATGCCGTCGCTTGCGTCTCTTCGTGTTGTGTTGTGGAGCCGTCCGGATTCTGCGTCGTGGTGGTTGTTGTAGTCGTTGTCTGCTGCTGCGTGTTCTGCTGTGGCGTACTGGCCGGAGGCGGCACGGTATCGACGACAACAATGTCTCCGGCAGGCACCGGCTTCGGCTTCACGGTCGTCGGCATCTCGGTCGGCGTCACCGCTTGAGAGATGGTGGTATCGGCCGGCTGGGTCGTGCCAGTGGTGCCGACCGGATTCGTATGAGCTTCGACCGACTTCGGATCACTGGCCGGGAGGCCCCCGACGAAGTTGGCCACTTGCTGCTGCGTCGGGGGAACCAAACCCTCTTGAATCGGTGAGGTGGAGCCGGGAATGCCTTTTCGATGGCACACATACAAGGTGTATCCGCCGACGGCAGGACCATTCACAAAGAAGTTGCCGGTGAAGAAGACGGCCGTACTGAGGCTTTGAAACGGCCCTACGACCCAATCATGTTGATACTCCGTATCCACCGCACACAGCGGGACATTCGTTGCACTGAACTGAATCGTCGCATTCGGATAGGCTGGGTTACCCGGTGTATTGGTCCCGAAACCAGGGAACGTCTGGACGCCCGCATTGGTACTGGCGACTTGCCAGCCGCCCGGCGTGGAGGCGGCGGTTTTCACCGCTGAAAGATCAGACTGGGAGTAGTACATCTGAGCCAGCACCAAACCGGCGCTCACTCCGAGCGCAGCCCATCCCACGGGACCTGCCACCATGCGCACGGCCATCGAAGCGGCGGAAGGTGCCACGGCTGCTGTAGCAACTTGAGAAGCTAGGGCCGAGCGTTGCGCGGCCAGATAGGCAATGCGTTCGGCTTGCGCGATAACCCTCGAATACTGCGTGGCGGTTTGGGCCAGCGATTCACCTGGTGTCACACAGAAGGAAACCAAGAGGCCCCAGATGAGGGTGAGGTAACTGGTTAATGAGAGCAGTTTCACAATCGTCCCACTCCGAGACCGGTGAGGAAGGCCAGTAAGAAGATCGCGACCAGAATAATTGTCAGATCCACCGGCCTTCCTCCCTCTGCCGTTACTTCAGGACTTCCAATCCAGACAAATCGAAAAACACGCGGCCCGTCTGTTCGAATTTCCGCACTTCGATCGATGCGCGGGCCTGTTTGCCTTCGGCCTGCTTGCAGACCTCGATCAACGGCATTTGATCCTCCGGAATCCCCAAACGCAGCACCCCCGGATCTTTGCCCTTCACATAAAAATCCACCGATCTGTAAACCTTGCCTTCCCGGCTCCTCCGTTCCACATAGCCCTGCACTGCGCCATCCGCTTTGACTTGCATCGTCGAGACCTCCTGAATAGTGAGTGAATTTCGAGTCAGCCAAGCGCCTGACCCACACGCCCCGGCCTTCGGACCGGGCTTTTGGCCTGAGACAGAATTCCGAATCGCATGCCGTACAGCTCAGATACAGAGCCCCCTGTTCCCATTTGCACCGACAACCTCTTGTTCCACAGCCTGGACACATGCGTCGCCACGACCCGTTATGAAACTCTAAGGACATAGGGGGTCCCTCGCTTACGCTGCTTCAGCAACGCATAGTGCTTCTGCGTCCATCGCTTGGTACCCGCATAGATCATCTCGAGCAGAAACTGATCCCCTCTACAGGCCACCACCACCGCCAACATGGGACTGATGGCATTCGCCAGCCAAGCGGCCACGTCATCCAATCGCTGCTGAATCCGTTCGACGACGAGCCGGCATCGCATAAAGCCTTCAGTCAAAGCTTTCCACCAGCTCACCAACGGTGCCCGATACTTCTCGTAGGATTCCGCTTCTCGCGTGGTCTCGCGGAAATCGACATAGGAACGCAGCACGCCAACCAAAAACGCCCGCCAATCTTCGGAATCGAGCGTGAGGAGAGCCTTGGCGCAGGCTTGAGCTCGATCCTGTTTGAACTCCAGCTCCCATCGGACGCCATACAATCCCGCGTCTTCTCGGCCTTTGGCTTGGAGTTCCAGCCGTTTGTCATAGACCCGGAGCATCGTTTGACTCTCTCGACTCCCGAAGTAGAGTGTCTCTCCGGTCCGGACGCCCTCACGATGATTGGAGGCTTGGATGACTTTGAATTGCTTCGAACGACTCACCACCTGTCCGGCCTCCACGGCGAGCCGAACGGTCTCCACTGCGACAGACGCCTCCCGGTCGTCCAGCGCCACATCGATGCGGGTGACATGGCCCTTTTGGGCAAAGATCCAGGCCAACACCGTCTTCAGCTTCGTCTCGTCCCACTGGGAGACAATCCCAGCTGAGAGATCCACATGCACTTCCTTCGGATTGCGAGGAGCACCCGTCCCCAGTTTCCCGACTCCCGTCTTCCCCTGCGTCATGAGCTGCGCCATCGGATAGCCGCGAAAGCCGGTCTCACTCTGGAACCAGTCGCCACCAATCAGCGCAATTACGTCCGCCACTTCAGCCTTTGGCAGCGTGAAAGCCAGCCAATCGATGGTCTGAGTAAATCCTCCAGAACCTGTCATTTCTTCCCCCTTGGCTTCTGTGCGATAGACGCCCCCGTCTTACCAAGTCGGGGGCTGGGCCGCTGCGCGCGCCGCCGGCTGGCGCCGCCGGTCGCGCTGCGCTGTCCCTCGTTCTTCCTGGACTCGACAAAGCTGATATCATTGCCCCTGGATTTCAGAGCTTCCTTAACGCGTTCCAGGTCGAAGCGCACAAACCGACAGAATCGATCAACAGGAATCTCCCCCTTACGATAGGCCCGGCGAATCGACTTCGGGCTGACTTTGAGGACAGCGGCCAACTCATCGACGGTCAACCATGTTTGCTCCATCGCATCTCCTTTACGTTTCGACGCACGATGCATGGCCGAACCATACGCATCGGCGTGCGGTGGTGAAAGAGGCCCGTTCGTGGACACTAGAGGACAGCAGGGGACACTGAGGGACAGGAGTTCACGGCAGAAAAGACAAGGATACAGAATGCCGTTAGGAGGGTGTCGGGGAGAGCTCGAAAGATCACCACGATCTCCTCGTCGCAGACGGCACTCATGCAGGCCGCTCCAGACGTGGCGAAAACAGCACGCCTGAATTTCAGAGCAGCACACCAAGACTCAGGCGTTATGTGGAAGGCGTGAGTGTGTTAAATACGTAGATGCACATATCGGCATCGTTTTTTGCGAAAAATCGTCACTAGGGCCGAAAAATAGTCATTAGGGACAAATGGCCCTAGCAGCTCGCTTTCTTGCCCGATCTCAACTCGATCTTGGCTAACCAGGCGCTGTCCGATCGAATGCAAACCAAATGCGAAGGAAGCTAGAGAGGCAACACGATCAAACCGATATCAATACGTCGTATGGAAGAACTGCAGCGGCAAAGGGAGCAAAAAAAGTAAGTCGAACAGCCGATAAATGGTCCTCCTAGAGTGACTTACATTCTTAACCTAGTCTTTTCTCCCAAGAATGCGTGCTCGCCGCCAATTATAAGCAAGTGATTTCATAGCTTAAAAAGGGTATCTTAGCTGTCAAAATTCGGCAGGCGAGGATGGCTAAGCCCTCCAATGAATAGGACATATCCTATTGCTCCACATTTCTGATCTTGAGCATGGAACTAATCGATAACATTAGCCGCCTCCTCGGTGATGACTTGAAACAAGCTATCCACCCTGGATCGAGGCTCAAGGTGGCCGCTTCGTGCTTTTCCATTTATGCGTTTGAGGCGCTCAAGGCGGAGTTAGAAAAAATAGAATCACTCCAGTTCATTTTCACCTCACCCACCTTCGTCCCCGGCGAGGTCACCGACAAGTTCAGAAAAGAACACCGCGAGTTTCACATCCCCAAGCTGGAGCGAGAACGCAGCTTGTACGGCAGTGAGTTTGAGGTACGCCTTCGCAATGAATTGACGCAGAAAGCCATTGCCAAAGAATGCGCCGAGTGGATGCGCCAGAAGGCCAGCTTCCGGTCGAATCGCGGCCTGGCACCCATGCAACAGTTCGCGGCTGTCACGTCGAGCGGGAAAGAATCCATATATCTTCCGCTTCACGGATTTACTGCCGTCGATCTCGGGTATGAAAAGGGCAATGCGATCTCCAACTTCGTCAATCGGATCGACGAACAGCCCCTCACGGCAACCTACCTCTCGCTATTCGATCAGATCTGGAACGATCCCGAGAAACTCGAAGACGTCACGGCAAGGCTCTGTGAACACATCGTTTCCGTGTATCAGGAGAATTCGCCCCAGCGCATCTACTTCCTGATGCTCTACAACATCTTCAGCGAGTTTCTTGAAGACATTAGCGCCGATGTGTTGCCCAACGACCGCACCGGGTATCAAGACAGCCTGGTCTGGAAGAAGCTGTTCAACTTCCAGCGCGACGCCGCCACGGGTGTGATCAATAAACTGGAGACCTACAACGGCTGCATTCTCGCCGACAGTGTGGGGCTTGGGAAAACCTTCACTGCGCTGGCTGTCATCAAATACTATGAATTGCGCAATCGATCTGTCCTGGTGCTCTGCCCGAAGAAACTGGCAGACAATTGGCTGACCTACAAAGGCAATCTGGTTACCAACATCTTTGCGAAAGACCGCTTCGGCTACGACGTGCTCTGCCATACAGACCTGCTTCGAGACAGTGGATATTCATTTGGGTTGGCTCTGAACCGGGTGAACTGGGGCAATTACGACCTAGTCGTCATCGACGAGTCGCACAATTTCCGCAACAACACCGCGTTCGAAGACCGTGAGACTCGATATCAGCGCCTCTTGAATCAAGTCGTCCGGCAGGGGGTAAAGACTAAGGTCTTAATGCTATCTGCTACCCCCGTGAACAATCGATTCACGGACCTCCGCAACCAACTCGCATTAGCCTATGAGGGAGACCCCGAAAACCTCAGCACCAAGCTGAAATCCGAAAGACATATCGACGAGATTTTCAGGCGCGCGCAGGCTGCCTTTAACGCCTGGTCGAGCCTTCCTCCGGAAGAACGGACCCCCGCCGCGATTTTGAACTCGCTCGACTTCGACTTTTTCGAGCTTCTCGACAGCGTGACCATTGCCCGCTCCCGCCGGCACATCCAGACCTACTACGACACCAAGGACATTGGCACCTTTCCGGAGCGGCTAAAACCATTGTCCTTTCATTGTCAGCTCACCAACCGCAAGGATGTCATCGGCTTCAATGAGATCTTTGCGCGACTCAATGCCCTCACACTCGCGGTCTATGCACCGCTCAGCTACGTGCAGCCAAGCCGGGTGGCTCAATATGAGCAGTTGTACGATCCCGGTGCAATGATTGGGCACGGGAATCTGAAGCAGTCCGGTCGGGAGAAGGGTATTCAGGCGCTGATGACCGTCAATTTGCTCAAGCGCCTGGAAAGCTCCGTCCATTCGTTTCGTCTCACGCTTAAGAGCCTTGCCGAGCATCTCCATCACACGCTGGATAAGATCGCGGCGTTCCAGAGATCTGGCCGCGCCGCCACCTTCGCCGATGTTTCTCCTGCCTTTGCGAACACAGAACCGGACGATGACGCTGAATTCCCTAGCCCGGACGACACGCAGATCGGCAACAAGGTGCAAATCAATCTCTCAGACATGGATATTCCTCGCTGGGAGCATGAGCTGCGTGCCGACCTCGGCATCATCGAAGAATTGATTGCGGAGATGCATAAAGTCACGCCCTCTGATGACGCGAAGCTCCAGCATCTCAAGACCACGATCCTCAGCAAGCTGGCGTCACCCATCAATCCAGGAAACAAGAAGGTGCTATTGTTCACCGCCTTCGCCGATACAGCGGACTATCTGTATGAGCATCTCGCACCGTTCTTTCTGGAAAAAAAGCAGCTCCATACGGGTAAGGTGACCGGGGCGGACAGCCCCAAGAGCACGCTCAAGAAAAGCTACGATTTCCAATCGCTGCTCACGCTGTTCTCCCCGCGATCCAAGGAAAAAGCCGCCATCCTCCCCAAGGAATCGGGGGAGATTGATCTATTGATCGGCACCGACTGCATCTCCGAAGGGCAGAACCTTCAAGATTGCGACTATCTCATCAACTACGACATTCACTGGAATCCGGTTCGGATTATCCAACGGTTTGGCCGCATTGATCGCATCGGTTCAAGAAACCGCTCGATCCAATTGGTCAACTACTGGCCCGACATTACGCTGGACGAATACATCAACCTCAAAGAGCGCGTCGAAAATCGGATGGTCATCGCCGATGTCACCGCCACAGGCGATGATAATCCACTCGACTCACGGGCGAACGATGTGGCCTACCGCCGCGAGCAACTTAGGCGTTTGCAAGAGGAAGTCATTGAGCTCGAAGACCTCAAGACAGGAGTCTCCATCACCGACCTCGGGTTGAATGATTTTCGAATGGACCTGGTGAACTATGTCAAAACTCAAGGCGATCTTGCGAGACTACCGAATGGCATGCATGCCGTCGTTCCGGCTGCGCCCGAGCGTGGTCTTGTTCCTGGCGTCATCTTTGCCCTGCGCAATCGCAATGAGCGGGTAAACATCAATCGACAGAATCGCCTACACCCCTATTATCTTGTGTATGTCGCACAGGACGGGAATGTCGTCGTACACCACACGGACCCCAAGCGACTCCTCGATCTCGCGCGGGCCGCCTGTAAGGATCGAAGTGATCCCATCCCGGAGATCTATCAGCCGTTCAACCGAGCCACCCAGGACGGTCGCCGTATGGATGCCTACTCAGCGCTCTTACAGAAAGGCATCCAGTCCATGATTGCGATAAAGGAGGAGAAGGATATAGATAGCCTCTTTGCCGGTGGAAAGACCACAGCACTGTTGAACACGATTAACGGCCTCGGTGATTTTGAATTAGTCGCATTTCTTGTGGTTCAAGCACCGGCGTGAATCTCTATGTTTGCTTACCCAAAGCAAGCCGAGTTTAACAGGCTGGTCCCAAAGACCAAGATCTACGCGCATGCAAGAGTGTCCAAGCGAATCAAGGAGCTGTTTGCAAAACAAGTCGGCGAAATTCTGTGGAAATACAAGCTCTCGCCGGAAACGATCAACCTGCCGGCGAGAAATGGGATCAATGAGATTCAGGTGTTTGACGTGACGCTCAAGACGCCGGAACTGGACCCAGATGTGCTCCAGGCAATCGACAAAGCCATTCCCTTCCCATTGATCTTCCAACTCAAGTACGACGGGCAGGTTGTCTTTGCTGCCTCCTACAAGCGGCCAAGCGAAGCCGACGCGTCGAAGTGGGTGATCGAGGCGACCTTTCAAACCGCTCCTCGTCCGGTGGGGGTCGAACGTCCGCCCCTCCCTGTTGCGCTTGACCTCGCTGGTCTATACGAGCACATTGTCCGGTGCCATATCCCATTTCCCCAGCGCCCAGGCGAAGGCCTAGCCGAACATATCGCACGTTTCAATCAACTGGAGGCGAAGAAGAAGGTCCAGCAAAAGCTAAAGGCGAGGCTGGCGCAAGAAAAGCAATTCAACCGGAAAGTGGAGATGAATGCCGCGTTGCGCACACTCTCACAAGAACTCGAAACGCTTTCTAACTAAGAAGCGGACATCTATGGAAAAGCTGAAGATGCATACGCCGAATATCACCGCGGAGAATGTGGAGAAGCTCGCTGCCCTATTCCCGAACTGCGTCACCGAGACGAGGGACGAAAAGACGGGGCAGCTCAAGCTGGTGATTGATTTTGACCAGCTTCACCAGGAGCTGTCCGACCACGTCGTGGATGGGCCACGGGAACGGTATCACCTCGACTGGCCGGGTAAGCGAGAGGCGTTGCTGGCTGCCAATGCGCCAATTGCCAAGACGCTACGCCCTTGCCGTGAGGAGAGCGTGGACTTCGATACCACCAAAAATCTCTTCATTGAAGGCGACAACCTGGATGCTCTGAAGCTTCTCCAGGAAACTTACCTCGGCAAGGTCAAGATGATTTATATCGACCCCCCATACAACACCGGGGGTGATTTTCTCTACGATGATGACTTCTCAGAAAATGCTAGTGACTACTTGTCTCGTTCACAGCAGGTTGGAACAGATGGAGCCCGTTTGAACGTCAATACTGAGCTTAACGGAAGATTTCACTCGGATTGGCTTACTCACATCTATCCGCGTTTGAAGATCGCGCGTAATCTCCTGGCCAGTGATGGATCGATTTTCATTTCAATAAATGATAGAGAAATTCCGAATCTACGTAAAGTCTGCGATGAGATCTTTGGCGAGCATAACTTGCTAGGTTGTATTGTATGGAAGAATGCTACTGACAACAATCCTTCCAATGTTGTCGTCGAACACGAGTACGTTCTAGTTGTTTGTAAGGATCACAACGAGATTGAAACTTCGTGGCAATCGGCTGTCTCAGATGTCAAGCAGTTGCTCGTGAACAAGGGTAAGGAACTTGTTACTGCCTATCACGATCCAGATAAATTGCAAGCCGCTTACACGGTGTGGTTCCGAAAGCATAAAGCAGAGTTGTGGCCACTAGACGGGTATAAGTATATCGATGCTGGTGGCGTGTATGCTGGTATCAGGGGTGTCCATAACCCTGGCAAAGAAGGGTATCGTTATGACGTAATCCATCCTGAAACCGGTCGTCCGTGCAAACAACCGCTCATGGGGTACAGATTTCCAGAAGAGACTATGAAACGTCTCTTAGATGAAAAGAAGATTATCTTCGGGGACGATCACAATAAGTTAATCGAACTGAAAGCCTACGCTCACGAATACCAAGAAAAGCTTTCTAGTGTGATCGAGCTTGATGGACGATCCGGGGCGTATGATTTGAGGACACTTTTCCCAGAATTCAAAACCGCTTTCAAAAATCCGAAGCCAGTCAATTTTCTTCAACGATTTCTTTCGCTGACCCTCAAAACAAACGGGGATATAGTATTGGACTTCTATGCCGGGTCATCGACGACTGCGCACGCAACCATGGAACTGTGTCGTAATGACGGTATTACTAGGCGGTTCATCATGGTTCAGCTTCCAGAGCCGTGCGGTCCTGATTCGGAGCCTGCAAAAGCAGGCATCCTAACAATCGCCGATCTGAGCAAGGAGCGCATTCGTCGGGCCGGGCAGAAGACTAGTGCGGACCAGGAGAAGTTCCCGCGTTCAGATGGAGGCGTACCGCCTTCATCGGATATAGCCGAAAAGACTTCAAAGTCTCTTGATATCGGTTTCCGTGTCCTCAAGATCGACACGTCCAACATGAAGGATGTGTATTACGCGCCAGATGAAATGAAGCAGGATCAACTGGCGCTTCACACAGATAACATCAAAGAAAATCGCACGCCGGAAGATCTGCTCTTCCAAGTGCTGGTGGATTGGGGCGTGGATCTGGCCTTGCCCATCGCCCAAGAAACGATTGCCGGAAAGACCGTGTTCTTCGTGGATGGTAATGCGTTGGCCGCTTGCTTTGACTCGCATATCAGCGAGGATCTCGTGAAGGAACTTGCGAAGCGGAAACCGCTACGCGCCGTATTCCGCGACAGCAGCTACAACAGCGACAGTACGAAGATCAACGTCGAACAAATCTTCACACTCCTGAGCCCCGCCAGCAAAGTGAAGTCCCTGTAACGCATGAAACTGAAATTCAAACAGCAGGGCTACCAGACTGATGCTGTAAAGGCGGTGGTCGATTGCTTTGCTGGGCAACCTAAGAGCCGTGGCTCCAAGTATGCCATCGATCCTGGCCGTGCCGCTGCGGGCAGCACAGTCGCGATCCCTTGGGCTGAAGACGGTTTTGCGAACGCTAGCGTCACGCTCGCTCCAATTCAGCTGCTGGAGAATGTGCAAGGCGTGCAGCGTCGCCATAGTCTTGCAGTATCGCCGGAGCTGAAGAAAACTCCTGTCTGCGACGTGAATCTTGACATAGAGATGGAGACCGGGACGGGCAAGACGTACTGCTACATCAAAACGATGTTCGAGCTGAACCGGGAGTACGGGTGGAGCAAGTTCATCGTGGTGGTGCCCAGCATTGCCATCCGTGAAGGGGTGTCGAAGTCGTTCGAGGACATGGCCGAACACTTTCTCGAACAGTACGGCAAGCGCATCCGGTACTTTGTCTATAACTCAAAGGACCTTCCCAAGCTGGAGAGCTTTTCGTCCGACGCCGGGATCAACGTCATGATTATCAATGTGCAAGCGTTTAATGCCCGCGGCGAGGATGCTCGGCGCATTTATATGGAACTGGACGATTTCCAATCCCGCAGGCCTATCGATGTAATTAAGAAGAACCGGCCTATTCTGATCCTCGACGAGCCGCAGAAGATGGAGGGGAAGGCCACGACGGAAAAGCTGGTGGAGTTCAAGCCACTGATGATTCTGCGATACTCCGCTACCCATAAGACGGAGCACAACAAGGTGTATCGGCTCGATGCCATTGACGCCTACAACCAGAAGCTCGTGAAAAAGATCGCTGTGCGTGGCGTTACCGTGAAGGGGCTGGCAGGAACCAACGCTTATCTCTATCTGGAGTCCATCAAGATCGCAACGACCAAACCGCCAGAAGCCCGAGCCGAGCTAGAGATCCAGCAAAAGAGCGGCATCAAACGTGTTCTGCGTATGCTACGCAAGAACGATAATCTCTTCGATCTATCTGATGGCCTGGAGCAATATCGGGGCTTCGTGGTGTCTGACATCAACGCCATCGAGAATACGATTAGTTTCACCAACGGTGTTGTCCTCGGAGCGGGAGAAGCGACCGGTGACGTGAACGAATCTGCGCTTCGCCGTATTCAAATCCGCGAGGCGATCAAGGCCCATTTCGAGAAGGAAAAACTACTCTTTGGCCAGGGCATCAAAGTCCTCTCGCTTTTCTTTATCGACGAGGTGGCCAAGTATCGCAGATATGATGAGGCCGGAGAGCAGGCGGGCGAATATGCCAAGATGTTTGAAGAAGAATACGACGCCCAGCTCAGCGAATTGCCATTGCTGGAAGACAGCCCTTACAACCGCTACCTCAAGGGCATCCAAACCTCTAAGACTCACAACGGCTACTTTTCTATTGATAAGAAGACCAAACGGTTAATGAATCCCGAGGTAAAGACACGCGGGGAGTCGGCCGGCGAGGCCGACGATGTAGATGCCTACGACCTCATTTTGCGAGAGAAGAAGCGTCTCTTGCAGTTCGAGGAGCCCGTGCGCTTTATCTTCTCCCATTCCGCTCTGCGTGAGGGGTGGGATAACCCGAATGTCTTTGTCATCTGCACGCTCAAGTATAGCGACAATACGGTGTCTCGTCGGCAGGAAGTGGGACGTGGCATGCGACTCTCTGTCACACAAAGCGGAGACCGCGTGGATGATCCTGCGACCGTGCATTTGGTCAACGTGCTGACGGTCGTGGCCAATGAGAGTTACAGGGACTTCGTTGCCAACCTGCAGAAGGACATCAGTGCATCTCTATCAGCCCGCCCGAAGCAGGCGAACGAGAAATACTTTAAGGATAAGGTGCTTAGGACACCGACCGGCGACGTGAAGGTCACCCCCCAGTTGGCAAAGTTGATCGAACGCTATCTTGTGAAGAACGATTACTCGGACACCAGCGAGCAGATCACTGCGGATTATCATAAGGCCAAAAAAGAGGAAAGGCTGGCACCATTACCCGCTGAGTTGGAACCGTATAAACAACAGGTCTTCCAGCTTATTGACAGTGTGTTTAGTGCGGCCCAGCTGCCCGAGATCGAGGATGACCGGAAGGGGAAGGTAAATCACCTCAACGCCAACTTTGAAAAAAAAGAATTTCAGGAACTCTGGAGCCGGATCAATCGCAAGGCCATCTATGCGGTCGACTTCAAGTCCAGCGAGCTCATCGAGAAGTCCATCAAGACACTCGACAAGGAACTCAGAGTCACGCCGCTTCAATACACGGTGACTGCTGGCGAACAAAAGGAAGAAGCCACATACGATGAGGTGAAAAAGGGCGACTCCTTCGTCGTGAAGCAGAACCAGACCGACAGCTTGACCAACTCAGCCCGTTCCGCAGTGAAATATGACATCATTGGCAAACTGGCAGAAGCTACCCAGCTCACTCGCCAGACCATTGCCACCATCCTGCGCGGCATCAATGTCGCAGTTTTCAGTCAATACAAGACAAACCCTGAAGATTTCTTACTGAAGGCCGGCACACTCATCAATGAGCAGAAAGCCACGGCTATCGTCGAACACCTCGCTTACAATCCGCTCGAAGAAGCTCATACCATCGACATCTTCACGCAGACAAAGGAAGACCTGAGTAAGGGGTTCAAAGCAAACCGTCACATTTACGACTACGTCTTTACCGATTCGAGTAATGAACGCACGTTCGTCGGCGAACTTGATGCCAGTTCTGAAGTCGTTGTCTATGCCAAATTGCCCAAAGCCTTCCAAATCCCGACCCCGGTTGGAAACTACAATCCAGACTGGGCCATTGCCTTCGAGTCCGGGAAAGTGAAGCACGTTTATTTTGTAGCTGAGACCAAAGGCTCCATGTCCTCGATGGACCTGCGGAAGATTGAGGAATCAAAAATCGAGTGTGCTCGAAAGTTCTTCGCCAAAATCACGTCAGATCAAGTGAAGTATGACGTGGTGAACAGCTATGGAAAGCTGATGGAACTCGTTAAGTAGGCGAGGACCTCTGTTCGCTCTAATCGGTGTTTTGGGAAATTAAACCGGTCAGAAACCTGGCGGGCATAATCTAGCCGCACCTGCCTGGGAACTTGGGTGGGACGATACTGAGCAACCAGGAATGGCTCAACAGCGTGACACCATTAGGGTTGGCGATCGTGTGTCAGTGAAGTCAATGCGTGGCCGCGGCGCAAGTACCATCACAATCAGAGGTCTAGGAATCGTCAAAGATATCGGACCCGATAAGCGAATTTACATTGATTGGCGGATAACGGGCTTGGATCGAGAGGTCCCTGCCAAGGGCTGCTTTGCATCCATTCACGGTCCGTATTCCGTGGCGGCTGACAGTGTTTGGCTGGGGCAGGTTTTCAGACTATAAACTCCCTTATCCTGACCTACGCGTTCGCTGAAGTCTGCTTTTCAATGTCGGCATTGAAGTCATAATGACCAGATTTTATCTTGACCTGAGATCTTTTGAAAAAACGCTCTGGTGGGATAATGCTCGATGTGCGGGCGGCATCCATTTGCTCCATCAAGAGACTAGAACCTATCTCAAAATAGTTGACGGCCTGAATTTCCAGCCGTATAAGTCCGGACATGCTCCGTCTGCGTGATGACCAATGGGAGAGGATTCGTGCCCATTTCCCCGAAGAGCACATTCCCGAT
>Ga0268299_1002576_pt1 | contig 20847 bp, 22 predicted proteins | sample NOBtaG_FD_193484 | JGI IMG/M metagenome (GOLD analysis project Ga0268299, IMG submission 193484) | Activated sludge microbial communities from bioreactor in Nijmegen, Gelderland, Netherland - NOB reactor | ecosystem: Engineered > Bioreactor > Aerobic > Activated sludge | place: Netherlands... | reverse complement strand
ATCAAGAACTGTGCAGATGTATCTCTTTTGATGCAGGGCGTATCTGAATGGATTCAGTGTGGTCGTCCGGCCATGCGGATTTTTGAATTTCATGGAATGACGGTCATTCGTCGGATCCTTCAACGCGGGATTCTACTGGTCGCTCAAACTCACGGCCAGGTCGCGCATGCGAAAGCGATGGCTTTCGCCAATGGCCTCGGCAGCGTCACGCATCAGGCGAAGCCACGGAGTGGGTTGCCTGTCAGGCACGGGAGAGTTCTGAAGTATCGCACTCACCTTAGCCTAGTAGGGGACTCACTCGGCCGCCGAGATGGGCTTGGGCCATTCAGTATCAAAGACTTCGGGCGGCGCATTGATCGAGGCATTGGCGGTAGATCAGCGAACCACCCCCAACGATTACGACATCACGTGGCATCGAGAGCTCCTTTTGGTTTGGGACGGCCCTCAATCCTGATTGGGGGCTCAATGAGATGTGGAGCAAGTGGTGATGCAGGGTCGAAGATCCGAGCACACCCTTTGGGTGCTTGGATCTGATGTGTAACTGTTCCCGTTATGGAATCGGTGACGGAAGTCTGCCTCACCTCTGGTGCAAGCACCCATTCACAGGCTGGGTTGGACAAGCCGATGGGATAAATTGAGAGGCCTTCCGGGTCGATCCTGATCCGAAGGAAGGACTTGAATTCCTCGATGCCTTGAGCAGAGAACACCTCTTGGTCATGCATGCCGAGAAATTTGTGTGTGAAAAACAAGTAAGCCGCAAACAATACACCGCCTAAGGTGCTGATTTGAAGAAATGACAGCAACACAATCGACACCTTTACGAGAAAACTACCGCCAAGAAATGTCCATACCACATGAGAGACAATCCAAATCGAGGCGATACCAAGGACGCACTGGCTCAGTCCATGGAGACAACCGACCGCCAGAGCAACAGACGATCTTCCGCCATGTTGTTTCCCCGAAACGGCAAATGAACCGAATGCGGCTAACACGATCGCCAGAGCGATCAAAATTCCGGGAGAGCCGAGGCGAAAAAAGGTAAGCGTGAAGATGGACCAGAGCCCTTCGGTGTCGAAAGGCGTACACATATTACGGGCAATCCAACTGGCGGAGAAGTCGCCGCCGCAGAGTTGATCAGCCGCGACGGGGGTGAGCGGCGAACTGAACAGCCAAAACATGACCATTTGGATGCCGCCAAGCAAGGCGGAAAAAGCTTTGTTGACGAGAGGAAAGCCGAATACGCCACGGCGTGCGTGAATGGACTGTTGTTTGTCGGGAAACGACTGCCGGAGTTTCGCCTCCGCGGGTTCTCCGTCGTAGTTGTTCACCCGTACGGAAGAAGGCGTTTGGGTTGTCCCAAGGCCGAATGCACCTCCACCGCCGCAAATAATGAAATGGCGAAGCCCATTGGAGAGATGCGCTTCGTGTCTCGCGTAGTAGTGGAGATCGCCGGTGAGGATGACCGGCACGGACTTGCCGCTCTTCCCGTCCTTACCGGTGATCAGGTTCAAGATGATGTCGAGTTTGGTGAACTGTTTGTTTCCTGAATCCTGCTTCAGCCAGCTGGGCGAGGGTACGCAAAGAATGACACAGTCGTCTGGTCGAAGAAGCCTCGCCTGACGGACGAAGTATTCCAATTGCGGCGGGTCAAGGTCATCCTCCAGCGCCAAGTCCAGCCCCCATAGCCACCAGTTGTACGGGAGCTTTATTGTGAAGTAACTACGCCGCTGCTTCGATCGCCAAGCTCCAAACCAGCGGCGGTTGTCACCGGTTTGGCAGAAGAGCCGGATAAAGTTGGTGAGGCCATCGTACCAGTCGTGATTGCCTGGAATCGCGAAGAGATCCCGTGCAGGTTGTTGCCACGAGCGCGCGGACCTCATCACGTCGGAAAATCGTGCCTTGTAGTTGGCTGCGGAAGCAGTTGGATAGACTTGATCTCCTCCAAGAATGAGGATCTTCCCGTGCGGGAGGGGTATTGCGCCATCGATCGAGGGTATGCCTTCTTGGAAACCGCTTGACGGAATGGGTTGTGGAGTCGGATCACCGTTGGGACTCAGGGCGAGCGCATCGCGCCCCGCGAGCCACATCACTGAGTGCGTCGCGTTCCAGCCGTCGCCGGTATCAGCAATGTAGTCGAGCCACAGGGCGCCGGTGGAATCTGTCGTGTACTCCGGAATCTCTTCCACAGCCGGAGCCAGCGCGGCCATGATCTCACGGCGCCCCGTCATCGGACCCACGATGGTAGCCGCGAGCGATTTCATGGCCGTCGCGGCGAGTTGGCGTGTATCGAACCAACTGACCTTGCTTTCCCGAGTGATGCTGAAGTCGAGCAGGGGAGGTTCTGACATTTAGCGGCGTTCCGTTCGAGTGATGTCAGTTCGGATGGGTTCAGACGCGAAGCAGCAGAAGAATCTCCAGCCTTGCCGGAATGCAACCCAAGAACCAGGGGCACCCGTTGTGCGAAGCGTTCCAAGAAGCCTCATGAGATTACTCACTTCCAAGCTGAGAGTTTTTGCCCCAACGATGGACTTTGTATCGCGACCGCCATCGTGCCATAGCGAAGTCCCGGCTATTGTCGACCCCGATCGCACCATAAAGGGGGATGGTAACAGCCGCTTCTCGAACCAGAGTGCGCGAGAGTTTTCCTCCCATACCTGTTTTGTCACACACAAGATCAGGTAGCCTGTGGTTATTTCATGCTTCCCAGCATCCGGATAGCGGCGATGCCCGGCAGAAAGAAATAAGCGCCTCCGCGTACCTGCACGAATCGTGGCATGTCGGAATAGGTGCACCGCATCGGCTCTTTTTGCACGGTGAAGGTGGAGTGTTCGCCGTCCAATACGCCGATGAGCGGGTCGGGGTCGTCGTAGAGTCCACCGAACTTTGGGTTGTTAGCCCAGAAGTTTTGGACGAACTCAAATTGGCGATCGATTGCGGCATTCAGGCATATGAAGTGCAGCCCGCGCTCAACGCCGTCGTTTTGAGAATTCATCAACTTTACCGGATCCATGTCGTCCACCAACGGTTTGCCGTAAGAACGTCCGCGACGGACGATCCGGTGCTGATTCGACAGCTCCAATGATTTTTGGAGGTCGTCATTCAGTGAATCGCGAGGGTTGGTTCGTCGGATATGTGAACCGATCGGACAGTGAAATCCGAAGGGATCAGGGTGTGACTGATGCCCGGCGTAGACAAACCGGTCGTGTGTCTGCAAGGTGGGCTGCGGGCCCGTTGGCGATTCGACCAATGGTGTGCCGTCCGGCCAGCGGCCGACCATCTTCGCCGCTAGTTCGACAGGGGCATACCCCTTGTCGGCAGCTTGGTGAGCTACGTAATTCCAAAACCCCACGACGTCTTGGTGGAGCTGTCGGAAGACGAGGAATGTGCCGTTGCGTCCGAACCCTTGGCCGTTGGCGTCGGTGGGACCTTCCGGCATTTCGCCATAGGCATTTGCGTAGCCTAGTAGAATTTCGCCGGTGGGGATGATGTTGCCAGGGACCGCATGACCATCCTCTCGTGGTGGCATCCCCGCAATATGTGGTTGGGCGATCCCATCGCGGAAGCCAAAATGCTCCTTCGGTCCATTTAGGCCTCCTGTAGGATCGCATTCGGGACCGGCTAAAAAAACGGTCTCAAGCTCTGTGATTTTATGCAGTCCGAACATGTCGAGCTCATCCAGTACTGATTTCTTTATGTGGGATAACGTCGGGTCATCTTTGGCATACACCAATAGGATGAGGTGCAATTTGCGGTCTGTCTCGCAGAGCCCCTCCTCGTCCACATTTGGTTGACATGGCGCGCTGCCCCAACGCCACTTGGCGGCGCTGCTGGCACCACGATCTCCCAGGAGACGTTCTCGATGCACCGTCGCCATCCCTTCGCGAAAAGCGAGGGGGAACTCGTTGAGAATCTCCTCGCCGACGCCGAGGGTCTGTAGCCCCTGGTAGGTCACAGCGAGGTGGAGTGCACTCGCTCGATCTTTCTTGTCATGGCCGGCCGCTGTCGCGGGCTCAATGTGGTCGGCCAGCTTTGAGAGCCAGGCCCGTGCACGCTTCGCGTCAATCACTTGGAGCAGGACGAATCCCGCTGCAGGCAACTCCTTGTACCCACGCTGCACCAATCCTTGAATGTCGTGAAACTCCAATTCAAAGGCACCAGAGGGTCCCATCCTTCACCTCACTTCATAGCAAATAGCTACGCAACGATTTCTCGACGATCGCCATCGTTCTGCAGGTATGAGTCACAACCTCCTCAGCCATTCGCCCAGCTCTGCACCGCGATGCGATGCGAACAGTCCACGAGCAATATCGGTATTGTTATTGACATTGACGACGCTTAAAAGGGGATATGCGCTATACCACACCTGGGTTGGTACCTGGTGGTCGCGTGTCCATTTTTTGAATTCTTGTTCTTGCCGCGCTCCGTATTTAAACAGGAGTAAGGCCGGCAATCGGACCGAGGGAGAAATCTGACGGAGTACCAGCAAGAGTATGCGAGGAATGGCCGTCCATGCGTGCACGCGGGTCTGAGGGAAGAATGTGGTATTGCACCAAACGCCCGTCAAACCGTCCGATGCCAGATCGATAAAATCACCAAGATAGCTTTCCCAGCTGAAGTCGTAATTGCTGAAAAAAAGCAGTCGCCGGTTGTTGTCAATGATGGTCCATCGCGCGAAATGAATGGTTGGAATGTCGCCCAGCTTGCCCTCAACGAAAATTCTGCTTCCTAGTAGATTGATTGTCCACAACACTGCCCGTAGTGTCGCCAGGCGCACCCGCCCAGGTTTGATATTGACGACGTGGGTCATTTGGTTTTGTATCAGGCCGCGTCGGTTTTCCAGGTCTGTGACGATCATCAGGCGCCTGCGGCTGCGATCGGAGACATAGGGGTCTTTTGAGCCATCAGGATCTGGGGGAGGGCCATGCTGGTCGAACAACCGGCGCTCACGAGCCTGGTCACGCCGGTCGAGCAGATTCAAGATCGTTCCCCACAGGCCGATAAACAGGATCAGCAGGGTCAGGACAACCACACCCGCAACTACACATCGGACAAACCACGAGGGTGAGAGAAGGGCGAACAAGAGCAGCATGGCACCGGCAAATATCCAAGTCGATCGTGATCCCAAGGAACGCTTCTGTGGCTCACCGGCGGTGGAGGATGATTTCCATCCGCTTTGGCCGGCAGACCACCGCAATCTGGTCACCGCGTCTTCAGAGGTGACGGGTGGCGGGGATTCGTCCAAACCCTTCCCCAGTGCCTTGCGCAATTCTTCTTCGCTGTTGTTCGAGGTTCCCCAGATTTGTTGGACAGACCGGCCGGGGTGTCCACGGTAAAATGCCTCATAGGGACGTTGGGCATCGAGCAGATATGGTCTCAAGGCTCCAGTTGCGGGTGGAGGGTCGCAGAATGAGAAAATCGCTTCCAATGCTGGACCAGCCATCCCAACGAGTTCATCGATATGTCTGTTCAGGGGACCGTCATAGTCGGTCGCAAAGGCGAGACTGGCGCCGATACGTTTTCCCTCAGTGTCCGAGGCTGGCTCGAGTAACACCCATCGGAGAAAATGCACGGTCGTCAGTTTGTGGAACTCGAGAAAGCATCTCCCTCTCGGTTGTGTCGGCGTGGATGGAAGAAGTCCTTCTACCTTGTCCATGAGGACTTCTCGATCTTTTGTGATGTTCTGACCCACGGCATTCAGCAGTTTCTGTAAGGGCTTTACGTTCTCATCCCTCACAGGGAACAGAGCCGCGAATGCTGATTGATCCGGCATGGAAGGGCCTCCTCTGTTCTTACTCCATTGTCATACCGAAAATTCGAGGATCATCCGGTCTGGAAATGGGCCGTCATAGGCGATGCGGCCATCCCAGCCTGGGGCGCGATGTGCATCGGCCAACCGAAGAATGCCTGCCACGATCAACGGGATCTGGATTCCACTCACGTATCGACCTTGGCAGGCATGGAGGCCGGCGCTGAAGTGAAGATAGCGTTTCGGGTCACGATCGGTTCGGAAACTTCCGGGATCGGGGAACGCAGCCGGGTCAAACATAGCAGAGAGTGTTCCGAGGTAGACCGTCTCCCCTCCCGAAAGCCTTTGTGGGCACGATCCGCCTTGTCCGAGCACGGCTCCAGGCTGGCCATATCGAATGATGATCGGATTGTGGGGGTTGAACCTCAGGGCTTCCCACACATATCGTCCCAGGGTAGCCTCATCACCTGCGTGCGCTGCTTGTCTTGCTTCGTGCAATTCCTTTGGTCGCTGCAGGAGTTGATCAATGACTTTGGCTGCAGCAGCGCTCGTGGTATCGACTGCGCCGACGATCAAGCCGGAAATATTTCGCCTGATACAATCGTCATCCAACCACTCCATTCCTGGCTGTCTCTGACAGTAGAGCATGCGTGTCAATACATCGTCATTGGTCTGGTCTGGATTGGATCTGATCTCTGATCTTCTTTTCGTGATCCACCCCAATAGGTAGGGGCGCATTTCCTCGAACGAGGTGACGGCTTTCTGTGCGACGCCCTTGTCGTTGGTCAGGTTAAGGAATAAATCATGGAAGAGTGTGCGCATCCAACGAAGCATCACCGTATCATCTGGGCCAGGCACCCCGAAATATTCTCCCACCACTCGGAGCGGAACACGCCTTGTGAGGTCATTGACCGTATCAATCCATCCTTGCGGGTTGACTCGATGGAGGCATTCCTGAACTTGAGCGGTGACAATGTCACGGATCCGGTCGATGTCCTCCCGTTTCATCACACTATTGAGGAGCGCCTTCTCACGATCGTGTTGAAGGGAGCGATCCATGCTGAGCACAAAGGGGCCGTTGTCACGGTTGGTTCTCTCGGCGTTGATTTCCGAGATTGTAAATTCCGTATCGCGAGCCAACGCATCCACGACATCGGCATGGCAACTCACGATGACACGTCGGCCGAATGTGACGATCGGCGCCAGACGGCGGAGTAGCGCGTTGAGGGGGCGTAAGAGAATTGGACCGGTAAGCCAGGCTACCAGAGTGGCCTTACGTGGTATCCAGCGTGAGAAGCAGGTTCCAGGAGCAGGAGCCGTACGGCTCTCGATATTTCTCATGGGGTTACCACGGTGATGTATTCCTTACAGGGTTTGTTTCATCGGCTACCTAGTGCAACTATCTATTCTATTTAGAGTGGCACAAGCAAGTAGTTTGCCACAATGAATGTTCGAGACTGGTGGAAAAGTAGGAGCATTGTTTCGTTGCCTGATGGGAGGAGGATTTGTACGGTGAATCTATTTCGATACACGGAGTATCGAAATAGATTCATGGTGGCTCAGTGGGACCATCTGCTGCGACCTACCGTCACACGGCGGTAACCCTGCGTCGAGTTGGGCACGTTGCATTCGTAACAGACGTTGAGCTTGGGCCGCGGTGCACAGAACAAATCGAATGTGGTCTCCGGGAGCCAGTTGTGCGGCAAGGGGAAGATCTGCCGAAATTACGACCGCGATCTTGGGATAGCCTCCGGTGGTCTGCCGGTCGGCCATCAGAAGGATCGGCTGCCCATCGGGTGGTATTTGTAGTGCTCCTGTGGCTGTGCCGTCTGAGATGAACGGAGTCGACCCTTTAGGGCTGATCTTTGGTCCGGTCAGCCGGTACCCCATGCGATTGGATTGCGGAGAGACAGTATAGGAAGAGCCTGTCAGGGTTGTGATCGACTTCTTCAAAAAGAAATCTCCCTGCGGACCAAGAATAATGCGAAGGGCGAAGGAGTGTTCGTAGCGAGGGCGGAGCGGGTCGGGGAGTCTGGAGGCTCTTCGCCGGTTGACGAACGGTCGTGCCCGTCCACTACACACGATATCTCCTGGCTTCAGCGGTTTCCCATGCAGTCCCCCTGTGTCACTCGCCCAATGGGTTGCGCGACTGCCCAGCACCACAGGAACGTCGATGCCGCCGGCGATCGCGAGATAGGCACGAGCTCCGGCTCGTGGCACACCGAAGCGTAATCGACTTCCGCGTGGAATCAGCATGCGTTCCCACATCGGAACGGAACGACCATCGAGGGTCGGGGAGAGATCAGCTCCCGCGATGGCAATAACTGCGTCTTGTTCGAACTGGAGCTCCGGCCCCTTCAAGGTCAGTTCAAGTACTGCTGCTTGGTCCGGGTTTCCTACGAGCCGGTTAGCGACGATCGTGGAGAAGGAGTCCATTACTCCTGAGACCGACACGCCATCGTGCTGATGGCCGTAGCGTCCCAGGTCTTGTACCGAGGTCAGCCACCCGCTCTTGACCACAAGGATCTCTGCTGGTTGGAGTTCCCTCATGTCTGGATCGGCTTGGTAATGCGAACATCGGCCGAATCAAGCTCCTGCCGAATAAGCTGGAGAAAATCAACCGCTTGCGGACTGTCCATGTGTACGCACAGGCTGTCGGCCTGGAGCGGTACTCGCTGCCCGTCAATGCTTGTGACATAGCCTTTGAGGATCGCACGGAGCTGCTGCCGCACGTGCTGGGGAGATTCAATCATCGCACCGGGCTGGGTACGAGGCACGAGCGTTCCATCCGACCGGTATGCCCGGTCGGCAAACGCCTCCTGGACCAAGGTCAGTCCAGCGGTTTTTCCGCTTTTCACCAACTCTGAGCCAGCAAGGGCGAACAGTATCAGGCGGGGGTCGAAAGAGGTGATGGCTCGTGCAACGGCATCGGCCACCGAGTGATCTCTCGCTGCCAGGTTATAGAGCGCGCCATGTAGTTTGACATGGGTGAACGTCAGCTGCTCAGATGCCAGCACATCGGCGAAATGTTGTAACTGTGTGGAGACGAGCGATTCAACTTCTTCCCCCGTGGTCGGACGGTCCCGGCGTCCGAAGTCTTGCGCATCGGGGAATCCTGGGTGGGCACCGATGGCTACGTTGTGCTGTGAGGCCAGCGTTGCAGTTCGGCGCATGAGATCAGGATTTCCTGCATGAACGCCGCAGGCGATATTAGCGGATGTAATCAGTGGCATGAGTTCGGCTTCACGAGCCAGCAACTCAGGGGTGTCGTACTCGCCCATGTCACTGTTCAGATCAATGGTCGTCATGTTTCCGTCTCGCGGCTCAGCTGATCGAACTCATCCCGTATAATCGGTTTGAATCGGACTCTATCACCTGGTTTCAACAAGAACGGATTGGTCCTCGTCTTCCGATAAATAGAGATCGGTGTTCTACCGATGAGCCGCCAACCTCCTGGAGTCGCCGTGGGGTAAATCCCGGTTTGGCGATCGGCGATGCCGACCGATCCGGCCAGCACCTTCGTTCGTGGGGTTGCTCGGCGAGGCATGGCCAACTGTTCGGGGACGAGTCCCAGATACGGAAAGCCTGGGCTGAATCCGAGCATATACACACGATAGGGCACTGAGGCGTGCAACGCGATGGCTTCAGCGGGTTGTAAGCCGGCGAAGGTTGCGACCTCTTCCAAGTCCTGTCCCCACTCGCCGCCATACAAGACGGGAATCTCATGGAGAATGCCTTGTGGTTCAGCCTGGCCTGGTTCTCGTCGCGGTAAGGTCTTGAGTCTCTTGGCCAACGTGGCTGAGTCCCATTGGAGCGGATCAAAGTGAACGGTGACCGATCGATAGGTGGGGACGATGTCGTAGATACCCTGCCAATGTTGGTCGAAGACAGTTGTTGCGAATGCCACGACTCGGGAGTTGATTTCCGGGCCGATCTCGTTCCCGAACTCAATTGTGAGAGCTGCGTCGCCGAGCGGCAGGATGCGAAATGTCGCGTTCGAAGCTCGATACGTTCGTGTTGGAGGATTGGCTGGAGGCATGGGAGAACGAATCTACGTCAACGAGTTTTGGCCCTGGCCAGAATGGATTGTGCTGCCGCAATGCCGGAGAGTGCGGCGCCTTCCATGAAGCCCTGCCATTCATAGAACGAGTTGGTATGTTCGCCGGCAAACAAGAGATTGCCGACTGGAAGGCCTTCCAAACCTGCCATCGTCGTGAATTGGCCCGGACGGTAACAGGTATAGCTGCCTTTCATCAGTGGGTTCGACGGCCAATGTTCAAGATGTGCGCGGTACTGACCGCGTCTATCCTTGGACGCAGCTCCAGGTGTGCCGGGGTAGACTCGATTCAAATCCTGTAAGAACTGCGCGACTTCTGTTTGGACTGCACCGGGGTCCAGTCCGGCCCCACGGGGTCCGCTTGAATAGTCGGTGAGAATTCCGCGGTTGTCTGATCCCAAGGTTGGGTTGGTTTCCCACGTTGTTTGGATGTGTGAGCAATCGGCTGAGTGATTTGCATAGGCATAAGTGGTTCCGTTTCCTCCTAATATCCGCCAGGGTCGGCTTAAAAAACCGATCATCATCTTGGCGTTGGTGCCGTATCCGAGTTCGCGAACCGCCTTTAGTTGATCGGCGGGGATTGCAAGATTGGGATGAAGCTCAACCTCACGGAGGGTCGTGAAGGGGACGGCCAGTACCACGGCGTCATGCCTGACAACGGGGGCCTGCTGGAATGCCAGTTCGATTCGTCCATCGCTTAATTTGCCGACCGCCGTGAGTCTCCGGTTATACGTAATTTGTCCGGAAAGATCGCCGGCCAGCCCGTCAATAATGCGCTCGTTGCCGTCCACGAGATGGTACCGTTCGTCGCTGAAGACGCCGAAGGGGGTGAATTTGGAACGGCGATCAGCATGAATAAATAAGAGGAAATTCAGACAGCTCTGTTCCGCAGCCCCTAATCCATATTCAGCCTCATAGGCGGCGATGATGGCGGCCTTGGCGACTCGCCCGGCCGGGACGCCTGCCCCGTTGTACCCTTCCAGATACGCCAGCAGACTTCTGTGGTCGAAGATCACATCCTCCGGGGTATGGGAGGTCGCCGTGACTTCTTGTGACAGCCGGTTCAAGTCGATCCGCATCACTGAGATGAAATCTCGAAATTCCGCCACAACCGCCGCTTCTGAGTACCGCTCTCCATTGAAGTAGTAAAAGACCTCTCCAGATTCTTTGTTCACGTCTTCGAGGCCCAGACGAAATCGTTTAGCGTAGCCCAGCATCGTCTTATGGAGATTGTCGATGAGCTCGCCGCCGCGTTCGGCCACTTGGCCTGGAAAGTAACCGTGCAATGACCAGCATCGGCCGCCTGCTCGAGTCGCCGCGTCATAGACAGAAGCCCGAATGCCGCCGGCCTTGAGTGCATCGGCGCAAGCCAATCCAGCGAGCCCTGCACCGACAATGCCGACTGAGAGTGAGGAAGGTGAGGGTTTGGCCGCCGCCCCTGGTGGGAGGCCCGTCATGGCACCCAGCGCAAGTGTAGCACCGGTCGCTCCTGCGCCGACCAGAAACTGGCGCCGCGAAATCGAAGGGGACATCTGGCTTGAGGTCAACTCTTGAATGGCTCCAAGGGCATCAGCGGTAGAACAGTGTCGGCGCTCAGCCAACAACGCAGCCTTCATTAAACGGACCAATGAGCGGAACGAGGCGGTTCGAGCCATTGGGAAGTCTCCCGGTGGACAAGGATCACACGTGCGCTATCTTACCGAAACGATACGAGATGCGGAAAGAGGGAGGCGAGAGATATGGTCACCGAAGGACAATCTCAACTGCCGTTTGAGGAGTCCTACGGACTAGACTTGCGGTTGAAAGACCAGGGTGACTGTACGATCAGTGGACAGGGTGTCGGACAACATCGACAAGGAGGGAGACACAACGGGACTCTTTGGCGTGATCACGAAGCAACGGGCACGAGTGGCGCCAGCACGGCAGTACCTCGGCACCCGCTTTGTCAGCCCTCTCGCTCGCTTTCGATCAGAACCGGGCGGGAGATGCTCAGCCGTTGTGGGGGTTCTGTCAGGACCAAGGGGGTCTGTTGAAGTTCATCGACCACCGGATGTGAACCCATGTCGATCGACCCCTTAAAAAAGGCACCTTCTTCCATTGAGAACGAGGGAGCAGAAATGTCGCCAAGGACAACCGCCGGTTTGAGCAGTTGGATCTTGCTGGTCGCGGTCACATTGCCATGGATCTTTCCTCTGGTCACGATGGTTTCAGCGACAATGGTTCCTCGGATCGTGGCATTCTCACCGATCACCAACATCCCCTTCGCATGGATCTCACCCTCAATGGAGCTGTCAAGCTGAACCGTGCTGTGAAAGTGGACGATGCCCTTGAATGTGACGTCTTTCCCTAGGACGGTAAAATTTCCGTTGTCAGATTCCGTGTCACCCCGTTTTTTGTCCCACATGATGATCCTCGTTCAGAGTGGCTTCAAAGACATAGGTATTAACCATACAGGAGTCAGAAGCAAGAATCAAAGGCTGAATTGAGGGGGTGTACGGCTTAAGAAGGAGAGGAAACCTACCTTTTACCGGGTGGTGGATCTTGAGGTTTGGCCTTTTCTGAATTACTTCCTGTAACGGATTTAATCGTCTTTCCAATTGCCGGTCCGATTTTGGGGATCTCTTTTTCGATGTTCTGTGCGGCGCTCCGTAGTCCTCGTGTGAGATCGTCGACGGTGAGACCTTTTCGTTGCTCAACCTGTTGTGAGTCGGCAGCCTCGGCGAAGGTTCCCGTTGAGAAGCCCACACTGAGCCACAGAAGCCATCCCGTGATCCATCGGTGCTGCATAGCTCAATTCTACCAGATGGGAACACGGCATCTCTGCTCCACGTTGATGGCGTATTTTCCTGGGATCGCGTATGATCGCGCCGAACGGTGACGCACGTATAGCTGAGGAGCAATCTACCATGGATGTCGATGTCGCAGCTCGCCGGTTGGTGGCAATAGGGGCTTTCAGTGCAGGACTGGGCGTCGCAGCCGGCGCCTTTGGGGCTCATACCTTAAAAGATATATTGGATCAGCATCTGTTGGACGTCTATGAGAAGGCAACCCGCTATCAGATGTATCATGCATTCGGCATGGTCTTGAGCGGACTTGCCGTGCAGCTCTGGCGCGATGCCGGAGCGGCCAAGGCTGGGTGGCTGTTCTTGGGGGGAACCCTGCTGTTTTCCGGCAGTTTGTATGGGGTTTCGCTCTTAGGGGTCCGATGGTTGGGAGCCGTGACGCCGATTGGGGGCGTCCTCTTTATCGTCGGATGGGGTATCCTGGGATGGCGAGCCTGGCGCTGGGGAGGATGTTGAAAAAGTCCTCCAGCTTTGTTCTCGCATCGCTGAACGTCCTTTTTGAACATCTTCCTGGTAAGCGGCCAAAACGAATTCTAACCATTCTGCTATGGTTTGCAGGGGGCGAGGCGTTTTCCGCTGATGGGACCCCATCCGCCGGTATTGTTCACAAAAGATCCTTCGATCTTCTGATCGTCTTTAATAAACAGCAGACTGTCTTCTTGAATGTGCCCGTTCTGTTCCCAACGCAAGTAAATGGCATCGCCAAGAATGATGCTTTCGGCCGGCGTAGCTGCATTGGCTGAAGCGTGTCCCGGTGGGGAGAAGATGATGGTGGATTTCTGCTCTCCATGGATTTGGTGATTATGAATGATCCACTGCCAGGTTCCGCAGAGGCGTGAGTGGCCTTTGGTTTGTCTGATCCGATCCTTCCACCCATGGATCTTCCACCAGGCTGTGATGGCCAGGTGACTCGCCTCAAATGCCGTACGTTCCGCCGCCAAGCGCAAGTCGATGTTTGGTGGCTGCGTTGTTGCCTGGGTCGTCTGAGCGTCTCGCGCTTCATTGGTCAGACGGAGTAGGTCGGAGAGTGATGTCGTCTGGTTTCTGGCCCGCAGCCAGTCTTGTCGTGTTGCAGAAAGTGGAATGATGGGAGTAGACGGTCCTGTCTCCTGACGAAGGGCATTGGCCACCTGCCAGGTCCCCAGGGCTTTCATCAGTTCAGCGACAGACTGGGACAATTCTGGCACCTCGAGTTCCTTGACCATTTTGCTGGGGAGTCTGGCCCCCAAGGCCTCGGCTGCATCTTTCAGTCCAAGGGCAGGTCCGACCGATGTCGTAAATAACCGCAATGCGCCCTCGTCTGATTCGAGGAGCGCGAGCTGGTCGGCTCGCTGCGTGACCGCATCGGCCAACAACTGCGGAGGTTCTTGTCCCCCTGCCATGGTTACCGAAGGGAGAAGGAGCAGACCCAATAGGATGAGGAGGACGTCGGTCTTGTTCCGGTGGTGTTCGCGATCATGTTGATGCGGATTTAGCTCGTTTGCCATAGCGATGAGTGTGTGTGGAGAATCGTCAAAGAGAGAGCGGCGCTGACTCATGTTCCTTGGAAACAGGACTTCAGAAAGCTTGCCGTACGTTCCCAGGCGAGGGCTGAACTGTCGGCGTCGTAGGCACTTGGTTTCATCTCGTTGCAGAATGCATGTGAGGCGTTGGGATAGCAATGGATGTCGACCCGCTTGGCATACTCTGCGGAGGCGCTCCGTAGTTGCTCGACCTCGTCCTGTGTGGCCCAGGTGTCTTTTCCCGCCTGATGATAGAGAACCGGGGAAAAGAGATTTTTCATCATCTCGTTTGGCGTCACCATCTTGCCATAGTATGAGACGGCGGCGCGCAACCGTTTCCTGTGGCAGGCGAACCGCAACGCATAGGTCCCGCCCATTCCGTATCCGACGACCCCATGAATGTTCTTCTTGGCCGTCGTGCGAGTATTGAGGTATTCACAGCAGGAATTGATGTCTGTGATGACCTGGTCGTCATTCTGTCGCTCCAGCAGTGCGGCCGCCACCCCATCGTTGGCGGTCACCATGCCACCCAATCGACCGTAGAGATTCGGAATAATCACCATGTATCCTTCACAGGCCAGGCGAGCTCCCAGGTCCTTCATCTGGCCGGTCAGTCCCCACCAATCATGTAAGAGGACAAGCCCCGGATAGATTCCGGCTTGCTGCGGCCAAAAGAGCAGGCAATCGACTTGGTGCTCCTTCGGCATTTTGCTCTTGAAATAGGGATCCACCATCTGGTCGGTATGAGTGGGGATCGGCACGCCACTTGGGAAACGGGCGGTTCCTGTTCCGATCTGTTCGAGTGAAAATGGAGTGACTGGTGCTGTAGGCATGGTTGAGATTCTGCTACGGGCGTGGTGTTGTGCCAGACATGTCGTTACTATATGAAGCCGGTTGCGGGAATGTCAATTGACTGCCGGATGACGTGGCTCTACAGTGCCGAGGGTGCGACACATCATGAACAGCAACCGCATTGGAGTAGGGTTGATCGGGGTCGGCCGGCACGGAGCTCGGTATGCCCAGCATCTTGTTCATGATCTGCCGATGGCTTCTCTCCAGGCCGTGTGTCGACGACATCCGGAACAGGGGTTTCAGCTCCCTGGTGCCGACTCAGTCAAGGTGTACGGTGAGGCCCAGGCGCTCATCGCTGATCCGTGGGTCGACGCGATTGTGGTTGTGACTCCCCCTCTTCACTCACTGGAGATCTGCCGACTCGCGGTGCAGGCCCGCAAACCGCTGTTGGTCGAGAAGCCGCTGGCTACAACAGCCACCGATGCCCGAACAATGGTTGCTCTGGCTTACGATGCCGGGATTCCGTTCATGACGGCCCAGACCCTTCGATTCGACAAAACGATTCAGCAGATGAAGCGCTTCCAATCCTCTCTCGGGCGCTCCCTGGAGCTCGACGCAGTCTTTCAGATCGAGATCCGGAAGCCGGCTCCGGACCATGTTGCGGGCTATGGGAAGCGAGGGGCTTTGCTGGAGATCGGTGTGCACATGCTTGATCTGGTTCGGTTCCTGACTGGTGAAGAGGTCCAAGCCGTGCGCTGCACGATGGATCACATCCCGCCGATTGCGCCGGAACGAATGGCCTCAATTCATCTCACCACCACCGGGGGAACGATCTGTCGCATAGAAATCACCCGAGTTGTGGGTGAGCGTGCGGGACGAGCCATCTGGGTTGGTTCACAGGGACGAGTAGAGGCCGACTGGATGCGTCGCCGAATCTGCGTTAAAATGAGTTCCGGTGAACAGACAGCCGATATCGACATCCCTCCATCCCTGACCGTTCTCGATACCCTTTCAGCGTTCCTTCAGGCGGTTAACGACGGCACACCCATGCCCATCACGGGAGAGGACGGATGTCGAGCCGTAGAGATTGCTGAGGCCTGTTACCAGTCAGCCCAACTCGGTGGTGCTCCTGTCGTCGTCGATCGTCGTTCGCCTTTCGAGAGGACTCACGGCCGTGAGCCTGCCGAACAGTGAAACGTGAAGCGGTCACGGGTGGAAGCCTGAGGTTGGAAGTTGGAGGCATGCACCCCACCCTTCAAACCTCGGACCTCCAACTCCCCAACATACGACGCTTCACGAGATACTCCTGTATCCTATGACTCTGCGACGATGTGGGTATCCGTTTCTTCGATGCCATCGATCGAATGGATTTTCGTAATCACCACGTCGGAGAGTGCGCGCTCGTCCTGGACGCTGATAAAGACAAAAATATCCGGGCGGCCGAAGCAGGAGTGAGCCTGTTCAACACCCGGGATGCGCTTTAGTGCACCGACCACATCCTTCGTTCGACCTGCTTTGACCTTGATGAGAATGTACGCTTTTGTTGCCATCTGATTCTCCTTTATTGAGGTTGCGATATCCATAGGTTGTACGTGTGTGTTGCTTGGTTAGAAGAGTTTCGTGTTTCAGGTTTCACGTTCTTCAATGCAGCGATAATAAGAAACCAGAAACATGGAACTTGAAACGGCGCACTAGCGCGCCGCGCCCGGCATGGTGCTCCGATGATGGGTATAGACCTCGTCAAAGACCAATCCTTGTGCCGTGAGGGCCGATCGGCCGTCGCGCACGAGTTGCATGAATTTCCGAAAATCATCCAGGGATAGGTTGAACTGTCTGAGTCCTGCCGTTAATTGTTCCCGTTCGTCGAGTTGGGCTTTCAAATCAGCATCCGCGAGTGCTTCCAACATGTCTGCTGTCCACCCGCTTGTACGAAACTGTTGGAGACTGGTTGCGGCTTGTTCACCATGTTTGTCGGCCAAGGCCCGCCGGGCGAATTCCTGAATCGAAGAGTCCGTTCCCTTAGCAAAGACGGATTGCAGTTGGATGACGGTCTGGATGACGCGATCGGCTTCGCGTGTACCCTCTGGCGGTAGGACCTCGGCCTGCTGGAGGGTGGCCAGCACCGCCATGGCTGACCCAACATACGGGGACGTCTGCTTGGCGCTTTGCCGAGGAGCGCCGGTGGTTCCATCATTGGCGAAGACAGAATCATGATGTGCCGGAAGTATGACCAGCCAGAATGCGTAACCAAGGCCCAGGATCTGACGGGAGTATGGATGACATGGTGGGCTGTCCACCCGAACCGATTGCTCTGGAGACGGCCAGCGGCGCATGGGCGAATTATACAGAGCCGGTCGATGCGGTGCTAGCCTACATTCTGCATGCTGGCTTCTCCTGTAATCTGGACTCGCAACTTCCACGAGAGAGGCAAGAGTTGCGAGACACGCGTGAGGTGCGGGAATGAGACGGTCACGTCACGCACGGCGCGTTCCTCGTGCCTGCCGAAGAGGCACAATCCGTCTGGAAACGCCGATTCAGGAGGAACAGTCCCTAGATGGTTCTATTGAAACCATTGAAGCGACTCCCTATAATGAACACATTTTATCTGCTGATCAGATTTAGAGAAAGGCAGTGGAGTTATGCTTGCCAGAGTTACGAGCGCGGCGCTGGTCGGTCTTGATGCGCATCTCGTCGATGTCGAGGTCGATATCTCAGGCGGGCTTCCCCAGTTTTCTGTCGTTGGGTTGCCGGATGCCACGGTGAAAGAAAGTCGAGACCGCGTTCGATCTGCTCTCAAGAACACAGGGTTTCACTTCCCTGCCAAACGAATCACGGTCAATCTCGCTCCTGCCGGGGTCAAGAAAGAGGGGTCGGGGCTTGATCTCGCGATTGCACTCGGCATTCTTGTCGCGGAAGAAGTGATCCCGCAGTCGATGCTGGATCATTCCGTTATTGTCGGGGAGTTGTCGTTGGACGGACGAGTGAAGCCGATTACAGGAGCCTTGTCTTTTGCGCTGGCCTGCCGAAGCGGGTACGACTTGCTGCTCCCTGCGGCCAATGGAGCTGAAGCGGCATTGGTCAAGGGGGTGCGTGCCTACTCCGTCCACACCCTTCCTGAAGCCGTGGAGTTTCTGAAAGGAAACCAAACTCTTCTTCCAAGCGATTCACGCCAGGATGTCTTGGGGGTGGTCGGTACGACGGAAGATGAGGACTATGCCGATGTTCGTGGACAAGACCATGCCAAGCGGGCCCTCGAGGTGGCAGCGGCAGGAGGGCACAATGTGTTGATGGTCGGTCCTCCTGGATCCGGCAAAACCATGTTGGCACGTCGCTTGCCGTCCATCCTGCCGTTGTTGGAATTGGATGAGGCGATTGAAACGACCAGAGTTCACAGTGTGGCGGGATTGCTTACTCCGGAACGGCCGTTGCTGGCCGTTCGGCCGTTTCGGTCCCCGCATCACAGTATCTCAGACGCAGGGCTGGTCGGAGGAGGGACCATCCCGAAGCCTGGGGAGGTCTCGCTCGCACACAACGGGGTGTTGTTTTTGGACGAGTCCCTTGAATTCAAACGAGGCGCGCTCGAAGGGTTGCGGCAACCGCTGGAGGATGGGTATGTCGTTCTGACAAGAGCAAGCGGGACTCTCAAGTATCCGGCGCAGTTCATGCTGATCGCGGCGATGAATCCCTGTCCTTGTGGGTACTATGCAGACCGGACTCGCTCTTGTATCTGTTCCGGCATCCAGATTCGCCGATATCGTGCGAAACTCTCCGGCCCCTTGTTGGATCGACTGGATATCCATCTGGATGTTCCACCGGTGCCGGTTCGCGAGCTTCGTACGGAGCTTCCTGCTTCGGAGAGTTCCACGGCGATCCGCTCGCGCGTCGTGGCCGCCCGTGATCGCCAGCGACGGCGGTACCGAACGGAGGGGATCTATACAAATGCGCAGTTGAAGCCGCGGCTGGTAAAACGGTATTGTGGGCTTGAACAACCGGCTCAAGAGTTGCTTGAGCAGGCAATGGCGAGGCTTCGACTCTCCGCGCGAGCCCACGGGCGTATCCTACGAGTCGCGCGGACGATCGCCGATCTGGCCGACTCCGAGAGGATCGAGACCGTGCATATCGCAGAGGCCATTCAGTATCGTTCGTTTGACCGTAACCCCGACGTGTGAGGCTTTCGTGGCATCGGTAAAAGTGTTTGCCTGGTGGTTTGTCGTGGGTGCCACGATGGCGTTATCCGTCATCATGGTGCAAGGAGGCGTCAGAGAAGTCATGCAGGCCCAAGGGTCTGTGTGGGAGTTGAAGCTGGTGGAGCTGCTGACGACGGTAATGGGTGGAGGCCTGTTGGGCGGCTGTATCGCGTTGATCCTCGATCGAATCAAGAAGTCGTAAAGTATGTATAAGTCCTGCCTTGGCTTAGCCATTCATTGCCACGCAGGAAGCTACGATTGTGAGCGTGAAGGAGTACGACTGCTAATTACGAGACGACTAGTATTCTGCCGCCAGTTGTTCTTGATCAACCATAAGTCTTCTCCGTAGGCCTGGAAATAAGAATTTTCAGTGCCAAGTTCTATCGTCTACCGCCGAGCTCTCCTTGGTAAGACGCAGTATGCCTCTTTGCCGATTAACCACCCCCTTCTGGCTGACCATTAAGGATATCAGACTGTGAATGATAGAGCGCGAATTTCATATTCATTGACAGAGTTATCCTGTAGGCCATATTAGGGGGACAGGTATCCGCTATGGCAAACAGACGTTACTTTAAATTCTCCATTGATGAACTTGAGCGGTTGTTTGAGTCATCTAAAGACAACCGGGCTTTACTTATTGAGCTGGGCGAGGAGTTGAGCCATCGGGACAGGCCTCGAGCAAAAACACTCGCAAAGAAAGTGGCCGACTATCTTGGGATGCAACCTCAGCCAAAGTCTGATGCGCATCTGGTGCTTCCACTGCAATCTGAACAAAAACCAGGTGCTTCTGATGAAATAGCGGTTGCCTCCACCAGCGCAACTAGTGCAAACAAGCTTCTGAACAAAAACCAGACCGTTCCCAAGACTTCGACAGCTCAGCCGATTAAACAGGAACGAGTGGTTGTCAAACCACCACCGCCTACCGGACCCATAGATTTTGGTGATGCTACGCCAGAAATTTATCATGATTTCGAAACCAAGCCGGGTGCAGACTCGGTATTAGCAGCGTGGCTCACATTGGAAGTACTAACGCCCCAAGCTTTACCCGATGCTCGTGAACTTGAGACGATTGGACGCACGCTCGTGCGCCTGGAGGAATATCCCGAACCTTGGAAAGAACAGCAATACTGGAGGCACGGAAAAGAACGCACTGTTCATTGGATGTTGTATCTAGGTGAGCTCGACCTTGGAAAGGCAACCAAGGCAATGGTCAACAAGTACCCGGATGAAGCAGTTGATGAACGTGCAGATGTGCGGGGGAATACGACCTTGGCCGTTCTGGTGGTTGATAGTCACGGCCAGCCAGCTGAGGGCAGCATATTCTTGTCCAGTTTTGCGTGGGGCTATGGTCAGGTTCGTGCAGGACGGTTGAAAGGTTTAGCGGCATTTCCTGAAGCAGAGCGAGCAATCAAGAAGAAGCTGGAGCAGAAGCTTGTCAGGCAGAATGAAGAAGGCAAGATACTACCCCTTAGTTATGGCGACATCCAGTCGGCCACTGACTGGCTCATTAAGGTCCTCAATCTACCCGAGGAGGAAGTAATTCGTCCAGGTATCGCAATCCGGGTGCCGCAGTGGGGTCTATATAGCCAAGCGCGAGTCAAGCCCAAAGTTAGTTGAAATTCTCCGTGGCTCCCACGTTGATGTTAGGCAGCCTCGTTCGTGGCTGCCGACCGGATCTTCAACTCTCGTTGCAGGGCTGCCCGCAACGTAGGCAGATGCT
>Ga0268299_1002575_pt1 | contig 20849 bp, 16 predicted proteins | sample NOBtaG_FD_193484 | JGI IMG/M metagenome (GOLD analysis project Ga0268299, IMG submission 193484) | Activated sludge microbial communities from bioreactor in Nijmegen, Gelderland, Netherland - NOB reactor | ecosystem: Engineered > Bioreactor > Aerobic > Activated sludge | place: Netherlands... | reverse complement strand
AACACCAGACCCAACGCCGTGTGGACCTCTGAATTGGTTTCTTCCTTCTTGAGGGCAGCCTGAAACGCCGACTCAGCCGCAGGCAGCTTACGCTCCAAGAGATACAATTGGCCCAGCTCGTAGTGGAGCAGCGCAACATCCGGCGCGAGTTCGAGCGCCGTCTTGAAGGCCTTCTCCGCCTGGTCCGTCTTGCGCTGAGAGACGTACAGCCGCCCCGCGAGTCTCCAGAGGTTCGGATCACGCGAGGCTTTTGAGAGGTACTCCGTAAGAACCGCATCTGCTCGTGGCTCCTGCTTCGACTCCACAAGTGCCACGAGGTAGTCCTGCAGAATGACCAGATCATTTGGCGCGTGCGAAAGGGCTTGGGAGAAGAGCTGCGCGGCCTCGGCCGACTGCCCCTGCACTTTGCGGAGAGTGGCCATCTTCACATAGCCAATCGGTTGACCGGGAAACTGCCTGACGATCGCGTCATACACCTCGTCGGCCTTGGCCCAGTTTTTCCCCAATACGAACGCATCGCCATATAACACGGCAGCTTCCAGGTTGGCAGGGTTCAATCGTAACGCCTGCCACGCTTCCTTCTCAGCCTCAGCCTGCTTCTGTTGCGCAAGATACAGTTTCGCGAGAGTGAGGTGTGCGGCCTCGTTATCAGGCTGAAGCCGGATTGCCTCACGGAGTGCTTCTTGTGCAGAATCCACCCGGCCCTGCGCCAAACGGGCCAGCCCCAAATAGAGATGAGGGCCGGAAAGAGCCGCATTCCGGCCAATGGACTCTTCGAACAGGCCGACTGCTTGGGGTACATCATTCTCGGCTAGCGCGATGCGCCCCTTGAGATAGATGCCGACCGGGTCATGTTCGTCGGCTTCGAGAATGGCGCTCACGAGTGGTTTCGTCTCTGCCGCCTGACCAGCGGCGAGCTTCAACTCAGCGAGGGCCTTGCGGGCCTTGTGGGAGTTCATGTCGGCAACGAGGCCGGACAACTCGCGCTCGGCCCCGTCCCGTCGGCCGAGCGCGACATACCGATCCGCGAGCACGAGCCGGACATGCTCCTGATCCGGACTCAGCTCGACCGCCTTGTGAAACTCCTTTCGCCCTTCCTCAGGAGTTCCTGTCGCAAAGAGGAAATGCCCCCGTGCAACGCGCACATCCGCAGAACTAGGAGCCACCTTAAGCGCTCGCTCGTACCACTCGGCAGCCTGCCTTAGCTCCTGCTGCGCAAAGTAGATGTTCGCGAGGGCGAGAATTGGCCGCACCATGGTCGGGTCGAGCTCGGCTGCTTGTTTCAGCAGCCCGATCGCATCCGAGACCCGATCTGCCCCCAGGGCGAGACCAGCACGGAGGAGATAGCCGGCGGGGTGTTGAGGACGCGCAACGAGTAAGCTCTCGGCGAGCTTCGCGGCTTCGTCGGTTTTGCCTGCAGCCAGGTAGAAATCGCCGAGGGACCATTGGGCGTCGAAATCAGTCGGGTCAAGTTGCACGACCCGACTGAGGGAGGTGAAGATCGTGGAAGGATCGCCCAGCTGAGAAGCCGCCTTTGCGAGCTTCCAGTGGATGGCGGGATTATCCGGAGTCGCGCGCGCGGCGTTCTTATATTCGATCACCGCCTCGCGGAACTTCTCCTGCTGGACGTAGGCGTCGCCCCGGCTCTCGTGCTTGGCGGCTCGCTCTGACGGAGCCTCGGAACACGAGACCAGGAAGGCACAAACGCCAATGACATACACACGCAACAGCCATCTAGCCATGGGGATTGATTCAGGCCCTTCCCCCTCAGTTGCACTGAAACAGCGTGACAGTTACAGCGCAGCTCGCTGAGCCGAACAACCTCTTGTCTGCTTCCGCCGCCACCCTACCAGCCCAACGAATCCAGCACCGACTAGCAGGAGCGTGCCAGGCTCGGGAGCACCAGAGCCTGGGATTGGTGTCGAGACGACAGCCAGCTGCAACGTACCGAGCCCATCCACAAATCGTACCGACCAGTCTAACCCTGATGCCAAAGTCGGCAACGACAGACTTCGTAGGCCTCCGCTGATTGTGCAGCCGGTGCAAGTCAGCACGCCAAAAGTGTTTCCCAAAGACGGCAAGAACCCGTTGAGCAGCCCCACCTTGAGACTGCCGCCCAATGTCACTGCTGCTCCCGTCCCTTGCACCGCGAGCAGACCGTAGTTCACGCCTTGACTCAGGCCTGCCAGGTTGACGCCAAATGTCCCGCTAAACCCTTGCGCGTACTGCCCTTTAATGGTGAGCGTCCCCAACCCATTGTTGCCGGGCAGGAGCAGCCCCCCGCTGTTCTGGACCGTTCCCTGAATCGTCCCGGTCCCGGTCAAGGCGCCCGCCTGAAGACTAATATTGTGCGCAAACGTCCCGTTGACAATCGTCTGAGCCGCAGCGGCAGTTTGCACATAACTCCCGCTGCCCGTTACCTGGCCCAGAGTTCCAACTTCAAATCTTCCTGCATTGACCATGCTCCCTTGGTTGGTGAGCGTCGCCGCACCATTCACTGCGACCTGAAACGTGCCGTTGTTCACCACGCTGCCGTGATTGGTGAAAGTCCCTGCATTGATCACCGTGTTTCCTGCATTGGTAAAGGTGCCACTGTTGACGGTCGTGGGGGTCGCACCGACCCCTGCGCCGGAGCGCGTCTGACCATAGGTGCCCGTTGCCCCGACGGTGATCGCCCCCTCGTTGGTCACGCGACCACCAAAGCTGGAGAACGAGCCATCGATCTGGGTCGTGCCTCCGCTCTGTTGAACATAATGACCCCCAACTACTGAGGGTTGTGAGCCAGGTTCTAGCCTCGGTAAGTTGGTGAACGACGTCCCCTCGCCGATACGCACCTGGCCCGCGTTGATGAAGGTCCCGGAGTTGCTGGTGGTGCCCCCATATTGGAAATATTCACCTCTTGTCCCGACCGTGATCACGCCCGAGTTGCTCACCTGGCCACTGGTTACCTGGAATCTGCCGTCGACCTGGGTCGTCGCACTCGGCTGGTTGGAATACAGGCCCTCCGCAAAATCGTGGCTCACCCCGTTGGTGAAGATCGTCCCTTCGGCCACCCGAATCGTACCCTCGTTGAAAACCACCCCCGTGTTCGTGGCCGCGACCGGAAGTGGTCCGGTGGTTCCAGGAAATGCCTCCAGAACAAACGTCCCATTACTATTGACCTGGACGGTCCCTCGATTGTCCAGTCCCAGAGAAAACCGCTCGGTGGCACCGGAAGGAATGGAGATGGTATTCCCCACTGGATTAGAATCCAGCTGGATGAGCGAGGGACTGACCGAAACGCCGAGCTCAATCCGCGCTCCTCCGCCATATCCCAGCTGGAGAACGGCTCCGGTTCCGAGTTGATAGAGCGAGCTTATGGTGTTTTTCCCGCTGCCTGGATCTATGAATGCTACTGTTGCGCCTTCACTTCGCTGGACGACCTTGTCCTGATTCACATCGGTCCAGCTCAACCCTGTCAGGGTTATATAATGACCCCCGGTACGCATTCCTTGGTCGTTATAGAAACCGATCAATGGATTTGATGCTTTGACGTTTGCCAGTTCGGTGGCGAGAACTGAGACGGTGGGAAAGCCAGCCGTATAGACTGATCTGCCGGGGGCTTGCGATTCGACCCAGGCAGCTCCTCCCGTGATAAATTTATCGGAGAAGGTGCCAGACGGGAACGTGGTGTTCATATACTGAGGACTGCTTAACGTCGCCGCCGTGGCAACCATCTCAGAATAGTCTCTCCTGCCATTGCTGTTCGTATCAGGAATAAGAGAGCGGTCGTAGACAGTTGGATATTGATTTTCGAGAAACACGAAGGAGTTGACAGCAGCCGTGGGACCGCAGGCAACGGCGCCGCAGTTGGGCACATCAAATTGCACGACATTCCCAAAGCTCTCTGATGGGAGTTGAATCGTCACAGCATGTACAGGACTTATGACCGCCAATGCGATGACAATCGCGGAGAGTCCGAATCGTATTCCCGATGTCACGAATCGGCAACTCCAGGGGCCTCCGGCGAAAGGAACCCCTTGTGCTGCACGCCGGATCACATGGATTAAGAACGTTCGCGACATGACACGTTTCTCCTTCAACCTCATGCCTTGCAGAGCCCTAGTCCCGATGCTCAGGTACTCCCGGCGTTTGTGGCAGCGAACTCCTGCGAGCGCCGTAGATCCAAGCGCGCCTCCTGAATCAGCTGCTGCACTTCTCGTCGTCGGGCACCTGCAGGACTCAAGCCTGAAAGGGAACCACTGCGCGATCGAGGATCAAGAGCGAACCACCGCCCTGCGCTGCCTGCGCCGCCATTCTGCCAGCCCGACAAATCCGGATCCCACCAGCAATAGCGTGGCCGGCTCAGGCGCAGAGGTCGTGGGTCCCGTGACGACAGCCAGCTGTAATGTGCCGAGCGCATCCACCACTCGCACGGACCAGTCTAAGCCAGATGCCAGCGTCGGCAACGACAAACCGAGTAAACTTCCGCTCATGGTGCAACCGGTGCAGGTCAACACGCCAAACGTATTGCCTAATGACGGCGAAAACCCGTTGAGCAACCCTATCGTGAGGAACCCATTCAACTTGACTGCAACTCCTGACCCTTGCACCGCGAGAAGTCCATGGCTGTTCAAGCCTGCCAGGTTGACACCAAATGTCCCGCCAAAACCTTGCGCGTACTGTCCTTTAATGGTGAGCGTCCCCAGCCCATTATTGCCCGGCAGAAGGAGTCCCCCGCTGTTCTGTACTGTTCCCTGAATCGTCCCGGTCCCCGTCAATGTGCCTGCCTGCAGAGTAACATTGTGCGCAAACGTCCCATTGACGATCGTCTGCGCCGCCGCAGCATTTTGCACATAACTCCCGGTGCCCGATACATGGCCAAGGGCTGCGACCTCGAAGGTTCCCGAGTTCACGACACCGCCGTGATTGACGACGGCCCCCGGACCGACAACGCCCACCTGCAGCGCTCCCGAGTTCATCAGGCTCCCTTGATTGGTGAACGTCCCTCCATTGATCAACGTGCTTCCCGCGTTGATGAAGGTCCCGGTGTTGACCGTCGTGGACACGACGGGAACGAACTTATTGAATGCCTGGACATACGCCCCCGTCGTCCCGACAGTCATGGTACCGGCGTTCTCCACGCGAGCACCGGCGTTCTGGAACGTCCCGTCGATCTGGGTCGTGCCGCTCGTCTGCTGAACATATTGCGCGACCGGTATTCCTTGGTTGGAGAAGTTGCTGAAGGACGTCCCCTCGCCGATGCGCACCTGGCCCGCGTTGGTAAAGGTGCCGATGTTAGTGGTGGTTCCTGGGGACACACCAGGAGGGAGACCGGGAAACGGTTCCTGGACATACTGGCCGGTCGTCCCGACCGTCATCGCTCCGGCATTGGAGAGCTGGCCACCGAGGTTCACAAACATGCCGCCGATCTCGGTCTTGCCGCTTGTCAGTTGGACATACTGGCCCGTATTGAAGAATGAGGAGGATGCGCCCGAAAGACTAACTCGGCCCTCATTCTGAAAGAGCCCCGCATTACCAGTTCCCCCGCCCGGCGATTGGGTATATGTGCCCGTGGTTCCAACCGCGACCGTGCCTTCATTCGAGACGGAACCGCGATTGTCGAAGCCGCCGTCGATCCGGGTCCTGCCGCCGGCCTCCTGGAGATACAGGCCTGAGGTTGCAGCCGTCCCCGATGGGGCGTTGCGGATGTTGCTGAAGAGCGCGCCCTCTCCGATGCGCACCTGACCCGCGCTGTTCCTGAAGTCCCCGTTGTTTTCGAATACCCCTGCGTTGACGTTCAGTGTCCCGGGAGTGATTAAGGTGCCGTTGCTGAACGACGTCCCTTCGCCGACGCGCACCACGCCAGCACTAGCAAACGTGCCCGTGTTGACGGTGGTGGGAGTTATGCCCGCAGAAGTCGAGGTTTGGCTATACGCCCCTGCCGTTCCCACAGTGAACGTGCCGGAATTCGCCACACTGCCTTGATTCTGAAAGACGCCTGTCGCAATGTTGGCCGTGCCAGCATTGCCAAAATTGCCGGTATTATTTGTAAGACCACCTGGATTTAACCCAGGACCGGGGAAGGCATTTTCATTGTGATGTTCGTAGAGACCGCTCGTCCCGACGGTGATCTGGCCGTCGTTAAATACTCGTCCGCCGTTTCGGAACACCGCATCAATTTGAGTTGTGCCTGTCTGGGCATAAATTCCAAAGGGTCTATTGGAGAATTCACCAGCGACGATGTGTACCCGTCCTGCATTGCTAAATACCATGTCACGGTTCACCGTGGTGGGTTTCACGGACGAACTGGCATCCTGCCGCTGAATATATTGGCCCGTTTCCGAAATTGTGAAGCCGACACTGTTGTGCTCAACCGTGCCTTTGTTAACAAAGGTTCCATTGATCTGGGTGGAACCACCACCGTTGTAATAGAAACCAGATGCCAGGTTGATAAATCGTGATCCTTCCAGGATAGAGACCAATCTATAGTTGTTAAAATGATCTGAATTGATGATAGTCCCAGAATTGATCACGGCCCCGCCCGGCGTAAACGGAAGGAGGATCCCATTGTTGAACTGGCTGGAATTCTGAAATGACGCTAAAGGTTCAATGGCGATCGTGCCCGCATTGCTGAATGGAACTAAATTTTCGCCCGGTGTGGAAGGAGTGATCGTGATCGTATTGTTCTGTGGATTGGGATTGGGCTCGATTTGAACGGCGATAGCGGGTCCTGAAAAGACCACCAGCAGGGCCAGCAGCAGCAACATCGAGGATAACACTACGCGCAGGCAAGAAATTGGTCCATTCATTCTATCCCCTCCTTACCAAACCAGGTAACCGGATGAGGAAAGCACGCGTTCCAGGACAGCCGATCAAGGATCGTGCCCCTGACGGGGGGCCAACTTACAGCAAGCGGGGCCGGGCGTAAGTCGCCATTTACTTTACGTAGTAGCAATTTCATTGCCGAAAACCACCGTCAAAACCTGACAGTGCTCTTGCCCTTTGTCGATGCGGATTTAGGGGAAATCAGGCTCATGAAAGGCGGGGAGGACGATGTTTCGGCTGTGGCAAGATTCTTCAGCAGGAGATGCATGTATTGGGGCAATTCGGGGCATGCTGTACGCATTCAAACGGAGTCAGGCAATTCACATATTCACGAAAATTGACGGGCTCACGAGACAAGCGCCCAATAACGCACAACCAGACAGTCAGCCCAGGCAGAATGCCCTCTCTGATTGTCCCACCATTTTCCGCTGAAACCCTCGCCGGATCCTCCGCCGAGCCCTCGCAGGTCAAGACTATTTCGGCAGAATCGCAGAACAGGGGGCATCCACGTTCAGCCTCCCCGTGAAGCCGACCGGCGTTGGGATTCTTCCAAGGCGGCCGTGATCTCTGCTTTCTTGCGCAGGCGCCCGGCTGCTGCAACCGTTCGCTCCAACGCTTCCGATGATCGTGCCTTCTTCGAAGTTCCGGCTGCCCGTTGCGATTCCTCCATGGCTTCGGCAACATTCTGCTTCTTACGCCGGAGCTTTGCGGCCTCGACGGTTCGAACCAACGCGGCAGAAATCCGTGACGGGCTCTCACTTGCTCCCTTCCGCTGTGAGTTCTCCATGGCAGCGGTGATTGCCTGCTTCTTTTTCTCGCGTTTTAACGCCAGGGCCTTACGAGCCAGTGGACTGGCAGACGGTTCCTTTTTCTGGTTCTTCCGGACCTTCGACAGGGTTTTCTTTGCTTTCATAACGCCTCCCTCCCAATGGCAATTCAGCTTCGCGCCTTCTATTCGCCTAACAGGATGCAGAAAAAGTCCGCCAGCGGCGTTCTCGCATCGCTCAGAGGCTCACCGTACGGCACGAGTACGATTCGCCTCTTCGTTCGCTGCGGCCTTGCTGGACGGCCTTTTTGCGCATCCTGCGGGCGATTCTGACGCGAGACAGCCCGTGTGCGAAATGCGACGTGTGACGCAATCGTCGAGTTTTTCCGCAGCCTGCTAAACTCCTCGGGATGTTATCGATAATGCGCCTTCATGTCCTCTCCGCAGCACAGGCCGCCGCCGGCCCCCCGGCGACCGGGCTCAGTTTTGAAAAGTTCGGAACAAGCAGTCCCACAGAATCGGCACAATTGTCTTCATGGTGGATCATTGTACCAAGTACCAAGACATCACGCTGGCGGCGCTCGATCAAATTTTGAGCTTGGGCAAACCGCGCGCACGACCGCCAGCTGACGACGGCAATAGAGCGATACCTTCGTGAGAAGCGACTCTCGACGATCACCCGACACCTATTCGACTAACACATTCCTCATGAAACTAGGGGACATCCCAGTGTCTCTGAATATGTTCCCCCTTTACAAAAAGGTGAGCGTTGCGTCCTGTCCGATACGCCATAATTATTTCGTTACTTATTTTGAGAGGACGGTATGGATCCGGCACATCCACTCGAATCGGCTATCCATCGAGAACTCGCTCGTGTCGGCATCTGCACCCTCGCCGAACTCGGTGAGTTGTTGCCAGGTTACCCGCAGACCGACATCATGGCTGCTGTGGCCCGACTCACCCAAGAAGGCGCTCTCGCCCACCGCCATGCGGGCTCGTTACATCCTCTTCTCTGGCTCCCGCCATGCCGTCCCAGCCGGCGCTCCGCTCCCGAAGCCATGACCTCCGCGGCATAACATGTCGCCTACAGCACCATCAGGTGATGAGTTGGCCGGCGTCCCGGCCTGGCCTACCGAACAAAGCAGCGAGTACGATACGCCCGTCCTTGCCCGCAGAGAGAATGAGAGACGAAGGAGGTTCGACGGCATTGTGTTATCGGGGGCATCTCGGCATACTGAGCTGACACTCAGGAGGGCACCGCACCATGCACCGCCGACTTCTCCTTTCTGGAATCGTGCTGATCGCTTTCATGCACTCAGCTGAACACGTGAGCCGGGCCGAGCCCGGAGAGAAACTTCCGGCCTTGAAGGGGAATGCCACGCAGGGACAGACACTCTTCAACGGCAAGGGCATCTGTCACTACTGCCACGGCGTGGATGGAGTGCTCGACAAGAAGCCTTCGCTCAAGCCTGATACTGCGGCCGCCATCGCAAAGCTGTCCGCCGGGGCTCCCGATCTTCGCAATCGCGCCGGGCTGACCCTGAAAGACAACAAAGCACGCTTCCGGGCCATTCGTGAAGGACATCCGGGAAGCGGCATGTTGCCGGACACCTCGTTGAGCGACCAGGACATCACCGACCTGCTGGCTTATCTCGCCAGCCTCCGGCAAAGCCAGACCACTCCCGGCAAGAGCCCCTACTAAGCGACCCGTCCTCTCCCTCACTGCGCTGTCAGCACCCCGACGATTACTTTTACCCGGACCCCTGCGGGCGCGGGTCTCACGCGCCTTGCAACGGCATTCATGAATAATTTTCCTTACCTCCGCCATCTCTCGGGAAAGATGCGCGCATTCATCCGATGGTCACTGAGCCGACGCCGTCGCGAAATGCGATGGACGTGCCCAGCGCGGCGCACTTGGCCTGCATGGTTTTCTGGAGAAAGAGGGCGTCCTGATTCCGGGCAAGCCTCACGCGGCAATGCTCAATGCGAACGGGATGGAGCCGAATGTGCGCGACACGGCCCGGCTCCACGTCAAGGACGAACAGGAACGACAGATCGTTGCGTTCATTCTCATCCACCATATAGTCGTCGATGAAATCGCCGCTCGAATACAGAATCGCCTTCCCACGGTAGAGTTCGATCCCTTGAGGAGTGTGATTGGAATGCCCCCAATAGAAATCGGCCCCCAGATCAAGCAGCTCACGAGCCAGCGCCCGCATCTCAACCGACGGCGCACCCCAGTTGGGTCCGACGTGGGCGCTGACCAGGACAAGGCCGGCTTGACGCCGGGCTCGTTTGATCGCCTCCGCCACACGCGCTCGATAGGGCTCCTTGAGCCCCCTACGGGCATACGCCACATAGACGACTCCCGGTTTGACATCGGCGGCTTCCCAGTCCGGCTCATTGTCGGTCAGCGCCAGCACTGCAACCACGTCCCGTGCGACTGGAAGAAGCGCCGGCTCCATCGCTGCCGCCAGGTTCCGACCGGCCCCCGCATGCGTGATGCCGGCCTGATCGAGCAGTCCAAGGCAATCGAGCAAGGCCTCCGCCCCGTAATCCAGGACATGGTTGTTGGCCAACGTCACCGCATCGATGCTTGCCGACTTGAGACAGTCGATCGCTCTCGGGTGTGCACGGAAATGGAACGCTTTCGATTGCGGATGCCATTCTCGCCCGCGTGCGCTGATGACGCATTCCAGGTTGATGACACGCAGGTCCGCCGCAAGCAGGATCGGCAACACATCGCCCCACAGAGCCTCAGGCCGGAGGGACTGGTTCCGGATCACCTCTTGATCCACCATTCGTCCCAGCATCACATCGCCCGTCAATGCAATCTGCATCGGTCTCACCGATGAGTCCTCAGGCCGATCGCCCCGCCAGCGCGGCCTGAATCCGTTGTGTCACATCCTCCGGATCAAACACGCCGCGGAACTGGATCACCACGTCGTCCTGCCGGGATTGAATGACCACGGTCCCGATCCCCATCAGCTCAGCCAGCGGCCCCTGCTTGATGGAGATCTCGCGGACCTCCCGGTACGCGATCGATTGAATGTCGCGTCCCGTCCAGCCGTTCCGCAGCACGACTCGTCGGCTTGTCACGACATACCGCCCCCACCGGCGCAATGCGGCGGCGGTTCCCAGCAACGTGACCGCACCGACCAGCCACCCGCTCCATCCTGACAGGGAAGACCTCACAAGGAGTGTAACCCGCAGCATCATGATCCCCACGATCAGATAGAGCCAGATGAATTGACTCCAGGCCGCACTGCCTTCCCAGAGGACCGGCTCTTTCCCTCCTGTGGCATTCTCATCCATGGCAGCGACCTGGGACTTTTCTCTACAGCCCGACTAGCCGGGTCTGTCGCGGAGTTCCCCACACCTCCACCGGATCACAGAAACGGGACCAGAGGGCCTTGAGCGTTTATGGGCAAAGACCGCCTTCAATACTTCTCACTCGCACTGGCCTCGCTTTTGCTTTTCACCGCCTATGAGTCGCCCTGCACTGTGCTGCAAGTTTCGGACAATCAATTATTGCCTGAGTGCCCCTCTGCTCCCTGACCACCAAACTCAGTCAAAGGAACCTCATGGATCAGCAACACCCATCGCCTTCTCGCTGGGCCATCGTCCTCGCGGGGGGCGAAGGCACCAGGATGCAGCCACTCGTTCATCGCTGGCTCGGATTCAACCGGCCCAAACAGTATTGCGCCTTCGTCGGCTCCCGCTCCATGTTTCAACATACCGTGGACCGCGCGGCCTTGGTGACAGCCCCGGAACGCATCGTCGCCGTGGTGGGGCGTGATCATCGCGACGAAATCCGGACACAGCTACAGGGGCGAACCATCGGACAGGTCATCTACCAGCCACGCAACTGCGAAACGGCGGCGGGACTCTTTCTCCCCTTGACCTACATTCATGCCCGGGCCCCCGGCGCGACGGTCGTCGTCTTTCCCTCCGACCACTTCATCCATCCGGAAGACCGTTTTCTGGCGGCCGTAGGCCGCATTGCCGGCCTGGCGGAGACCATGCCCGATCGACTGGTGCTGCTGGGGGTACGACCGGATCGACTCGAAATGGAATACGGATGGATCCTGCCCGGCGCAGCGCTTTCCTCGCCGGAGGATGCGCCGGTATGCGAGGTCCATTCATTTATGGAAAAGCCCAACCGGATCCAGGCCGCCCAGGCGTTTCGCCACGGCGCACTGTGGAACACCTTTGTGTTTGCCGCGCAAGCCGAACTGTTGTGGCAGGTGGGGACGCGTTGCTTCCCCGACGTGATGCGCCGCTTTGAACGGCTCAGAAGCGTGATCGGCCGGTCGCAGGAGGCAGCGGTGCTCGACGCCATTTACAAGGACATGCCCGCGTACAATGTGTCGACCACCCTGCTCCAGCAGACCGCCGAGTCCGCGGTCGTCGTTGAGCTGCAGGATGTGCTCTGGAGTGATTGGGGTCAACCAGCCAGGGTTGCGGAGACTCTCCATCGAATCGGTCGTCGGCCCGCCTTTCCGATGGAATGCCTCGACCCTCCTTGTTCCACGAGGCCTCAGACAGACGCCGACCCCGAGCCGGTCGTACAGCCATGAGAAACCACCGGCGCGATCCTATCGCGCAAACCGTCCCATTAAGGATGCTTCGGCCAGTACGTGCCCCTGCATCGCATCGACGACCTGAGCTTTGGTGGCCCGCGATTTGAGCGTCAACTCACAATCCAACGCATACAACTTGAAGTAATACCGGTGCGGCTTCCCCGGCGGTGGACATGGCCCACCATAGCCGATTTCCCGGCTGTCGTTCAGGCCCTGCTGCGCCCCGTTCGGCAAGGTCTCCTGGGACGGAATCCCTTCGGCCAGGCCACAGAGATCCAACGGGATGTTGAACAACACCCAATGCACCCATGTGCGACCCGGCGCATCGGGATCGTCGGCAATGAGTGCAAAACTCCGCGTGCCGGCCGGGGGATGGTTCCAGCGCAACGGGGGCGACAGGTCCTCGCCTTCACACGTGTGTTTCTTCGGAATGAGTTCCCCCTCCTTGAACGCGCTACAGTCGAGTTCGAACGGCATCACAGACTCCTTCGTGTTTCTTCGGGATTATGACGTTGCCGCACCCGCTTGGGGCTATAACCAGATTCGCTCGGCGGTTGATGCCTGCTCTCCCCACAAGGCGCTCAGGGGCAGATCGAGAAGGGAATGCGCGCCGGGGCTCAACCCCGGTAACGCCCGGGCGGCAGCCAGCATCATGTGCGCCGTGAGAATAGCTTCGTCGAAGCGGGCTTCAAAGAGAAACCGCTGATGCCCCGCGCGCCCCGGCGCACTCCGCCGCTCAAGCGCGACCCCGCGCCCTTCCTGTTCGAGCGCGGCCACACTGTCGACCGGAAATACCAGCGTCTCTTCTCCGAGGAAGAGCGGATCGGCGCGAATCTCAGCGGCCACGCGATCCACATCGACCCCCTTCTCCAACTCGACATAGACATACCGTTGCCGCATCCCGTTGGCCGCACTCTGTTCCGTGCACAGCGCGTCCTTGACCCCGGCCACCCTGCGGGCCATCGCCGTATGATGAAGGCTCGCGGCCACACGATGCCTCATCTCGCTCTCGCCCTCCGGAGCGAGGAGCCCGAACAGGGAGCGCATGACGGACAACGCGCCCGGATCCCATCCGGCACCCACAATGGCCGGAACATCGAAACGAGTGGCGAACCGGTCGATCGCTTCCCGATGTGCTTGAAACGCCTCCCCGTGCAAGAGCGCGCATTCGATGATCGGGAGACCGTGCTGGAGACAGTCGTGGGCTGCTGCACGGACCTGCTCGATCGGCACGCACAACAGGGCTGCATCCATCTGGTGCACCTGCGCCGTGTGCGACACGACCGGAATCTTGCTGAACACCTCCGGCAACGGCTGAGCGAGACTGTCGAGGCGTCGAACGATGGCCGCCAAGGCCACATCCTTGCTCGTGAGCAGCAATTCTGCGCAAGCCCGTCCTACTTTTCCGAATCCCACCACCCCGATGCGGATGGTGTTCTTTTCATTCCGACCCTTCGGGATTACCACAGTCCAAAACTCACATCCTTGAAGGGAATCGTTTCCCATTGTTCGCTTTCCAGGCCCAGGATTTCGATGTCGAGGTTTGACGGAACGACTCGCATCCCTTTGGGCCGGACCCAGCCATCCGACTTCAACGACTTCACGTACAGATGAGGTCTGGCTTGGGCATAGTCCCGTTGATGGAAGAGCTCGAGTAGCCGCATTGCATCCGGCATGGTCAACGTCATACTGTCCTCCTCACAAGTTTCAATCACCCGTACTGTGCACTTGAGTGAGCAATCGCGATGCCTGCTGAGTCTCGCCTGTCCGGCGATCGGATCGACGGGCCGTTTGTTCAGCAAACATGCCGCTATTGAGCCTCCGCACGAGTAGCGCCGCCGATGCAGGGCACCCCGGCATTCCTGCTATCGAGTTCATGCCTGTGCCCTTTCGCGGCACCTGCCCGGAAAGGCTTGTAGCGGATTTCCTCACATGGTCCCATCAGGACCGGGAGCGATCATTGCATCTGTAGTGAGGCACTCACGGTGATGAACTCGCCAGTGCAAGAGAGGGGAACCGTCCGGGTGAGACGTATGGGGCAATCGGTCGTATGGGTGCTACTGCTCGCGGGATTCTTGCTGTCTGCCGGGTGTATCGGCCCCCTGCAACAGTGGGGCGAAGAAACGACATTCCGCCCCAGGGCCACCTCCTTTGACCCGGCCACGCTGAAGCTCGAGCAGGTTGCCGTCCTGAACGCGGTGGTGGGATTCGGATTGGAAGGGTTTGCCCATCAGGTCTCCCGCTCATTGTCGAGTGCCTTGGATCAGCGGCCGACTCTGATCACGGCTCTGCCTGTCCACGAAGCGTTGAACCGCATCAACCGGGGAGAGTTGGGGGAAGCGTATGCCGCTCTGGTGGCCGACTATGTCAGAACCGGCATCCTGAATCGGGCGGGGCTCCAGAAAATCGGACAAGCCCTTCGCACCAACTACGTCTTTCAGCCCAGCCTCGCCTCGTTCAGCCAATCCATGTCCGGCCGCTTTTCCTTCTTCGGTCTGCGAGTCCTGCAAACCCGCGTCACCATGCTCCGCATGAGCCTGCAACTGTGGGACACCCGAACAGGCGAGATCGTCTGGGAATCTTCCGGTGAGGCTACTCTCGCCGGGGAGGACGTCCGCGAGTTCCGTATTCCCTTCGATGAGATCGCCCGCCGCTTGTGGGCCCACATGCTCGACGACCTGTTCAAGGATGTACCGGCCGAATAACAATCTCGGGACTGCTGCGCACTCACCGCTTGCTCTGGCTTCGCATACGACTGCCTCAATCCCGCCGACATCAGCTGTCGCCATTCGCACCAGCCCTCCGATACACCTGAGGAGTCTTCCCCCACACAGGCCACTGCCTCGGTGCATCTCGCGCTGACTAACCGCTTGTTGTTACACCCGGTCACGGGAAGAGTCTCGCCGGGGTATGCGACTTGCTCCACTCTCCACAGAGGTGGACGCGTAGCCAGGAATCACATTCAATATTGCAGGTGACTCTTCTATGTCGTATGTCGGCATCAACATCGGCGCCCTCACGGTGAAGGTGGCGGCCATACGCGGCACGGCCAGGAATGCCACGGTCGTGGCCCATCAAGGCCGTCCCCTGGAAGTTCTCCGTGAGATACTGGCACGTCCGGAGTTTGCCGACGCCGAGTACTTCGGGGTCTCCGGCCAGCTCGGCCATGTCCCGGAAGTGGCGGCGATTCAGCGGGCGCTTCGCGAGGTGGAGGGCACGTTTGACGCGGTGGCCTCACTCGGCGGGGAATCCTTCCTGGTCTACCTGCTCGTCGACGGCAAACTGACCAATGTCTTGTCCCATAATAAATGTGCGGCAGGAAGCGGCGAGTTTTTCGTGCAGCAGATCGGGCGGATGGGGCTGGGCATGGAGGAGGCGGTCCGACGATCGTTCGACGGAAAAGTCGTGCCGCTGGCCTCACGCTGCTCAGTCCACTGCAAGTCGGACATCACGCACAAGCTGAACCGCAACGAGGCCAGGCCCGAAGACATCCTGCATACACTCCACGACAGCATGGCCAATAAGGTGATCGCGTTGCTGGAGAAAGGCGTGCGGGCGCCGATACGAGTGTTGCTGATCGGCGGCGTCACCCACAACGATGCGATGCTGGCCGCGCTGCGCGCCAAGCTTCCACAGACCGAGTTTGTGGTTCTACCCGAAAGTCCCTGGTTCGAGGCCTGGGGAACCGCCCTGCTCACCCGTGACGAACCCCATGAGCGATCACCCAAACTGGCCGCGCAGCCGGAGCTGGGCCATCTCCCGCCGCTTCATCGATATGGCGAACGGGTACACGTGATCGCCGCCCCGCCTGTGCAGGCGCCACCAGACGGACCGCTGGTCCTCGGCGTCGACGCAGGCTCGACGACGACCAAGGCCGTCCTGCTCGATCCAATGACACACAAGGTGGTGGCATCCCATTACGGACGCACCAAGGGAAATCCCGTGGCTGCCACACGAGAATGTCTTCACGCCCTCGTCAATGCGCTGGGGAACCGCCCGATCGGATTGGTCGGCACGACCGGCTCAGCCCGAGAACTCGCCGGCGCCTATCTCGGCACCGAGCATGTCTACAACGAGATTTCCGCCCATGCGGCGGGGGCCACCCATTTCGATCCGGATGTGGACACCATTTTTGAGATCGGCGGACAGGATTCCAAATATATCTACCTGCGCAACGGCGTGCCCATCGACTACGCGATGAACAACGCCTGCTCGGCCGGCACCGGGTCGTTTCTGGAAGAAAGCGCCCAGAGCGATCTCGGGATTACCGTCGCCGACATCGCCGGCCTGGCGATCGCCGCACCCTCTCCTGTGCATTTTAAGGCGACCTGCGCCGCCTTCATCAACTCCGACATTCGACTGGCCCAACAGAAGGGCCACCCCCGCGACAACATCGTGGCCGGACTGGTCTATGCCATCGCCGACAACTATCTCAACCGCGTGAAGGGACCACGCTACGTGGGCAAGAAAGTCTTCCTGCAGGGCGGCGTCGCACTGAACCACGCCGTCGGGCATGCCTTCGCCCACAGTGTCGGCCGCGATGTGGTCATCCCGCCCGGCCCTGAATTGCTCGGAGCGCTCGGAGTCGGGTTACTCGCGTTGAAGCGATCCGGCTCGCTGATGGCCCATACCGTCGACCTGCTCACGCTGAGCCGGCCCGAGATGCAGCTGGTCGGCCGCTTCACCTGCGGAGCCTGCAAGATGTATTGCACCATCGACCGGTTCATGGTCGCGGGACGCCGCTTTCCCTTCGGCGGCCGCTGCAGCCTGTATGAGAATGTCTGGAAGCGAAAAGCGCGGACCGCTGGAGTGGTGGACCTGGTCGAGAACCGGGCCGAGGTCCTCTTTCAAGTCCCCCGCCTCCCACCTGCTTCCACGCCCAAACACGAGCGGGTGGAGCGTCAGCGCTGGGGAGTCGGACCGGCGTACGAAAGCGCGAAGGCCTTCGTGCGGGAATCGTTGGGCCGCCCCACAGCCACCGCAAGGGCCAACGGCACACGCATCGGCATTCCCAGGGCGCTGACCACCCACTCGCTGTTTCCCCTGTACTCCACCTTCTTTTCACACCTGGGGATGGAGGTGCTGCTCTCGGATGTGGACCCGCGCGGCGACCTCGCATCCAATTCCGGATTCTGCTTCCCAGCGCAAATTGCCCACGGCGCCGTGCTTGATCTGACCCGCCGGGGGGTCGAATTGATCTTTATCCCGCATGTCATGCGCATGCCCCATTCGAACCAGTGCCGGGAATCGTACCTCTGCCCCATCACGCAGGCGGAGCCCTACTTCCTGTCCAAAGCGTTTCCAAGCAGCCGCCTGCTTTCACCGGTCCTGGATTTCACGAACGGATACGGCAGTTGCTCTGCGCTCATAGACACAGCCGTCCAGGAACTCAAGGTCGAGCGCGGGGCGGCTGAAGAAGCCTGGGCGGCAGCCGTGCTGGCCCAGACGACAGCCGAACGCACACTCAGCGAACTGGGAACACAGGCCTTGGCAACAGCCATCGCAGCAGGCAAACCGGCCATTCTCCTTGCCGGTCACAGCTACAACGCCTTTACGCCGGAAGCCTCGCAGTCCGTGGGCAAGAAACTCTCCAGCATGGGCGTGCCGGTGATCCCCGCTGACTGTCTGTTACCGCTCGGCGAGGGGCCCACCTCCTGGCACTTTGCGAACCAGATTTTGAATGCCGTGGCAATTGCCAAGCAGCATCCCAATCTGTTCCTGTTGAGCGTCAGCAACTTCAGTTGCACCATCGATGCCTTTACCCATGCCACCCTCGCCTCCGAAATGGGATCGAAACCCTATCTGATTCTGGAGATCGACGCGCACACCGCCGATGCCGGAGTCCAGACCAGGCTTGAGGCGTTTCTCGACATCATCGGCAACTACCAAGACAAGCACCATCGCCCCGGCGAGTCGTTCACCGCCTGCCGACTCCTCTCAGAGGGCCGAATTGTCCGATCCAACGGCAAACAGATCCACCTGACCGATCCTCAGGTCACGATTTATTTCCCGAATTTTTCGCCATACCACACCCAGGCCGTGACCATGGCCTCCCGTTGGCTCGGCTTGCATCCCGGCGTCGTCCTTCCGCTGACCCGCGCGCAGCTCGACCGGGGCCTCCAATACACATCCGGCCGCGAATGTCTGCCGTTGCCGATCTGTATCGGGCAACTGCTTCAGGTCAGCGAGCAGCGACGGCCCGATGAGGTGGCGGGCTTCTACATGCTACGGGGCGGGGCCCCCTGCGTGAGCGATTCCTATATGGGCTACTTGGAGCGGTTTATCACCGAGCAGCGATTGGCAGACCTGTTCTTGTTCGACCCCCGTGAGGAGAATGGCTACCTGGGATTCGACAAGGAACGCCTGACGAAATCGTTCTCCCCCGCCATTGTGCTCGGAGATGTCCTGGTAGAAATCGATCAGGTGCTTCGGGTGGTGGGAGCCCCAGGGAGCATCGAGCGCCTGCACATCGAGTGGAACCAGTTCGTCGAGCGCACCCGAACGCCGGAGGACTTTCACACCAACTTGCCCGCATTCGTGGATACCCTGGCCAGACTCCCACGTACCGAAGATCCACTGACCTGCCCCCGTGTCGTCGTGGCCGGCGATTTCTTTACCCGGTTCAGTTCCTTCTTCATGGACGGTGTCCGCGACCGCTATGCCGAGCGAGGCATCATCCTCAAGCCGGTCGATCTGAGCGATCTGTTTCTCTACTTCACCTATGACGAGATGGCCGCCACTGCGAAGCAGTGGGGAGTGGAACCGGGCGGCTTCGCCATGGCCAAAGCCTGCACCAGAATCTTTGAACCGGAAGGGCGACAGTACCTGCAGCAATGGGCCGGCCATCAGCTGTTACAGGGCGTGGAGGAACACTACCGCGGGCTGTTTCAGAAAACCGGCCTCTTGGTAGCCGGGCCGAACCCCGCCGCTACCGTCTTTCACAAGGGCGCCGAACATGTGTCCCGCGCGATCTGGGGCGAACTCCTGCCCACCATCGGCAAGGGACTCGATGCCGCTCGCGAAGGGTATGACGGACTGATCCTCATCGGGCCGTTCAATTGTCTTCCTTTCCGAATTTCAGAGGCTATTCTCAAGCCGCTCAGCATCCAGGGTGGCATGCCCATTCTGACCTACGAAAGCGACGGGTATGCCGTCTCCCCTTCGGTACTCAGACAGGTGGATGTTCATATTCAGCAGGTGCTGGACCATGCAGTGAGATCACCGGTTACGCCGGCGTGAACAGCCGACGCGCATCCGAACGCGAAGCGTGCAACCCCGAGAGGCCCGGATCATGCGCCGACCAAGCTTCGTTCATCTCCTCTTTGCAGGACCGGCCCTCGCACTGCTGCTCGTAGCGCTGGTCGGGGCGACACTCGAAGGCGCCCCACCGACCGCCGTCGTCCGCGCGACGCTGGATACGGTGTTTCACATCCTCGACGACCAGCAGTTGAAAGCACCCGGCCAACTGCCCCATCGGCGACACCTGTTGGAAGAAGTCATTGCGGAGCGGTTCGACTACGAAGAGATGTCGAAGCGGACACTGGCCGCGCATTGGAAACCACTGACGCAATCAGAACGACAGGAGTTCGTCCAGCTCTTCAAGGCGTTTCTCTCGGACCAGTATGCGGCAAGAATCGAAGGGTATGCGGGCGAACGGGTGGTCTATCTCTCCGAGCGTACGGTCGACGGGTACGCCGAAGTCCGGACCAGGCTGGTGTCCGACAAGCTGGACTTTCCGATGGATTATCGACTGACAAATAAGCGCGGCACCTGGTTCGCCTATGACGTGATTGTCGATGGTGTGAGCCTGGTCATGAACTATCGCAGTCAATTCGGCAAGATCATCGGCGAGTCGTCGTTTCAGGAACTCCTGCACCGGCTGCGGGACCGACGCGTCAAAGAAGAAAAGATCAAGACCTGAGTTCCTGCGCCGGCGGACCTGGAACGGACCGGAGGCCGCGCCTACGCCACCACGCTTGGCATTGCCCTCCAAAAGGTGATCCCTTTTGGCGGAGAACATGTCTTGCGGTACCGGCTCAACGCCACGTACGGCATCTATTCGTCGGTCGCTGTTCGTGGATCTAACACCTACGGCGGAGGGTTCGGCACAAAAGGGCGGGTCACCCCAGGTGCGGTCTCGACGGTCACGATCGCCGGGGAGTACGGCCTGACTCACCGTCTCGTGCTGGCCCTCGACATCGGATTCCAAACCGTGAACGCCACGAATTCCCCGACAACCCCGGCCTCGATGCCCAAGGCCGGCCGGCACTCGTGGGACGGGGCTCCAGCCATCTGATCACCATCGCACCGGCGTTGGAATACAGTTGGAACCAGCATGTAGTTGTGCCGGCCGGTCTCTGGATGAGCGTGAGCGGGCGAAACACGTCCGAGTGTTTCGGAATTGTGGCGGCGTTGTATTGTTTCTTGTGAGGCTGTGACCGTGCCGCTTTAAATTGCCGCCGCGAGCCGGTCGATCCACTGTTGTTGGAGCGGCAGGAGGTCGCCCGCATCCCCGGCCCGCAGGGCTTCGAGGTAGGCACGACGCCCATCGTGGTCCGTGGGTGCGGTTTCGACCGGCGGCAGGGCGAGCTTGTACAAGAGTGCGGCCAGCGTCAAGCGACCGATGCGGCCGTTGAAATCCTTGAAGGGATGAATCCACTGGAAACGCCAGTCCACCCAGGCCAGTAATGAGG
>Ga0268299_1002574_pt1 | contig 20853 bp, 19 predicted proteins | sample NOBtaG_FD_193484 | JGI IMG/M metagenome (GOLD analysis project Ga0268299, IMG submission 193484) | Activated sludge microbial communities from bioreactor in Nijmegen, Gelderland, Netherland - NOB reactor | ecosystem: Engineered > Bioreactor > Aerobic > Activated sludge | place: Netherlands... | reverse complement strand
TCATAAAAATGCCGGATTCGCCGCCGGAATTTCTCGGTGTCGTCAACCGTCATGGTCATGTTTTGCCGATGCTGGATTTGCGTCCGCTTTTTCAGCAGCAGGTGACGCCGCTGACTCTACAGACCTTGTTTATCGTCGCGACCTACGGTGGTCAGCAGGTTGGGCTGGTCGTGGACGATGTGAATCAGGTGGAATATTTCAGCACCGAACGGCAGACTGGTATGGGCGAAACGTTTGTCCAGGGGGTTATCCCGCATCGCGATTATTTGGTTCAGATTATTACGCTTCCCGCGCTCATCGCCCGAGCGCTGCCTGATGAAAAGCGCACTATCGAAAGTAAAGGTCGGGCATGATAACTGAAAATGCTAAAGAACGTATTCTGATTGTCGCGAAAGATGAAGACCTGCGGGCCAGCCTTTACGAAACCCTGGAGGTCGCAGGCGGTTACGCCGTCAACCAGGCCGATAATTTTGAGGAAGCGCTCAGCGAAATTTTGCTGCACGATTTCGATTTAATCATCACCGAGGCCGAACTGCCTGACCTGAGCGGTATGGATTTGTTAGCGGTGGTTGGCGGTTTGCGCCCACGTGCGCGTGTCATCGTGATCGACGATGATCTCTCAGCCAGAAGCGCCGTCGCCGTTTTCCGAATGGGAGCAGTGGACTACCTCTACAAACCGCTGAATATGACCTTTGTGCTGATGCAGGTGGAACGACAGATGGAGTCGCGCCGCGCGGCATCGGTGGTCACAGAGCCAACGGAACAGCCAAAAGTCGAAACCGCGAATCGGGATCGCGCAAAACGGATTGACCCGCGTATGCGTCCGGCGGCGCTGGTGCTGCGGCGTCAACAGTTTCAGTTGATTAACCAGGAATTAAACCGCCTTCTGGCTCATGTAAAGGCCAGCTTTGTCGGTCTGGTGGATAACGATGGCAATATGGTTGGCGCAGCCGGGACACTGGAAGATTATGATCTTCAACTGCTAACGCACGCACTGAGTATCGACCACACCGCCCAGCGCTCACTGGCGAGTATTCTGGAAGAAAATAAATTTCATTCCACCTACTTTGAAGGGGATCGTAACGGCGTCTATATTATCGAGTTTGGACTGCCCTACACGGTTTCGCTGGCTGTGATCTGCGCGTCCGATGTCAAGCCCGGTATGGTCTGGTTGTATAGCAAACGGACTGCGGCAATTATCGACGAGATTTTTAAGGCGATACCACAGCCGCGAACGCTCCCACGTTTGCAAGAATAAGAGAGAAACAAATTTTGACAGCTAGGTAAGCTGTTTATAGCGGCTGTTGAGTTCAGTCTCGCTGATCTCAGTCTGCTGATGCTGCACCACTTCGACTGCCAGACGCATCAGACGATCTACTTTTTCTTTCGTAATAATCCCACCACGCAGCTTTTGATCCAGGCATACCGCGCCGTAATTGACGACAGGGATGATGATGACCGCCCGCAGTTCGGGATATGATTGGTTCGTTTTGGGCGCTCTGGTCGGATCAATCGACATGGTGTAGTTGTCGGTAATGACTGGCTCACCATCACCCAGCGCTTTTTTGATGCCCTTCAGGTAGGCTGGCTCGATATGCTCCGGGGTGAAATTGATGGTGCCTAATACCGTCAGGCCTATATCAACGGCGAATGCGCGCTCCGCTTTGGTCACTTCCTGGGCGACCCGCATCAGATTCAGCATGAAAGTTTCACTCATTGCGATTTGTTCCTTTACAACGTGCGTTGGCATGTTGTTGATCGTTTTCAGGGTGAAGCAAAGTGTGCAAAATAAGGCGATGCCACAAAATCAACACTTCATTTTATCGCATATCGAGCAGTTGTGCGATACTCGTTAAGACTTCATTTCCTGCCAATTTGTGAAAAAGCGGAACGAGAGCGCCTAAATACAGCAGCGTATCCGCCAGGGGGAGGCGGCTCAGACGTTGGGCGACCTCATACCACAGGCGGTAACTGCGGTCATCGTCATTCATCTCAGCCCACATCCGCGCGCCATCTGCCAGCAGTTGAGCGCTGGAGCTTTGTTGTGGGACGTGAAGTGCTGCGAGGATACCCTTTTCAAGCGGGGCGTAACGATCTGGCAGCGATGAGGGCATAATCGGTGCTTGACCTTCAACCGCCAGCAGCGGTGCGAGGATGCCGATTGCGCTGGTTTGGTCATATTCGTCGGCGATTGATCGGATGATGCCCCCAGCGGTTTGTGCGACATAGGTGGCTGCGGATGGCGGCAGCAGTGGCGCTAAGGCCGAAAGCGCGCTTGCGCCATCATAGCCATTGTCAATCATTTTTATCAAATGCCACGACTCGGCGATGATGGGATGGTGATATTCGCTTGGCAGGTGTTTGACCAGGATGACATAAACGCTCACGCGGTCAAAAGGTTCTTCGATAGCGCGTGCGATTTCCAACGCATCCAGCAAAAGATTTTCTGGAAGCAGGGGGATAAGATCGATGAGCGAACGGGCGCGCTTATATTCGAACGTTAATTCCTGCACGGTGCTCAGCAGCGCGGTAAAGACGGTGTGGTTATCATCGGGCGGCAGGTGTGGCGCGATGCCGATGAGCGCGATAAAACGCTGTTCAGGATTCGACAGTTGATAGGCGGTTTCCAGCGCGCGGCTCAGCAGGCGTGGCGGCAAATGTGGCCCCAGCAGGCTGAGTGCGCGGGCGCGGGCATTTTCATTTTTTATCAGGCGTGTCGTTTCGAGCGCGTTGGTGTATGTCTGCTCTTTGAGATGCGGCGGCAGTACATCAATTAAAGCGGCTAACGCGATCACGCGCTCATAATGATGCGGCAGATTGGAAGCCGCTGCCAACGCATCCAGCATGGTCTGGTCGCGGGCATGTTCCGGGGCATAATGCGCCAGAATCGTCAGCGCGTGGACTCGCGCGTCCTGCTCCTGCATACCGTGCGCGACGGCAAGGCTGGCGACCAGCATTTCTGGTGGCAGAGTCGGCGCAAGTTCACCCAACAGCATGGCTCGTTCACGCTCGTTATTTAGGCTGTGGACGGCTGCCAGCGCTTCGCCCTGCAAATCCAGCGTCAGATGGGGCGCGAGGGATACCAGCGCGCGTGCTCGCAGCGGTCTGCGGACAATACTGATTACAATTTCCAGCGCGCATTCCAGCAGCGTGGCAAATTGTTTGCTGTCGGTGATGTATTCCAGATGGGGCGCGAAGGCAATCAACGCCTCAGCGCGCTCATCTTCATCCTGAATGGTCTGGATCGTTTTTAGCGCATCAACCCGCAGATTGGGACGTAAATTGCTGGGCAGACTGCGTGCCAGCGCGGTAAACGCACGAGCACGTTCGGCAGGCTGTTGAATCCCTTCAGCGCTGATAATGGCTCGTTCAGCGATTTCCGGCAGCAAATAACCCGCTAAGGTGTTGAGCGCATTGCAGCGGTGGGTGTCGTTATTCAGGCGGTCAATTTCGTCAACAGCGCGGCGCAAAATGCTCAGGCGCATTCCCTGCGGCAGGTGTGGTGCAAGCGTGACCAGGCTTCGAATACGGGCTTCGGGGTTGTTGATCGACTGTGCCAGGGTGACTATTTCCAATAGCGCGGGCGAGGCTGCCGGTTCGTCGTGCAGCACGGTCAGCAGCGGCATCAACTGGAACATGACGCGCGCATAATCCGCCGGATCAGTGATCTGCATCGACTCTTTCCACACCATCGTGATAATCGACTGGTATTGATGGGATGGTAAGCGCAGCGCGACCTGTGTGATAATTTGCAGGCGTGTTCCCATATCGCCGATGGTTTGAGCGTTTTTCAAAATCCGGATAATGCTATCCTCCGGCAGCAGGTCGGTCATCTCGGCTAAAGCGGCGATCCGCGCCTGTGCGGGAGAGAGTAATTTTTCGGAGTAGGTACGCTGTTTTTCCGGCGCATATTTGCTGAGATTGAGGATACAGCTAATTTGCTGGGCCATCGCGCCTGGCCCTTTGGAAAGCGCTGTCAGCAGGGTGCGTTCAAGTTCGCTGCGCGCCGATTCAGCCGTGTTTAGAGAGGAATTGTGTGGAGCGTCCGCAAGATTCGACATTCAGATGATCCAATAACCTGTAGTCATGCTATTTTAGAACGAGTCATTAACCTGCCACAAGCTGACTCTAGCACAATCCGATAAAATTGAGATGCGTAATTGCACGGAAGAAGGTAATTTATGAATCAAACACCCGTTTTAATCATTCTAGCGGGGGGCGCTTCATCGCGTATGTGGCCTCTGCGTGAAAAATCGTTGATGCGTTTTGGGAACGACCCGCTGCTGGTCAGCCAACTGCGGCGTTACCGCGCACTAGGGTTTGGCGAGGCGATCCTGGTGGGCAACCCCGGCAACGCTGTGGAACTTGAAACCTTAACCGCAAAAATTGAAACGATGCAGATTCGCGTCGTCGTCCAGAATGAGCCGAAAGGGATGGGCGATGCGCTTTTACAGGCTGCGCTGCTCCTGGCAGACCGCCCGGAAATGCCGATTTATATCACACAGGTGCATGACGTGGTGGATGACCGCCTGCACGAAGATATGTTGAGCCTTTTCCGCGCCAACCCACAGCAGAGTTTTATCGCCGGGTACGAGATGGCGGATTATTTTCCCGGTGGCTATCTGGTTATCGATTCGGAAGGCCGTATCAACGGCATTGTCGAAAAACCTGGTGCAGAAAACCGTCCCAGCAATTTTGTGACGATTGTCGCCCATATCCACAGCCACAGTGGGCGCTTGATGGACGCGATTCGTGCCGAATATGCCACTGACAGCCCCGGCGACGATCATTATGAGCGAGCCATCGACGGCCTGCTCAAAACCCAGATTTTCCGCGTTGTCCCCTACAGCGGTCATTGGAGCGCGTTAAAATATCCCTGGCACGTGCTGGACGTGATGGAATATTTCTTATCGCAGATTGAGGGGCAAATTGTCGCGGAGGACGCTTTTGTTGCCAAGACCGCGACTCTCAGCGGGAATGTTTTTGTCGGCGCAGGCGCGAAAATTTTTCCTGGCGCGGCGGTTGTCGGCCCGGCCTACATCGGCGCAGGCGTGATTGTCGGCAATAATGCGCTGGTGCGGCACTCGATGGTGATGGATCGCTGCAATGTCGGCTTTACAACCGAGGTTGCCCGCAGCTATGTCGCCGAGGGCTGCCAGATGCACGCCTGCCGCGTATTGGACTCGGTTTTTGCGCCGAATGTGAATTTTTCTGCTGGCTGCACGACAGCCAATCTGCGCATCGACAAAGGCGATGTCCACAGCATCGTCAAAGGTAATAAAATCAATACGGGGCGCGATAAACTGGGCGCGATTGTTGGTCAGGACGCCTTTTTAAGCGTGGATGTGATGACCATGCCGGGAGTAAAAGTCGGCGAAAGGGCGCAGGTCGGGCCAGGGACTCACGTGCTGCGCGATGTTCAGGACAATCAACGAATTTACGTCAAACAAGTATTGGGCATTGTGGATGGGGATTAGAGGAATCGATGATTGACGGCGGAATTTTTAAAAAATATGATATTCGCGGCAAAGCAGTGGGCGAAAATGCGCCTCTGACGCCAGAAGTCGCGCACAAAATTGGGCAGGCATTTGGGACGTATCTTCACCAAAGTGAAAATAAAAAGACCATCGTGGTCGGGCGCGATAACCGCCACACGTCGTTTGATCTGGCGAAAGCAGCGATTGAAGGCATTCTCGCGGCTGGCGCGAACGTGATCGACATTGGCCTGGTCTCGACTCCGGTGGTCTACTGGCATTCGATGCACAACGACGACGCGGGCGGTTTGATGATTACAGGCAGCCATCTCGCGCCGGAATATAACGGCTTTAAGCTGGCAGTTGGCAGTCGAAATTTGTACGGGACGCAGATTCAGGAAATTCGTGGGCTGGCGAACAGCACCCGCCTATATTATGGCGAAGGCGAATTATCCACCGAGAGCCATGCCTACAGCAAATATATCCGCGACCTGCACAGCCGAATCACGATGGCGCGTCCGCTCAAAGTGGTGGTTGACCCCGGCAATGGCACAGGTGGCTTATTCGCGCCGCAGTTGTTTGAGATGTGGGGACATGCGGTGACGTGTATTTTCTGCGACCCTGATGGCAGTTACCCGAATCATCAACCTGACCCGCAGGACGCGGAAAATATGGTCGCGCTCGGCGAAAAAGTTCGCAAAACGGGCGCGGATGTGGGGATCGCGCTCGATGGTGATGCGGATCGCATGGGGGCGGTGGACGAAAAGGGCAATCTGATTACGGCGGATCGGCTGTTGGCGCTGCTGGCGCGCGATATGCTGACCCGGCATCCTGGCGCGGCAGTCGTCGCCGACGTGTTGAGCAGTCAGGTGCTTTTTGACGAAGTGGCGAAATCCGGCGGTCAGCCTGTGATGTGGGCCAGCGGGCATTCGCTGGTGAAATCGAAAATGCGCGAGATCGGCGCGCTGCTGGGCGGCGAAATGAGCGGTCACATTTTCCTGAGTGAAGATTATTTTGGCTTTGATGACGGCTATTTTGCGGCTGGACGGTTGTTACAGTTGATCGCAGGCGGAAATGTGCCGCTTTCGGAACTCAACGCCAGCCTGCCGACGCTCTACAGTACACCGGAATATCGGCCTTACTGCCCCGACCTGGACAAAGATGACGTGATTGAAGGCGTCAAAAATGATCTGGCTGGCAAGGGCGACATCGTGGGTGTAGACGGGATTCGCATCAAATTTGACAAAGGCTGGGGCTTACTGCGCGCCAGCAACACCGAACCCGTTCTGAGCCTGCGTTTTGAGGGCGAAACCGAAGCCGATGCGCTGGCCTATCGCGACCTGTTCGCACTGGCATTGGCGAAGCACCCGCAGGTGGGGATGTTCGGCTGATAAATTGAGCGTCAAAAGCGTAATAATCGCTGAACCAATTTTCGCGGAAATGACCTTTTTAGAAAGCGTTTTCATTGCAGCCGATTGAAATCCTCACCGCAGCCATCGTCCTTATCACTTATGCAGGCGTTGCCATCGGACAGATTCCGCGACTGCGCATGAACCGCGCGACGATTGCGCTGGTCGGTGCGGCGGCGCTCATCCTCAGCGGCGCGATCACCGAATCACAGGGACTTGCCGCCATCGATACCGGGACGATTCTCCTGCTGGCGGCGATGATGGTCATCAACGTGAATTTGCGGCTGGCGCGGTTTTTTCAGTGGGTCAGCAACCGCGTTTTGAAATTGGCGCGAACACCCCGCGCGCTGCTGGCGCTGGTCATCGTCGCCTCTGGCGTATTGTCAGCCATTTTTCTGAATGACCCCATCTGCATCATGTTCACGCCGTTGATTATCGATCTCACGCGCCGACTGAATCGCAACCCCGTGCCGTATCTGATCGGGCTGGCAACGGCGGCGAATGTCGGCTCAACGGCGACGATCACTGGAAATCCGCAAAATTTGATTATCGGGCAGTCCAGCGGCATTCCTTATCTCACTTTCCTGGCATATCTTGCCCCTGTTGCGATTATTGGCCTCGCCATTTGCTGGATCGTGATCGTTCTGGTTTATCGTCATGAGTTTCGCGGCGCGCTGCCTGCTGTCGATTTACCCAATGGAGAAGTTTTTTCGCCCCTTTTATGGCGAACAACAATAATTGTGATCGGCCTGATGGTCGCGTTTCTGTCGGGGCTGCCTGTTGTATCCTCGGCGTGTGTGGCAGCGGGTTTTCTGCTCATTTCGCGCTTGAAGCCAGGAAAGCTGCTCGACATTGATTGGCAACTGCTGGCATTTTTCGCGGGGCTGTTCGTGGTGACGGGCGCGATTGAGGTCACGGGCTTGAGCGAAAAATTATTTGCGACCTTTGATTCGCTGCTGCGGGGGGGAGTCGCGCCTTTCACTCTGGTGACAGCGGCATTGAGCAATGTCGTCTCGAATGTGCCAGCCGTTTTGCTGCTCCGCCCAGAGATTGCCACGATGCCCAACCCGCAGCAGGCATGGCTGACTTTGGCGATGGCCTCGACTCTCGCCGGAAATCTGACGTTGCTCGGCTCGGCGGCGACGCTGATTGTGGTCGAGTTGGCGGCTTTTAAAGGCGTTCGCGTCGATTTTGTGCCTTATCTGCGTGTTGGAATTCCCGTTACGGTTTTGACTATTCTTGTTGGCATCGTGTGGTTGAGTATAGTAAGTTAGCGAGGGATAAAGTTGTAAAAACTTGTTAATTTTTTGTTTTTGACTCAAGAATTTACAAATTTTATGTTTTTGTACGGCGTTTTCCGGTATTGTTGATATATACCTGTTTATTTTGGTGAAATTAACATGATCGCTTTTTATTGTTCTTCGGTTTTCAACCAGGAAAAACCCGCCCCTCGTGAACGTGGGCAAGGTCTGGTTGAATATGCCTTGATTCTGGTGTTGGTGGCGATTGTCGTCATTGCTATCCTGGCGGCATTAGGGCCAAGCGTCGGACAGGTCTATGAAGAAATTGCCTGTGCGCTCTATGGTGGCAGCGTTCAAGGCACAGATACGCCCGATCCGTACTGCCTACTGCCAGACGGACGTATCGGAAATTATTTTGATCTCGGCATTCAAGGCCAGGAAGGTGCCTGAGCGAGCTTTTCGTTTGATATTAAAATATTTTTGAAATAGGCTTTAGGTGATAACTACTTCAGTCGTCCCCATTCTCGCGAAAGGGGTTGAGGAGATCAATTGCCTGCTGCTCCCAATCCCATAATTCCAATTGATCCTGATCTTTAAACAGACGTTTTAGGCGGTGATAACCATCGCCATATTCTTTTGCCCATTCTTTGGCAAAATCCCCGTCACGAATTTCTTCCAGTGTGACTTCCATCAAGCGCTGCAATTTGAGGTCATTGAAACGTTCCAGGCGGCTGAATGTGCCATACTGCGCGGTTAAAGAGGCTAAGCGCAGCGCGGGTAAGAGGCCAGACTGCGCGGCACGTTTAAGATAATCCGAAAATTCCCCCGAAAGATAAAGGTCGGTAAAGACCACTTCCGGCGGGTAGCCTGTGTCCATCAAAAGCTGGGCTGCTGTGACCATAATGTGGTGAAAAGCGGGCATGATGGCTTGCTGGACGAATAAATCCAACTCTGCCTCGCGCTCGAAAACAATTTCAATCGCTCCTGCTTTCAGCGACCCCAATGCCTTCGCCAGTGCCAGCACTTTTGACCATGCCTGACCGCTGGCGTCCTGCCCGACAGCCACTAAGCTAAAAAAGCCCTCGTTATTGAGATAGCGTTCACGCACTGATATGCCTAACGTGCGCGGCGCGATCAGGCCGACATCGACAAACGGTGGCGCTTCGATATAGCCAAAAGCGACGTTGTAGGCGCTGCCGAACACCAAAGTATCGCCGCGCTTCAAATTTGGCGAAATTTGTTCGAGATAAATTTGCGGCATCACTTCGTCGGCGACCAGCAGCATGATAATATCGGCCTGCCGCACCGTTTCGGCAATAGGTAGAGTTGGAAAACCCGCCTCTCTGGCAGAATCCTGCCGTTCTTCGCGCGGTTCGCTTACCAAAACCTGGATTCCGCTGTCTCGCAGATTCAGCGCGACAGGTCGCCCCAGGTTGCCATAGCCAATTACACCGACGCGCTTGCCTGCCAGATAATTGAGATCGCCGTCATCTTCGCGATATATAACGGTCATACGATGCCTTTCGACCACACACCCAGGTCATAGCCATTGCGTTGAAAGCCAAAATGACGATAGAGATGCTGTGAGCGGTGATTGCTCATTTGCGTATTCACAGTCATCGAGTAAATGCCACGCTTGAAAAAACGCCGCAGGGTATCGTTTAAGATCGTGCCGCCGATTCCTTGCCCCTGCAACTGCGGATTGACGGCTAAACGCGCCAGATGTGCGCCGTCGCGATAAATGGTGCTGATCTGATAGCCGACGATCTGCTCATTGCGCAAGGCAACGACAGAAAGTGCCGCCACCCGCAACGCCTGTTGAATTTCGTCGCGCGCCATTTGCCAGGGGGGTATAAAAGCATCATGGTCAATTTTTGTAATTTCGTCCAGATCGGATAAGGAAGCTGGACGCAGCGTAGCCCCACTAAAACGACTGGTTGGAAGGGATTCTCCAATCCGGCGCAGGGTGATAATGTCCTCGTCATAATGAAAGCCGAGGGCGCGTACCTGCTGCTCGACCCAATCGCGCGTGATGAGCATCGAGACACGCTCTGTGCCTTGGCGAACCAGCTCAGGAGTCAGACTTTCCCAGAGGGTTTGCATGATAGTTTGTGTTGGCGCGCTGTCCTGTACCGCTGCCACGCGAATCCAACAGGTGCGGTTGAGCACATTCGAGGCTGCCAGAAGGCCAACAAGTTTTCGATCCTGCCATGCGAGGCGAACAGGCGTTTGCTGTTTTGCCAGCCAGTCATCGATTTCATGCCAGTCCAGATGGGTGTGAACCTGGAAATTGCGAAATATTAATTCGTCAACCGCGTAGCGATGGCGCGGCTCAAACGGGGTAATTGTGAGGGTCGTCTGGGTCATTGAGATCGTTTCATTCGCAGGTGATAACTCCGCGCGCGGATTGCGATAATCTCGCACCTGCGGGTATCCAGGAGTCGGCTGGCGATCCGTTCATCGAGTTTTTCGATGGGTTTGGATGACGTGATGACCGTCGGCATCTGCCCGGTATAGCGATAATCGAGAATCTGGAACAATTTTTCTTTTGCCCAGGGCGTTGCGTTTTCCGTTCCCAGATCGTCCAAAATCAACAGTTCGGCGTTGCGCACGGCATTAAAGCGCTGGTCGAAGGAGATTGCCGCGCCGGGTTGATAGGTCGTGCGGAGATAATCGAGTAAATCGGGTATGGTGATAAAAACCGTGTTGGCTTGCCGTTCGCGGCGGTAATATTCAATGGCAGCCGCCAGATGGGTTTTGCCACAGCCGTAGGGGCCGATCAGCATCAGCCATTTTTCCGGCTTTTCGGCATATTTCCAGGTGTTATCAAGCGCATTTTTCAGGCTTTTACGCTCCTCAACGTCCAGATTGCCGTTGATGTCAAACGTTTCGAAGGTCATGCCCTGGTACTGCGCCGTGTTGGTGATTTGTTCGTGGCGGCTCTGCGTGGGGCTGCGATAATCCGGGGCGGTGATGCGTACCCGGCGGACAAAATTTTCATCGAGCAAACGGCTGCGAATCCGAGCGTCAAAAGCATCCATATCGACATTGGTGGTGATGACGGTTGGAAGTTTGTGAGTGTAGCGATGGTCGAGCAGTTGAAATAATTTTTCCTGCGCCCAGGCACTCGGATTTTCCGCGCCCAGGTCGTCAATCACTAATAGCTGTGCGCTGCGGATACGATCAAACATCTGATCGTAGGAAACTTCAGAGGATGGGCCATAGGTGCTGCGCAGATAATCGAGTAAATCCGGCGCAGTGATAAATAAAACCAAATCACCTCGGTTAAGCCGTTCATTAGCGATGGCTGCTGCCAGGTGCGTTTTGCCACAGCCGTATGTGCCTTCCAGCACCAGCCATCCCTGCTGATCGTTGGAAAAATTATAAGCCGCGTTACGTGCCATATCGAGGGATTGGTTTTGTGAGACAGCCAGACCGCGAAATTGGGTCTCAAAACCATAAAAATTTTTATCGGCGTAAGCACCCAGATTACTGATCCGGCGCATTCGCTCACGGCGATCTTCATCCTGGTCAACCGGATTATTCGGGCAGCGGAACAGCTTGCCAAAGCGCGGATCATCGAGCGGCACTTCGTAGGAGATCAGCCCCATGCCGCCACAGATCGGCTGCTGCCCGCAGATCGAACAAAGGCTGCCGCTATTCGTCTGGTTTGTATTTGATGTAGGCGGCATATTTCCCGGAGATATACTCTTTTCCATCCGTTTGAGAATGTCCCCTAGCGAGTCCACGATCACGCCCCTCTCTATCCCAGCGCTCTAGTATAGCATACACATACGACCATTTCCGCGCGTTATGTTCGACGGCAAGCTGGAAAGCTTCCTCGATCCAGGGGTAGGGAAATTCGCGTTCGGCATCCTTGAGCGCATCCACCATCGTCCCCTTGATCGTGCCGATAATATCCTCGTAAAGCTGATAAATCGTCGGGCGCGGCGGCAGGATTTCCACCGGGTTATGGCTGTCGCCAGGTCGCCATGCGCCTTGTTCGATGCTGGCAATCGCTCGGCGTCCCATGACCGTATTGAGGAAATAAAGCTGCTCGGTATTATTGCCTATTTTAAGTTCAGCGGTCAGCAGCGAAGCGCGCTTGATGGCCTTTTTTAACGCAGTATCCAGGGTTACGAGTGGGGAGGCCAGTGGATCGGCGAGGCTCAAGGATTGGAGCAGCGTTTCGTTCTCAGTAAAATCGCCCCGGCGCAGGTAGCGAAAATCGCCCTCTTTTTGATACAGCGCCCAGAAACAGTAGAGCGTCACCTGAAGTTCCGCCAGGTCGTCGATGAGCGGCACAAGTTCAGTAAAAAACGATTCCGGCATCTTGATCTGGGGAACGGGGCCGGGTTTAAAGCCTTTAAATTTTCGCATCAGCCTCTACTCAGGTCGATATTGTGGGCGGTGGCGTCCATAAAGCGCGTGATGGTTTTATCAAAATAGAGTGAGACGACTCCTGTCGGGCCATTGCGGTGCTTGGCGACGATGATGTCGGCTTGATTAGGTGATTCGGTGGCTTCGTTGTATACTTCATCCCTATACAGAAACATTACTATATCACTGTCTTGTTCCAAACTACCGCTTTCACGAAGGTCGCTCAACTGGGGGCGCTTGTCCTGGCGCTGTTCGACGGCACGCGAAAGCTGCGCGGCAGAAAATAACGGCACGTTCAGTTCACGCGCGAGTTCTTTCAGATTGCGGCTAATGTGGCTGACTTCCTGAACGCGGTTATTTTCGTACACGCCCCCGGCATTCATCAATTGAAGATAATCGACCATTACCAGATCGACACCCTGTTCGCGGGCGAGTCGGCGGCACTTGGCGCGCATCTGCATCGGACTCAAGCCAGGGGTATCGTCAATAAAAATTTTGAAGTTGCGCAAACGGCTCATGGCCTCGACCAACCGCCGCCATTCGAGTTCATCAACCTGACCCAGCCGTAAACGCTGCATGTTGATGCCTGTTTCCATCGAAACCATACGCTGGATAATCTGTTCAACGCCCATTTCCATCGTAAAAATGGCGATGCGTTTGTCGAATCGCGCCGCGTTAAGCGCGAGGGAAAGCATAAATGACGTGTTATGGTTGACGATGCCGTTAGCGACGAAACTATGCCCATCGGGTACAGTGAGGTCATAGCAGGGTTGTAAACCTGCATCTTCAATTTGGGTGATTTGGTCCCAATATGGACGTGAATTGGGCTGCTCATGGACGGCGATTTCGTCACCGCTTCGAATATCCGCGAGGAACTTCCACGACATTTTACCTGTGCGTGATCGGGCTAATACCGGATGGATATGCGTACCCGTCAAAGCATATCCAGCGCGGGTGGTGATGCGCAAGGTAGGTTTTATGCCGCTGTCGTAAAAATGCGAGGTCTGGCGCATCCCATTAGGAGTTTGGACACCAACTTCTAAAGGATAAAAAATGCCACCCTCATCGTCGGTAACGCCCTCGGTGTAAATAGGTTTCAGGCTTTCAATCGGCACAAGTCCTGAATCCGTTGCTACAAGTGTCCCCTCAGCAACGCATTTGCCCATACCAGGACGGCCTGCGAAAATGAGCAAGTCGGATTTTTGAAGGCCGCCGAGCAGCGTATCCAGGTTACGAAAACCTGTTGGCAAACCGAGGGCTTCATCGTGGTCGCCGATCAAGCGCTCCACACGCTCCCAATATTCGCTAATCACGGTGCTGATTGGCACAAGATCGCGCTTAAGCTGGCTTTCGGTCACGCCGAACAGCCGCGCCTCGGCCTCGTCGGTAACTTTTTCAATCGCCATTTCTTCGTTCAGTGCCAGCGCTTTGATCTCGTCGGCGGCAGCCATCAGACGGCGGCGAACTGCGGCGCGCTCGACCACTTTGGCATAGACTTCGGCGTGAACCGACGTGGGTGTGTTGTTGACGAGCCGGAGCAGATACCAGGGGCCGCCAACCTCATCCAACCGTCCGATGTCCAGCAATTCTTTGCTGACCGTGAGATAATCAAATTCTTCGCCGCGTTCGACAATACGTTGAATCGCTTCCCAGATATATTGGTGGCGGAGAATATAAAAATCTTCACCTTTGAGGAACGCTGAAACGTTAAAAATCACATTCGGATTGCTCAGAATCGCTCCCAGGACAGCTTCTTCTGCTTCCTCACTGTAGGGTGCGGGACGATCTGAGAAGCCTGAATCCGAGGGATATGGTTGATTCGTCATTCAGCACTTGCCTGAGAAAACAAAACGGCTCACTGAAACAGGGCCGTATACGTTTTGTAGCATAAAATGAAATATCGGCTGTCCTGCTAAAGGCCGCCAGCGGTGATCTGATTTTGTCGGAAAGAGGCTAATCTTCGCTGTCTTCGAGATCGTCCAGATCGAGCGAATCGACAAAATCGGCGAATGCGCTCAGTTTGTCCTCGCTTTCCTCACCCACTGTCGGCTCATTTTCGACATCATCTTCTTCGATAATCGACGCGCGATCCATCACACTTTCGGCGACGAAAATGGGCGATTTGACGCGGACGGCGAGGGCAATCGCATCGCTGGGGCGCGAGTCGATTTCCACCTGTTTGTCCGCCAGATCAATCAGAATGCGTGCATAATAGACATCATTGCGCAGTTCATTAATCAAAATATGGACGACCTTCCCGCCCATTTCGCGGATGGTGCTTTTTAAAAGGTCATGGGTGAGTGGACGCTTGATAGGCTGCTGCTGCAATTCAGCGGTGATCGCTTCTGCTTCGCAATGACCGATCCAGATCGGCAGATAGCGATCATTATTGGTATCCTTGAGAACTACGATACGATCCTGCGTCATCAAGCTGACACGAATACTATCGATGATTACTTCTATCATAATATTTATCTCTACATCCAGCACCCAACGCGGCGCTGACCTTATTCCATTATTGGCGAGGTCTCATAACAGCGATTATACACTGAAGAACGCGAACAGCAACAGGATTTACACAAATTGGATGGTGGCGATTTTTATCCGCCAGACGTAAGATTAGATCATGACATTTTTCGAACAAATTTGCAGGAATGCCAATGAAAATCAAAGCCGCATTACTTGTTGAAACGGGCAAACCGTTTGTCATTGAAGAACTAACGCTCGATGCCCCGCGCGCGGGTGAGGTGCTGGTGCGGATCGCTGCCAGCGGTGTTTGCCACAGCGATTATCACGTGATGACCGGGACGACCAAACACCCGCTGCCGTGCGTGTGCGGGCATGAAGGCGCAGGTGTTGTGGAAGCTGTCGGCCCCAATGTGACTCGTGCGGCAGTGGGCGATCATGTTGTTTTGAGTTGGGCACCAGAGTGCGGGCATTGTTTTTACTGCCAGCATGGCAAGCCGAATCTATGCGATACGTTTGTCGGCCCGATCTGGGCAGGCACGATGCTCGACGGCACACCCCGCCTAAGCTGGCGCGGCGAACCCGTTTATCATTACTGTGGGCTGGCGAGTTTTGCCGAATACGCGGTTGTCCCACAGGAAAGCTGTATCCCGATTCGCAAAGATGTGCCGCTGGAAGTGGCCTCACTGGTAGGCTGCGCGGTGGCGACAGGCGTCGGCGCGGCGATTTATACAGCAGGTGTTCGTCCCGGCGAGAGCGTCGTTGTTTATGGCTGCGGCGGCATCGGCCTGAATATTTTGCAGGGGGCAGTGCTGTGCGGCGCATCGACTATTATCGCCGTCGATAGCAGCCCGACAAAAATGGAAATTGCGCGCGATTTCGACGCGACTCATGCGCTGATGGCAGATAGCCATACGCTGCAAGCGATTCGTGATTTGACTGGTGGACGCGGCGCGGATCACGTTTTTGAGGCTGTTGGCATCCCGGCGGTGCAGGAAGCCGCGCTTGAAGCCGTTCGCCCCGGTGGAACGCTGACGCTGGTTGGGCTGTCGCCGATGGGGTCGGGGACGAATCTGCCCGGTGCGGTCATCACACGCCAGGAAAAAGTCATCAAAGGCAGCTACTACGGTACGGTCAATCCCAGCCGCGATTTCCCGCTCATGATCGACCTGTATATGTCTGGCAAGCTCAAACTCGATCATCTGATTTCGAATCGCTACCCACTCGAATCCATTAACGCCGCTTATGATGCGATGCTCACGGGCGGCGTCGCGCGCGGTGTGATCGTTTTTTAACGATGCCGATTTTATGGATGGTGTTGGTCGGATTGGGTGGGCTGGCAGGTCTGGCGGGCGCGGTGACGCTGCGCAAGCGCTGGCTTCGCTATCCATTACCTGCGTCGCTGGTCACAGAACCTGAAACCGATGCGCTGGCGGTGCGGCTGGAAAATGGCGCTGTCGAGATTCGCTGGCAGCATGAGTCGCTTCCGGTTCGAATTTACGCGGGTTCTCGCCTGGATACCATTGACCGGGAAAAACCTGCTGATGAAATTTCGGAGGGTCAGCGTGCTGTCGTGAGCGGCTTGGAGGCAGCGGGACGCCATTATTTTGAACTTGTTTTTGCCGATGGTCAACGCATAATCGTCGCCGAACGCATCCTGAAAATCGCGGGTGTTCCCAATTTTCGCGATATTGGCGGCTACCGCACGAATGATGGACGCCGGGTTCGCTGGGGGCAGGTCTATCGCTCTGGTACGCTGCATGGTCTGACTGATGAATCGATGGTGCATCTGCAAGAGCTTCAGGTACGGCTGATCTGTGATCTGCGTACCGAGGATGAGATGACGAGTGAGCCGGATCGTATACCGCAGGGCGTCAATTATCTTCGGCAGTCGGTTCATTCACAGCGCTCACGGAGCGAATCTTCGCGCCAGCTACGCGCGCTGCTGTTCAACCCGCCGCACCTTAGCAAACTTATGTATGAAGCCTACACGCAAACGATGATGGATGCGAACGCGCAGAGCATTGGCGGTACGCTGCGCGGGCTGGCGAATGCAGAGAATTTGCCGGCTGTGGTTCACTGCACGGCTGGCAAAGATCGAACGGGAATCACGATTGCACTGCTATTGTTGGTGTTGGGGATTCCAGAGGACGTGGTCATTGCCGATTATTCCCTGAGCAACTTGTACTATGAAGCCGTTCGCGAAGTCGTCAAGGATTTGGTCAAACCGCTCATGCGCCTGGGGGTGACAATGGATGATATGTATCCACTGTTGATCGCCAATCCCGAAACCCTGCGATCTGCGCTGGTCTACATGCGCGAAAAGTATGGCAGCGTTGATAACTATTTGCGCGACAAAGCCGGGATTACGGATACCGAAATCGCGCAGTTGAAGGCGAATTTGCTGGAATAGGCAAAAAATTTAACCAGCCGCCAGGAAACGCCTAAAAATGGGTGATGATTAGCATTGTAGGGGACAGCCGTGCGCCCCTACGGTGTTGGTCTTACGCCTTGACGAGGGCGAGTTCGATGGTTACATCGTCATGGCTAACGGTATTGTTGACGTAGTTGTAGAGCGTGACTGTCGGTGATACGCGCAGATCAGGCTGGCTGTTGTAAAATGCCTGCATCGCCTTAAAGTTTTCATCCGGCGCGGCGATAAAAGTGGCAGCGTTATCGAGCAGTTCGCGGTCTGCGGCTGAAATATCCTTCTCATCTTTGTGCATTAACCCCCACACATCGCTGGATAACATCTCATGTTTATTCAGCGATGCGAGATCGCGAATCAGATCGTGGCGGAGGCACCACCAACCGCGTTCCGGCGCTTCCGGTGAATAGCCAAATGTGTTCGGATCAATGCCTTCTTTTGTAGACATCAACCATGCGCGACCAGCCGTGATAAATTGATCGGGTGGGACATCGTGCATCACCAGATCAGGGTCTTCCATCACCCAGCGCGAACCATTCCAATATTCGCATAGCCAATGATCCTGATAGTGGGTTTTCTCCAGATAAGTTGCAAACCCACAACGGACACGCGCTGGGATACCCTGATGACGCAAAAGCGCGCATAGTAAGGTCGCAAAATGGCGGCAGTCGATGATGGCTAATTTTTCGGTGGGACGTTTAACGCTTAGAGGCTGATTGTCCAATTCGAGAATGCGTGTCAGCAGGGGTTCAATGCGGCGTATTGCATACTCATGTGTCCGATTTTCGAGCAGGTGACGATGAAATTTGCGAATTTTCCAGTTATGAATCAGGAGATTTTGGATGATCTGGTGCAGACCGGGTAAATCGGTTGGTAAATTTTCGAACAGGGCGGCATGATTTTTGGGATCGGTGATGGGACTGTGCGCACGGTAATCATTCAATAGGGCGTCCGACATGGCTGATCTCCTCTTGAGTTGGCGAGATGAAGCGCTGCGCAGCGTGGAGACAGTATCTCATTACTATGCGGTCATATTATCCCCAAAAGTTGGCGCTGTGATCGGCCTCGCGGTAGACTAGGCTCTATTCAAACAGGCGTTTTTTCGTATTTTTAAATAATTTTGTTGCGTTGCAAATTCAAATAGACTTACTAATAGTATGCGCTCGGCGATGATAACCGGGCGCTTTGTTTATCGGGAGTTGGAATGCTATTCAAATGCTGGGGTATCGTGTTTATGTTGATTGCGTTGGGAGCATGTTCGCCGCGACCAGAAGGCGGGCCAACACGCAGCGTATACACGGGCGATAGACGCACTGCCTATTATTTTGAGCAGGGAACGACCACCTGGGACGTTTTCACGCTGGATAATGACTCTGCGCTGTTTCGAATCAACGAGGGTGGCCTGGAGGGCGCAGTAGTCGCCAATCGCGGCTATATCTGGTCGCTGAACCATGAAACCCAGGATAATGTAATTATCAACGCGACTGTCCGGCAGACTCAGGGCGCGTTCGGCAATGGCTTTGGCGTGATTTGCCGCGCCGATGAAAATGGCAATGGCTATTATTTTCTGATCGCCAGCACGGGCGAATTTACGATCAGTGTTGGGACGAGTGACCGGAGCGACCTGTTTCAGCTTGTACCCTGGCAGCGCAGCAGTGCGATTAAGCAGGGGTTTGTGACCAACGAAATCCGCGCGGTTTGCGTCGATGATTATCTGGCGATGTTTGTAAATGACGTTTTCGTGGGCGAAACACAGGACGATGAATTTACAGAGGGACAGCTAGGCGTCGCGGTTGGGGCAGTTGGTCAAACCGCGTGGGTGCGTTTTGACGACATCCTCATTCGCGACGCCTTTATGGTTGGATCACGCTGAAGCGCTATCCAGGGACAATCAACACCTGCCCGACACTGATGCGATTCGGATCGGAGATGTTATTAGCCTCCTGGAGTGCCGCCACCGTTGTGCCAAGCCGCTGTGCAATCGTAAAGAGCGTGTCGCCGCGCTGGACGGTATAGGTTTCGCCGCTGCTGGGAACCGGGGTTGCACCTGCTGAATCGATAGGCGGTGTTGGCGTGGATGGCGCGATTTCAACCGTTTCCGGCTGTTGTTGATTCGGGCATTCTGGCAAGTTGAGCTGCTGACCGGGCTGTAAAACCGGATTTTCGCCCTCTAGATCGGGGTTGGCGGTGCGCATGTCCGCAACTGACGTGTCATGGCTGATTGCGATGCGATACAGATTATCACCTGGCTCCACCACATAGGTACAGGTGCCGCCGCTTGCCGAATTATTTTCGGCAAAAAGTGTGGTCGGCGTAATCAAAACGGAAGGCGTTGACGCACCATCACCGCTAAAGAGCGCCGGCGTTGCTGTTTCAACCTCCAGGCCGAGCGGGCTGACAGGCGTGATAAACTGTGGCAGGGTCGGGGTCGGGCCGGATGGTGTCTCGGCTGCCTGTGTGGGTAAAATCGGTGTCGCTGTAGCAGGCGAAATGATGGTGATTGGAGGTACGGTAGACGTGGTTGGTGCGTGTGTGCTGCTGGCGACTGTAGGTGTCGCGTCAATAGCTGTCTGTCCGGGGACACTTGTCTCAGGCGCAGTCTGCGGAACAGCGGTGTTGCTTGCGGGTTGCAGCGATTCGCCCGCCTGCTGGAAACAGCCTGCAAGCAGCAAAACGGACAGAAGAAGGAACGAGCGCAGCCACCGTAAAGTCATTCGAAAACCTCTCATCAATCAAATTTCCCTCTTTGAGCATACACTGAAGAGGAAAGTAGAGCAATTATACCCTAAAATAATATTGCATTGGCAGCACCCGTGCGCTAAAAATACAGCCATGTAGACAAGGAGACAGATTGGTGAATTCGGATAACGTAAAGCGTGTTCTTGTCATCGACGACGACGCCCAATTGCAAGAGCTTGTGCGGGTGCTTTTGAACAGCATCGGGGTTGATGCTATTTCAGCAGGGACGGCTGCGGCTGCGGCCCAGGTCTTGCGCCATAAGCCGCTGCCCGACCTGGTGCTGCTCGATCTCATGCTGCCGGATGTGAGCGGATTGGAATTTTTGCGCCAGATGCGGGCAAAAGCGATTTTTAACGATTTGCCGATTATTATCCTCTCCGCCCTGGCTGACCCGGAGCAGATTCGAGATGGATTGAAGATGGGCGCAGACCGCTATATCACCAAACCTTACGTTGCGGCAAATCTGACAAAGGTCGTGATCGAAGTCATGAGAACGGGACGCCGCAATCAATCTTAAGGTAAATTTCAAATACCTGTTGACGTGAATCTTGAATACCTGTTATGCTACAAAAAACCGATATTTTAAGCTTGGAATAGCATGTGATGACCGAAACCGAATTGACAATCCTCAGTCTGGTTGCCGAAGGGCCGCGCTACGGCTATGAAATCCAGCAGATTATTGACGAACGCGGTCTGCGCGAGTGGCTGGCGATTGG
>Ga0268299_1002573_pt1 | contig 20884 bp, 20 predicted proteins | sample NOBtaG_FD_193484 | JGI IMG/M metagenome (GOLD analysis project Ga0268299, IMG submission 193484) | Activated sludge microbial communities from bioreactor in Nijmegen, Gelderland, Netherland - NOB reactor | ecosystem: Engineered > Bioreactor > Aerobic > Activated sludge | place: Netherlands... | reverse complement strand
GTAGTCTCCAAAAGTTACTTCCCATCTAAGAGGGTAGGCATGAATATTCTTGGCATTTCGGCGTATTACCATGACAGCGCAGCATGTCTGGTGCGTGACGGGGAGATCATCGCCGCTGCTCAAGAGGAGCGCTTCACACGAAAGAAACATGATCCAGGGTTTCCTCACAAAGCCGTCGAATATTGTTTGAAAGAAGGTGGTATTACTCTCAATGATGTGCAGCATCTGGTTTTTTACGACAAACCCTTAGTGAAGTTTGAGCGACTCTTAGAAACGTATCTCGCCTTTGCGCCCCGTGGTATTCAGTCCTTTCTCGCTGCCATGCCCGTATGGTTAAAAGAGAAGTTGCTGCTGAAGAGTCTGCTGCAAACAGAGTTTCTGGTCCATGCTCCGGGGCTGGCCAAAAGTGCACTTCCTCAAATATTGTTTTCCGAACATCACGAATCTCACGCAGCGTCAGCCTTCTTTCCTTCACCGTATGAAAAGGCTGTCGTGTTATGCATGGACGGAGTCGGAGAGTGGGCCACCACGTCAGCATGGCTGGGGGAGGGAGGCACGCTTGCTCCCCTCTGGGAAATTCCGTTTCCCCATTCCATTGGGCTGTTGTACTCCGCGTTCACGTATTACACCGGTTTTAAAGTGAACTCCGGAGAGTACAAAGTGATGGGACTGGCTCCTTATGGGGAACCGAAGTATGTGAAGGCCATCTACGAGCACTTGCTCGATCTGAAGCCGGACGGTACCTTCCGTCTCAACATGGACTATTTCAACTATTGCACCGGTCTCACCATGACAGGGAATAAATTCGATGAGGTCTTCGGAGGACCGCCTCGGAAGCCGGAATCGAAGCTGACACAGCGGGAGATGGACTTGGCTCGGTCAGTTCAGGAAGTTACGGAGGAAGTCATGCTACGCCTCTCGCGAACGCTGCATCGAGAGACGGGTGTCGACTACATGTGTATGGCTGGGGGGGTTGCGCTCAATTGCGTGGGCAACGGACGCATTCTTCGAGAGGGGCCGTTCAAGGGAGTATGGATTCAACCGGCCGCTGGGGATGCTGGCGGTGCCATGGGTGCGGCATTGACGACCTGGTATCAGTACGAACAGAAGCCTCGAAAGGTGTCGAATGGACAAGATGGCATTAAAGGGTCGTATTTGGGCCCCTCCCACACCAATGAAGAAATCGAAGCCTACCTCAAGACGGTGAATGCACCTTATGTCAGGCTGGATGAGAGCCATTTGTACACTCGCGTGGCCGATGAACTGGCGGCAGGAAAGGTGGTTGGGTGGTTACAAGGCCGTATGGAGTTTGGTCCTCGGGCATTGGGCGGGCGTAGTATTTTGGGAGATGCCCGCAACAGGGACATGCAGTCGGTGATGAACCTTAAGATTAAGTATCGTGAATCATTTCGGCCGTTCGCCCCCTCTGTGTTGCGAGAGCGTGTATCCGATTATTTTGCTCTGAATGCGGACAGTCCGTATATGCTGATTGTTGCTCCTGTGGTCGAGAAGCGCCGGCTTGCGGCGGGAGCCAAGCCGGAAGGGCTTTGGGGCATCGAGTTGCTCAATGTGCCAAGGTCGGACATTCCCGCCGTCACGCACCTCGACTATTCTGCGCGAGTTCAAACTGTCCACCAAGAGACCAATCCACGTTACTACGCCTTGCTCAAGGCGTTCGAGGCTAAGACGGGAGACGCCGTGCTGGTTAACACCTCATTTAATGTGCGTGGAGAGCCGATTGTGAGTACTCCGGAGGATGCTTATCGATGTTTCATGCGAACTGAGATGGATGTCCTCGTGCTTGAGAATTGTGTCTTGCTCAAGACCGAGCAGAAACCGCTTGAGGGCGATTCGGATTGGAAAAAGGAGTTTGAACTCGACTAATACCGGGACGGTAACGACGAAGGAGGAAGCGATTCATGCGAATTTTGATCACAGGCGGGGCAGGATTTCTGGGTAGTCACTTGTCCGATCTCTTGATTGGACAAGGTCATGAGGTCATTGCGTTGGACAATTTGATCACAGGGCGAGCCGAAAACATTGCGCATCTCATCGGCAATCCGAAATTCAGCTTCGTGAAATACAACGTGTGCGATTATCTGCATGTCGACGGCCAGTTGGATGCGGTCATGCACTTTGCTTCTCCAGCCAGCCCGCAAGACTATCTTGAAATGCCGATCGCAACGCTGAAAGTGGGGGCGCTGGGGACGCATAAAGCGTTGGGGTTAGCGAAGGCCAAAGGGGCACGCTTCTTACTGGCAAGCACGTCCGAAGTTTACGGCGATCCGCTGCTCAATCCTCAGCCGGAGACCTACTGGGGGAATGTCAATCCTATCGGCGCCCGAGGGGTCTACGACGAGGCCAAGCGTTTCGCAGAGGCGATGACCATGGCATACCATCGGTACCATGGGGTCGATACGAGAATTGTTCGGATTTTTAATACGTACGGTCCAAGAATGAGACCGAAAGATGGTCGTGTCGTATCTAATTTCATTGTGCAGGCATTACAGGGTAAGCCGTTGACGGTGTTCGGTGATGGGTCTCAAACACGAAGCTTTTGCTATGTCGACGACTTGGTTCGTGGTATCGTGGCGCTACTGCACGTGAAGTCCGACAAGTCCGTTGCGGAACGCACTGATCGGACGAAGTTTCTCACCCAGAAGCCGGATGCGATTCTTGACAGCATTCACGATCCAGTGAATATCGGCAATCCGCGAGAACTCACTGTCCGCGGGATTGCGGAGATTATCCTTAAATTGACCGGATCCAAGAGTGTCATTGAAGAGCGGCCGTTGCCAGCCGATGATCCGAAGGTGCGGCGTCCTGACATTACACGAGCCAAGACACTCCTGGGCTGGGAACCGAAAGTGGAGTTGGAGGATGGCATCAGGAAAGCCACTGAGTATTTCCGCCAAATAGTCGTAAAGTAACCTGTAGCGGAGCGAGTACGAGCTAAGACACACGAAGGGACTGGCTAGCGTCGATGTGCGGGATTGCAGTTACCATAGGGTTGAACGGACGAATGATAGAGCGGTCGGCCGTCGAGCGAATGGCCGACAGCTTGTTTCATAGAGGTCCAGATGACAGCGGTATCTACTTAGATGCTTCTGTCGGTATGGGCTTTCGCCGGCTTTCGATTTTGGATTTGTCCGAGGCCGGTCATCAACCGATGGTCACTGCCGACCAGCAGTATGTGCTCGTGTTTAATGGAGAAATTTTTAACTATGTGGAATTACGAGCGGAACTGATCACACTGGGGTATGAGTTCCGATCGAGCGGTGATAGTGAGGTCCTGCTGGCTGCCTATCGTGAGTGGGGCCGAGAGTGTCTCGCGAAGCTGAACGGCATGTGGGCATTTGTCATTTACGATCGCCGTCGACGGTGCCTGTTCGGATCTCGTGACCGATTCGGCGTGAAGCCGCTGTATGTGAGCCGCGTAGACGGGGTGGTACAGTTTGCGTCAGAAATTAAGGCGTTACGGGCGTCCGGTTACCTGAGAACCGGCATCAATTGGAAGACCGCCGCTGCTTTTCTGCTTGAAGGGCGGCTCGACAGTCAGGCCGAAACGTTTTATGAGGGGATCGAAGAGATCCCCCCAGGCAGTGGGTTTGAAGTCGGTCTGGATGGTACATGGCAGCAATGGCTGTTCTGGTCCCTTGAGAGTCTATCTCCAACGATCGTTGAGAATCCGGCGGATACATTCGCAGAGCTGTTTGAGGATTCGGTGCGCATTCGGATGAGAAGTGATGTGCCGGTCGGTGTGTGTTTATCCGGGGGGTTGGATTCGACGGCCATCATTTGCGCTGCCGCCCGTCAGCAAGGTGAAGGGGGCGCGAGATCGCGTGAGGCTCTCCAGGCGTTCTGCTATATGGCCAAAGAGTTTGATGAATCCCGGTATATTGCCGACACGCTTGCCCAGACACACGCGCAACTCCGACAACTTGAGACTAGCCCGTCAGAACTGTGGAGTGATCTGCAGAAATTGCTCTGGTTCCAGGACGAACCGGTTCATACGATGACGGCTGTCGTGGGGTATCAGTTGATGCGCTTGGCCGCATCGCATGGCATTCGTGTGGTGTTGAATGGCCAAGGGGCCGATGAAACCATCGCTGGGTATTCGAGTTATTTCCAGGATTATTGGGTTTCACTCATCCAGCGGGGCCGAGTGGGAGATGCGTGGCGGGCCATCACTGAATACAGTCAGGCTCATGGCGGGAGTGCGTCGCAGCGATTTAGAGAAGCCGCTGTTCGATGTGTCTCGTGGAAACTGCACAAGGTTCATGCCTATCGAAATTGGGCGCAGGCACGTCGCCAGGCAAGGCTTCGCGAGAATCGGTGGTATTCCCATGAACTGCTCAGTTATGCCGGGAGCGGAGCAGCCGCGACCCCGGTGGCGACACTTTCCCATGCGTTGAAACAGTCGATTGTGTCCGCTCCGCTGCCTCTCTATCTCAGGATTGAAGACCGAAACTCCATGGCACATTCCGTCGAAGCGCGGCTTCCCTTTCTGGACTATCGGTTGGTCTCATTTGTGTGTGGGCTGCCAGACGAATGGAAAGTGCGTGGGCCATGGAATAAGTATGTGCTTCGCGAAGGCATGAGAGGGCGGATGCCGGAGTCGGTCCGAGGACGAGTGGACAAGATGGGGTTTCCCACAGCGAGCAAGAAGTGGTTCGCACACGACCTGTACGAGCCACTTCGTGACGTCTTGGCGAGCCAGACTGTTCGTGAAAGGGGCATCTATAACGCCAAGGTTATTCTGGCCGACTTGGAGCGTCATCGCAAGGGTGAGGCGGACTTTGCCAATCGGCTTTTTCACATCGCTGAATTTGAATTGCTATCCGATATTCTCAGGCAAGAACACGTTCACGTGGCCTAGCGTCTGCCTTACGTCAATTGGCGGTGGAATGAATGGGGCCGATGAAAAGCCTTGCCGCATGTGGCGGATTTATGAGGTGGTCGTCCTGTCAGGTTAAAATGTTGGCTGCCGTCGCCGTGTCGCGTGGTCGGCTTATGTGGGAAGGATAAATCTTGTGAAGCGAGTGCTTGTCGTTGCCTACTACTTCCCGCCGGTTGCCGCAACCGGTGCGATGCGGCCGCTTGGGTTTTGCCGATACCTCAGCACGTATGGATGGATTCCCCATGTAGTTACGACTACACCAAGCGCGGTCTACCCGGTACACCCGGTCGATGAGCGACTTTTGGGAAAACTGCCGTCTACGGTCAAGGTAGAAGCGATTCCTTATACGAGTGCCCTAGATAGGTTGCTCCATTTCCGCAAACTGATTCGTGATCGCCTAGGAAGAAGAGGGAATGGTTCAGTCTCAGCTGGGGTCAATCATGCCTCAAAAATGAAAACAGATGAACCGAAGAATTCTCGATACATCGGACAGTTGAAAAGACTTGTGCTTGATCGCATGTTCTCGTTCCCAGATCCACAAATTGGATGGATGGAACCTGTGCTTAAACATCTAACATCCTTGCCCGATGTGGAGCGACCCGACCTAGTGTTTGCGACTGGAAGTCCATGGACAAGTTTAGCCATTGCACGGGAGCTGGGCCGCCGATTTAGAGTGCCCTTCATTATTGATTTTCGTGACCCTTGGGCGAGTAATGCGGGTTTCCATTACATCTCGCCCCAGCTGATCCGAAAAACCCAAAAGCTTGAACGGCAGATATGCCACGAAGCTGCGGCTGTGATCGCAAACACGTCAGAACTAAGGCAGCATCTCACGACCGTATATCCGGAGATTGAAAGCAAGTGCATATCCATTTCTAACGGCTTTCATGCCGATGATTTCACATTGCCTGCTGTTTCTCCTGGTGATCAATCGTTACGTCGCCCAAGAATAGAGGTGTGCCATTTCGGGACTATGTACATGATGAGAACGCCGGTGGAACTATTGCGAGCCCTGTTGGAGCTGGTAGAGGAGGGGGCAATTGGAAAAGCGCAATTGAGGCTTCGATTCATTGGGATCTGGGATGTGAGAAGCGATGAGTGCGAGCGCATGGCACAGGACCTTGAAAAGCATGGGGTGCTGTTGCGAGAACCTCCAGTCAATCATCAAGAGTGTTTGCGTCAAATGGCTCGTGCAGACGCATTGCTGACAATGCAGCCGGGCTCAACGTTGCAGATTCCGGCTAAGATCTATGAGTACATCGCGACACAGCGTCCATTGCTAGTGATCGGCGATCCTGGGGCTACTTTCAATTTAGTGGAGCGACATCGCTTGGGGGTATGTTGCCCGAACCAAGCTCCCGCGATAAAGCGGCTATTAACCGACCTGATTCAGAATCCTGCCAGAATGGTCGCTCCATCAAAAGATGCAACAGCGCTGTTTGACTATAGGAACCTCACCGGCCAGTTAGCAAAGGTATTTGATAGGGCGGATAGCCGTATGTAGAGGGGAGAGTTGAGTAGCCATGCACAAAGGCCCTCATCGATTGATGTGGGCTTCCTGATGAGTGGAGAGGGTAAAATCTGAAATGAGTTGGGCTAGAAATCTATACTACAACTTGCTCGCGTTCCCTGGAGTGGATAAATTGAGCCGACTGCTGCAGCGGAATTGTGCGACGGTCTTCATGCTTCATCGATTTCGCCACATGGAGCGAGGAATCGACGGTTTTGATGTAGAGCATCTTCGCAGCGGTCTGGAGTTTCTTCGGAAACGCAATTATGACCTCCGTTCACTGGATTCTGTGATGAAGAGTATGATGCAAGGTGGTCCTCCGCTCCGAGGTGCAGTGGCATTTACGATTGACGATGGATACGTCGATCAGGCTGAGGTTGCGGCAAAGGTTTTCGCTGCCTATGACTGTCCCGTGACAACGTTCCTCACCACAGGGTTTGTAGACGGTAAACTCTGGTTCTGGTGGGATAAAATTGAATTTATATTCTCTTCCACGAGGCGGCATTCTATTCGTGTGCGGCTGGCCGACCGTTTGATTGATTACCGTTGGGAATCCATGGCGGATCGTATTTCTGCACAGGTAGACTTCACCGCAAAGTGTAAGTTGGTATCAGATTCCGACAAACATCACGCCATCGAAGGTTTGGCGGTAGCGGGGGAAGTATTGCTTCCTGATGTCCCACCAGAAAAGTTTTCACCCATGACTTGGGATCAAGCGAGAGATTGTGAACGTGCAGGAATGACCTTTGGCCCTCATACTGTGACTCATCCAATCCTTAGCAGGACGACCGACGTACAGGCCAAGGATGAGATCATGAAATCATGGAGTCGAGTTCAGGAGGAACTGGATGGCCCGCTGCCGATTTTTTGCTACCCAAATGGAGGCTGGGATGATTTTGGGACTCGGGAAACAGACATTCTGAAGCACGCGGGACTGATCGGAGCTGTGGTGGGAGAGCCTGGTTTTGCTGATCCTGGCTTGCTGGCTAGGGAACGTTGTGGTTCCTACAAAGTAAGGCGTTTTGGATTTCCGGAAACGCTACCTCGTCTGGTTCAATATGTCTCTGGAATAGAACGATTGAAGCAAAAAGCGCGTGGGGAGTGTTGAGCGTGGTCGATTTTCTGCTAGATGTCGTATCCGTGATTAAACAGAAGGTCGACCGAAAGAGACTGGAGCGTCGTTGGACCAAACTCAGGCAGCGTGGAATGGGGCTAGGTGCGGATGTCTGGCTTCCGGCTTCGACTTGGATTGATCCGGATTACTGCTTTCTCATCTCCATCGATGCACACTGCGGCTTTGGAGAGGAATGTCTTATTCTTGCGCACGATGCTCAGATGGATGAGTTCCTTGATGGCACCAGAATCGGTAGTGTCAGGATACGCGAGTCTTGCCACATTGGCGCGAGAACGGTGATTCTCCCAGGTGTCGAGATCGGGCCGCGTACTATCGTAGGTGCAGGATCGGTGATTAGCCGCTCCCTACCGCCCAATTCAGTATGCGCAGGGAACCCAGCCCGCGTCATCTGTTCCCTTGACGAATATCTAGAGAAGCATCGCAAAAGGATTCAGGTTGGACCCGTTTTCCCCTGTATCACATCTGAGTCGACGAGAGACGAACGGCTAAGAATAGCTGAAGCCGTGAGCGCCGTATCTGGCTATGTGATAGGAGGGCGGACCGCGGAACTTAAAGGACATGGGGGAACGCCCCGCACACCTCCATGGTTCTCGTTGCCCTGAGTGACAAGCGCCCATTGCTAGCTGCTTTCCTACCTCTTGTACATTGTTGGTGGACCTGACGTGAAACTAATCATTGCCAACTGCAGTGCTGACGAAGATCGACTGAGGTGGGACCGCTTTGTGCTCGATCATGAGGGTGGTACGGGCCATCATCTGTACTCGTGGAACAATGTGATCAGCGAGGTGTTTGGACACGATACGATTTATCTTATGGTTAAGAACGAAAGTGGCGTAATCGTCGGCGTCGCGCCACTAGTCATTCTGTCAAGCCGACTATTCGGTCGTTTCTTGGTCTCGCTTCCATTTCTGAATTATGGCGGCATATTGGCAACCCATGATGAAGCTCGAGCTTCTTTAGAAGCCTATATCGAAAAGCTCGCGACTCGCAAGAATCTAAATCATGTAGAGTTACGGCAGCAACACATCGTGTCAACCTCGTGGGTTAGTAGTGAACGGAAGGTTTCCATGCGATTGTCGCTTCCAAGTAGCTACGAAGACCTTCAAAAGCAGTTTCCCTCGAAATTGCGCAGCCAGGTTCGACGTGCGCAAAAAGAGGGGATGGTAGCACGGGTCGGCGGAGTTGAATGTCTTGACGAGTTTTATGCCGTGTTTTCGCGCTGCATGCGTGATCTGGGGACGCCGGTGTATGCCAAACGTTTCTTCGGCAAGATCCTTGAGGTGTTTCCCAAAGATGCCCATATCTGTATCGTGTCGCATCAAGACACACCGGTTGCTGCAGGATTCCTGTATGGATTCCGATCTTCTCTGGAGATTCCCTGGGCGGCATCGGACAAGCGCTTTAATAAGCTTTCCCCCAACATGTTGCTGTATGGGAAGGTATTGGAATATGCCTGTCAGCAAGGATTCCAGGTGTTTGACTTCGGACGTTCGAGTCCTGATAGCGGAACGTACAAATTTAAAGCACAATGGGGGGCACAGCCTCACCAACTTTATTGGTATTACTGGATGAAGGATGGACGAGATGTTCCTCAGCTCAACCCTCAAAATCCAAAATACGCGTTGGCGATTCGTCTGTGGCAGACCTTGCCTGTGCCTGTCGCCAATCTCCTTGGTCCGCACATTGTGAAACATCTTCCATGAAGGCTCAACGTACACTCCCGCCCACGGCAGCTCCGATCGAGTGGCGTGATCTTCTTCAAGGGTTGGTCGGGCTTGTGCGTCCGAGCGCCGCGCTCGATACACTGAACGCGGACTTTCGTCGTCATTTTGGAGTCAAGCATGTGTGGTTTGTGTCGTCTGGGAAGACTGCGCTGACGATTATCCTCCGTGCATTGCATAGCTTGTCCGGGCGCCGAACGGTTGTGACGCCGGGTTATACCTGTTTTTCGGTTCCTTCTGCTGTTGTCCGTGCGGGATTGTCGGTCCGGCTATGCGACGTGGATCCGCATACGTTCAACCCGGATTTCTGCCAACTCGCGGAGATCGCAGGCGAGGACGCATTGTGTGTCTTAGCGACCCACCTACTTGGAATCGGAGTCGATGTCCCGAGAGTCGTTGAGCTGTGTCGCCCTCGAGGCGTATTTGTGGTAGAGGACGTCGCTCAGGCATTCGGAGGGAGTTTCGAAGAGCGCCCCTGTGGGGCCATTGGTGATGTGGGGTTCCTCAGTTTTGGAAGAGGGAAAAACATTACGTGCGGATCGGGAGGAGCCATCCTGACAAACGATGATCGAATCGGTGAAGCGCTTGCCCGAGAGTATACCGGCCTTCCCGATATGTCGATTGCGGATATGCTGAGGAATTGGTTGGAGGTTGCGTTAACCCAGGTATTGATCGACCCTTCACGCTATTGGATCCCCGCTGGGCTGCCGTTTCTCGGGCTGGGGGAGACCAAATTTTATGCTGATTTTCCGATGGCCCGTATGGATGCAGTCCGTGCCGGATTGTTGGGGCGATGGAAGGAACGGTTGAGTCGTTCCACGACAAGCCGAGTGGCCCACTCAGCGCAGATGCGTCGATTGCTGGGTGATGCCCCAGGGCATACGATTCAACCTTCTGAAGGCGGTCGCTCCGTCTACCTGCGTTTTCCGCTCCTGATGCGTTCAAGGCAAGACAAGGATGCTTTGTGCCGCATATCCCGTGAGCAAGGACTTGGCGTCAGCGCCATGTATCCAACAGCGATCTCTCAGGTTGCCGAGTTGTCGGAGTTGCTCTCTGCTGAGCCAGTTCCGCATTCGGTCACGATTGCGGAGCGACTTGTCACGTTGCCGACACATGAATTGGTCTCTGATGAAGACCTGAAGAGAATCTGTTCCATCGTCACTGGCGTTCTGCGAGATCAAATGATAGGCGATAGGGCAGTAACCGGCGGTTCGCGGCTGTGCGGATCTGGATTGACAAAGTCCAATTGATGACATGAGTTAGAGGGGCGCGCACAGGGTGAGCTGTCGAGGGTAGGACAGGGGAGACTGTGATCAATGTGGGTTGCTGAGTGGATATTCTGGGGGTCGCTCATATTCATTTTTTATGCATACGCTGGGTATCTGCTCATACTACTGGCCTTATCCGTGTTTCGAAACCGCCCTGTCGTGGCCGGGAACATCCAGCCCATGGTGTCATTCATCATTACGGCCTACAACGAAGAACCACGTATCAAGGAGAAGATTGAGAACAGCTTGCGACAGCAGTATCCCCGCGAGTGCCTCGAAATCGTGGTGGCGTCCGATTGCTCTGCCGACCGCACCGACGAGATTGTGCGTTCGTATGAATCCTCCGGTGTTCGACTCATACGCGCGGCCGAGCGCCGTGGCAAAGAAGCCGCTCAGAAGCTGGCGGTCGGGCAAACACGTGGGGATATCCTGGTGTTTTCCGATGTAGCCACCACATTATCCCCTGATGGTATCGCTAACATTGTGAAGGCATTTAACGACCCAACGGTAGGCTGCGTCAGCAGCGTAGATCGATTCGTCGATGCGCAGGGCAACCTGAGCGGGGAGGGCGCGTACGTTAAGTACGAGATGCTGCTTCGTCAATTGGAAACGAAAGTGAATACCTTGGTCGGACTGAGTGGGTCGTTTTTCGCTGCGCGCAGAAGCGTGTGTAGTCCCTGGGCTGATGATCTCCAAAGCGACTTCAATACACTGCTGAATTCAATGAAGGCGGGGCTGCGGGGCGTGTCAGACCCCAATAGCGCCGGGTACTACAAAAATCTCTCGGATGAGAAGAAGGAATATCAGCGGAAAGTCAGAACGGTATTGCGAGGGATTGCGGTATTGATGCGCAGTCTGCCGATGTTGAATCCCTTTCGCTATGGAATATTTGCTTGGCAGTTGTTCAGTCACAAACTGTGTCGGTGGTTGGTGCCATTTGCCATGATCGGAGCACTCATATCCAACCTAGTGCTGGCGACGCAGTTCCCCCTGTACCGAGCTGTACTTCTTGGGCAGGTGCTGTTCTATGCTGCAGCCAGCGCCTATGCGGTCTTTCATTGGATGCCCCAGAGTAGTGTGTTCAGACTGCCGTCGTTTTTTGTGTTAGTCAATCTATCGATCCTCGATGCGTGGATGCGCTATTTCAGAGGGGATCGAGTATTTCGGTGGGAACCATCGAAACGGTAATGTGGGCAGGCGGGGAGTGGTGTCGGCTGAAACTCTAAGGACGTCGAAGGAAGAGGCCGTGTGACGGGCATTGATCAGGGGGACAAGAATGGAACAGATGGCTGAAAAAAGGGAATTACGGAATTTCGGGTTGATGGTGGGCGGCATACTCTGCCTGATCGGCATTTGGCCCATGATTCGGCATGGTGAGGCCCTTCGTCTCTGGGCCGTTCTCCCAGGCGTTCCGCTCATTCTGTTGGGATTGGCGGCCCCGACGATTCTCGCGCCGATCTTTAAGATTTGGATGAAGATTGGCCATGTGATGGGCTGGATCAATACCAGGATCATTCTCGGCGTGCTGTACTTTGGGCTCATCACTCCCATGGGCGTCGTCATGCGCATGTTCGGGTGGGACTCCATGAGCAGAGCGCTGAGGCAGGATGCCGAGAGTTATCGAGTGGTCAGGCAGGCGAGGCCGCGCACTCATATGACCAGGCAATTTTAGCGATTGGAGGGCGAGCATGGGTGATTTTCTGGCGGAATTGTGGGCATTCATGAAGGAACGAAAAAAGTTCTGGTTGCTCCCCATCATCGTGATGCTGGTGTTGTTGGGAAGTCTTATTGTTCTTACGCAGGGATCCGCCGTTGCACCATTCATCTACACCTTGTTTTGAGCGAGGAAGCCTGAGGCTGGCATGGGTAGCTCGATTTCCCGTCTAAAGTCGGCAACTCGAACGTCCATTGCATGGGCGGCCCACGCGTGCTCGTTGCACCAGTTCCGACTTCGCGGCAAGGTTGCGATACTGATGTATCATCGGGTGCTGACGCGCGAGGAGGTCGCCTGCCAGGCTGTACAGCCTGGCATGTATGTGTTGGATACCGTATTCGCACAGCAGATGGCATTTGTGCGAGAGACCTTCACCGTACTATCGTTTCGCCAGCTTCTTGACCTCTGGCAGACAGGGAAGTGGGATAAACAGGCACGGTATTGTGTCGTCACGTTTGATGACGGCTGGTTAGACAATTATCGGCATGCGTACCCGGTCTTGAAGCGACTGGGGCTGCCGGCAACGATCTTTCTGCCTACGGACTATGTGAGCACCAATCAGTGGTTCTGGCCGGATCGAATTGCGCATCTTCTGCGGTCTGCTCGGAGCGCCGAGCAGGGCATTAAACATGTCCAACAGATCGAACGTGTACTGCTGAATTTGTTTGGTGTCGCTGGCGAATCTCTGGGGAAAGCGTTGGTGAACGACGAGCGAGCTACGGATCAGTTGATCGATTGGTGCAAGGAGTTGCCGAAGGATCAAATCGAGATGCTCATTGCCGCATTGGCAGTTGAACTGGGAGTGTCGGTTCCCGTCGATCGGGTGGTGGTCAATTGGGAGGAGGTGCGCGAAATGTCTCAGGGCGGCATCTCTTTCGGATCCCACTCCTGCTCGCATCGCATTATGACGACGATTTCACCATCGGAGGTCTCACAGGAATTGGAACAGTCCGAGTGTGTGCTTCAACGGGCAGGAATCGACTATGTCCCAGTCTTTTGTTACCCCAACGGGAATAGCGATGTGGCTATCCAAGCTCAGGCCAAAGCGCACGGCTATGAAGCAGCCGTGTCCGTGCAAATGGGAGTCGAGGGAACACATCCAAGGAACCGCTTCGCACTTCGTCGAGTCGGAATTCACAATGATGTAACATATTCGATTCCTTTGTTCTCGCTTCGGCTCTGCGGATTGCTGTCTCGAACAAAGTAGGATGTAGGCCAGAAACTTGAGCCATGCGATTGTGAGGTGGGAGCGCACGTGAGAGTGTTGGTAACGGATGGGAACGAGCGCGCGGCGCTTGCAGTAACGAGAGCTCTTGGTCGTGAGGCAATTGAGGTCATTGTAGGGGCAGAGACTCAACGGTCCCTTGCGAGTGCATCGCGTTACTGTCGCGAGAGTGTTTCCTATCCATCCCCCTATCAAGATCCGCAGGGGTTCGTGAATGCCCTGCTGGACGTCGTTCGGAAACAGCGTGTGGATGCATTGTTTCCTGTGTCCGATATCGCCATGCATGTGATAGGGCCGGAGAAGACCCGCTTCGCCGGATATACACACATCCCCACCCCGGACGCCGAGACGTTTTCTGAAATTTCAGACAAGTATCGTCTGATGCAGCAGGCCGTGGCCCAAGGAGTGGCCATTCCCGAGACCCTCTTTGTTCCTGACGGGCAACTTGATTCGGTCATCGAGAAGGTCTGCGAGTTTCCGGTCGTTGTAAAGCCTGGTTGCTCTCTTGTGAAGGAAGGGCAGCAGTGGAAGAAGACGAGTGTGTGTTATGCCGAGTCTCGGGATGCGCTCATGCGTCTGTACAATGAGAGGCCATACCTGCGTCAACCTTCATTGATCCAGCGACGTGTGGTCGGTGAGGGGCAAGGGTTGTTTGTCCTGATGAACCAAGGCCTGCCGCTAGGGATGTTTGCACATAGGCGATTGCGAGAACGGCCACCCTCCGGAGGGGTGAGTGTGTTGCGTGAGAGTATTGCCTTGCCCAAAGCCATGGTTGACGCTACGCTGACCCTATTGCAACGCGTCAATTGGCATGGCGTAGCGATGGTAGAGTTCAAAGTCGATGCAGCCCGCCACCGTCCACTGTTGATGGAAATTAACGGGAGATTTTGGGGTTCTTTACAACTAGCCATTGATGCAGGGGTGAATTTTCCTCTTCGCCTCCTCAACATGGCAATGGGGAAAGCAGAGGTATTGCCAGTAGACGGATATCGGATTGGGGTGAAGTCGCGATGGTTGTTGGGAGACTTGGATCAGTTGGTGATGCGAATGCGGAAAAGTGATCGGGTACTCAACCTTCCCCCAGGTGCACCGTCGCGATTCCAGGCAATGCTGTCGTTTTGCCGGCTTTTCGAGCGAGATATGTTTTACGAAATGGAGCAGTTGAGCGACCTCGGACCAAGTCGGTTAGAGCTCATGCGTTATCTTAAGTTAGCTTAGGGAGTTGCAATGTCCCAAGTCGGGTCGGCTTCTGCGCGGACTCTCGCGCGCTCAATGAAGCACGCTGTGAATGCAGTGTTGAATCACTGGCGCTATCAGGTGCTGTTGAATCAGCAAGTATTCCCTACACCTGCGCGCGCGATCTTAGTTGTATGCAAGGGAAACATTTGCCGGAGTCCCTTGGCGGAGGCGTATCTCAAACACCAGATGGAGAAGCACGGATTGCCGGTCAACATTTATTCGGCAGGACTTGAGACGTCTTTGGGAAAGCCCGCACATCCTCTGGCGCAAGTTGTTGGGACGGAAGGAGGGCTTTCCCTCAGCAAGCATGCGACTCAACCGTTGCACAAAGATCAGGTGGAACGGGCTGACATGATACTGGTTATGGAGTGGCGGCAGCGCAATCGTCTGGTGAAGTTGTATCCACAGGCGAAGGGAAAAGTATTTCTGCTGCGTCAATTTTACGATCAGTCAGTTTTGGAAGTGGCTGATCCATATAGCGGTACCCTCGAAGACTTTCAGGTGTGTTTCACGATGATCAAGCAGGCCTGTGATGTGCTCGTCAGCCGCATGCTGCCGGCCAGTAGTCGCCAACAATAGACTTGACTGATGCGGTGCGGAAGAATTTACGGATAGTCATGGTTAAGGGAGGTTCGGCATCGATATGAGCTTGCGAACGAGGCTGTTCAACATTTATTGGACGCTACGAGGTGCTATCGCGCCGTCCCTCCGCTACTCCCAATATTGGTATGAGGAGGCGCTGAAGCGCTATGTGACGCCGTCGGTCGAATGGGTGGAGATTGGCTGCGGGCACGCAGTTCTTCCCAGTTGGAGGGCGAATGAAGAGCGTCAGTTAGTGAAGACATGTAAAGCCATATTTGGAATCGACTATGACCTGCCTTCGCTAAAGGCGCACCGGAACATTTCCAAAAAGCTGCGTGGCGATGTGACCAAGTTGCCGTTTCGGAATGGGGCGTTCGATCTGGTGACCGCCAATATGGTGGTTGAGCACCTCGATCATCCGGATGAGCAGTTCAGGGAAATCAGCCGTATTCTTAAGCCTAACGGCGTGTTCCTGTTTCATACGCCAAACGCCTATGGCTACGGTGTCATCCTGTCAAAGATTGTACCCGAATGGCTCAAAGGTAAGCTCATCTATCTGTTGGAGGGACGTCAGGAGCACGATGTCTTTCCCACGCACTACAAGGCGAATACGGAAGCGCAAGTGAAGGCGCTGGCTCAAGCCAATGGTTTTGAGGTGCTTCAGCTTGATTTGATTCCAACCGACGCCATCTTTGCCATGTTTCCTCCGCTCGCTGCCTTAGAGTTGCTGTGGATTCGGTTGCTCATGACCCAGCCGTTCCGTAACCTTCGAACCAATATGATTGTGGCGTTGAGGAAATCAGCCAAGCCGTATCATGTAGCGCTCGGATGAGCGGTTCCTTCATTCAGAGAGGCGAATCATCAAGCACATGACGGCAGGTGAATTCGGAATTAAGTCTGCAGGTCGACAAGCGGCAGCACCCAACGAGCCCAAGATCGGGTTCTACCTCGTTATGCTTGCGATGCTGTTTGAATTTGGGCGGCCACAGGATATTTTTCCTCCCCTCAAAGTGGTTCCAATCCCGAGCCTGTTGGACGCCTCCATTTTCATTGCGGTCTTGGCCTCCGGAAAAACCACTTTTGCCAATCTACAAACAAAACTTTGGATAGGATTGCTCGCATTTATGGCAATGTGGGTGCCATTCGCGAACAACAATTTTTGGGCGTTTATGACTTTAAAGGAGATGACGTTATACTTCTTTCTCTATTTAGGAATCGTCACCTTTGTGAATACAACCGGTCGAATGCAGACGGTCATCTTAGTGTGGCTGGCTGTTCACGCGGTTCTTGGCGTAAATGGAATATTGCATCATGGGCAAGGAGTTGGTGGGTGGCTTGGAGATGAAAATGATTTTGGTATGGAAATGAATGTGGCGGTCCCTGTCGCATTCTTCATGTACCAGGCGGCAACAACCCAGCGCTCGAAGTTGCTCTATATGGCGTTATTGGGCCTTTTTGTTATGTCCGTGGTCGCGACGTCTTCGCGAGGCGCATTTCTGGGATTGCTGGCGGTGGGAACTTATTGTTGGTTGTACTCACCAAGGAAAATCTTGTCACTGCTCTTAGGCGTGTGCCTGGTTGGCCTGGTGCTCATCACTGCACCTCAGGAGTATTGGGATCGCATTAGCTCCATTACTGATGACAGCACCATGGAAACCGGCACGGCAGGGCAACGAATGTTCACCTGGGGCATAGGGTGGGAAATATTTACTGCTAATCCCATTTTGGGAATCGGTCAGGGGAACTTCCCTTGGACAATCGGTGAGTACATGGGAGGGCGCACCTGGCAAACCAAATCCTTGGCCGGTCGACAGGCCCATTCTTTGTATTTTACGTTGATGCCAGAACTCGGCCTTGTTGGAATAATCATTTTCGGCACAATGATTGTTCTGAACTATAGAGACACAAGAGTGCGTCAGCTTGTCCCACTTCGGCTGCCAAAGATAGGGAAAAGGCTGGAAAGTGAACCGGCAAACGATCCTGAATTTGTCCAGGCAGCCTTGTTCGGCAATGCCATTCTGGGAGGCATGATAGGCTATCTTACGACGAGTGCGTTTATTTCTACCCTCTACTATCCGACCTTTTGGATATTGATGGGTTTGGCGGTAGCCCTTCGAAACACTACCCAGGCTTATTCGGTGACAAGATCTGATAAGAGTTTGTCTTCCTCCCTAGCATCAAACGCGTCTCTTGAGCGCTCTCCTAAAACCGTGAGGTTCTCCCGCTAATGCTACTGCGTCAGGTTCTCTCTGAAAATGGGAGAGGCTTTCTTCCTACATGCACGACGCAGAGTTGTGCCAATTGGCAGTGAACAGTATGATTCGAACCATTCTGTTCCTCTCGACCAGTAGCGGGCCCGGTGGTGCGGAACGCGTCATTAGCAATTTGGCGGCGTCGTTGGACCCTCGTAGATATCGGGCTATTCTGTGCTTGTTCCGTCCCGGATGGCTCAAGGAACGGAGTGAAAGCTGTGGAATTCGTACGTTCGTTCTTCCGACCCAGGGTATGACCGATTGGCGGTGGGCAATTCAATTCAAGCGACTCTTGCGACAGGAACAGGTGGATGTGATTCACGCGCATGAATTTGATGCGAATGTGCAGGGGGCGTGTGTCGCAGCGTTATCGGGTATTCCTCTTGTCGCCACCGTCCACGGCAAGAACTATTATTGGGAAAGGCTTCGGCGACGGCTTGCGTATAGATGGGTGAGCCGAAGGGCGACCATGGTGGCTGTGTCGGAGGATCTCAAACAATTTATTGTTGGAAAAGTGGGGATTCCCACGAGTCGTGTGAAGGTCCTCTATAACGGCGTGGATGTGCTGCCCCAGTGCACTCCTGCTGAGGTGGTGGAGTGCCGGGAGGAATTGGGTTTGCCTGAGGACCATCAGATTGTGGGGGTAGTGGGCAATCTGTATCCGGTGAAAGGGCACCAGTACCTCATCGAGGCAATTCCTGCAGTTCTAAAGACATGCCCCAACACATCATTTGTGTTTGCCGGGAGGGGGCAGCTGGAAAGTGAATTGAAGGCGCAAGCATGTCGACTCGGTGTGGATGAGCGGGTCCACTTTCTTGGCCTAAGGCAGGATATTCCAAGAATCCTGGCCATGCTTGATCTGTTCGTGTTGCCCTCCCTTTCGGAAGGACTTTCAATGGCAATCCTTGAGGCCATGATCGCCGGAAAACCGGTGGTCGCGACGCAGGTCGGAGGAAATCCTGAACTTGTGATAAATGAGGAAACGGGATTTCTTGTTCCCCCACGTGATAGTCAGGCGTTGGGGGACAAGTTGATCGTGTCGTTGACTAACACACAGCAGTCCGCCGAGTTTGCAGAGAGAGGCAAACGTCGCGCGGAGGGGCTATTCAGTCTGCGAAGCATGGTGTCGTCCTATCAGTCGCTGTATGATCAGTGTCTGAAATCGGAAGGATAGCCGTACCGTCCGGCTGTGGCTGCATCGTGTAGGACCGCAGCCCTGTAGAAGATAGCGAGTGGGCGAGTTGGAGAGTCTTTTCTGTTGAGTAGCACCCACTGTGGGATTTGGTCGTGAAGATTTGTCATGTCGCGATGGGCGACTTGTGGGCAGGGGCCGAAGTTCACCTGCTTGCGCTCATGACTCACCTGGTTCGATTGCACGGCTTCGAATGGTCAGTGGTGTTATTCAATGAGGGGCGGTTGGCGGATGAATTGCGGAAGCTACCTCTCTCCCTAGCAGTCATTCCTGAGAGTCAACATGGCCCCGTAGCTCTTGCCTCTGGGCTTGCAAGGGTGTTTCGCCAGTTTCGGCCTGACGTGGTGCATACCCATAAGTACAAGGACTCGATTCTTGGCTCCATTGTCGCCCGTTACACGGGGGTTCCGCATGTAGTCAGAGTTGTTCACGGCATGCCGGAACCCTTCCAGGGATTGAGGAATGTGAAGATGTCCGCATACATGATTGCGGACAGATTCGTCACTCGTCGGCTGGTGGATAAGGTCATTGCTGTCTCCTCGGAGATTGAGCAGGCTCTAGGTCGGCTCTACGGCCAAGGCCGACTGGTGTGCATACACAACGGGATCGATTTAGAAGCAGTTCGCGTCACGACCCAGAGAGCGGATAAGCGTAAGGAGTGGGGTGTTGATGGCAAAGCCATATTGATTGGAACGGTGGGACGGCTAGCTCCAGTGAAGGGGCATGCCGCATTGCTTGAGGCCTTTCGAATACTGTCTCAATTCCACCCGAATGTGGTACTAATTTTTGTCGGCGATGGGCCTTTGCGTGTGGAGCTCGAAGCCGAGGCAAATCGGATGGGCTTAGGCCGAACAGTCATTTTTTCTGGCCATCAGGAACAGTCATACGATTTCATCAATATGATGGATGTCTTTGTTCTGCCCTCTTTGCACGAAGGTATTCCGATGGTCCTGTTGGAGGCCCTTGCTCTGAGGCGACCGGTTGTTGCGAGCCGAGTGGGTGGGATCCCCGAGGTCCTAGCCCATAGTTATTCCGGAGTCTTGGTTAGCCCAAACAATCCCGAGGAACTCGCCACTGCGATTCAGTCTCTGATTGAGAATCCATCAAAAGCTGTAGCTTTTGGATCGTCGGGTCGAAGTCAGGTTGAGTCTGAATTTAGTGCCGACCTCATGGCGACTCGTACGGCTGAGATGTATCGAACATTACGAACCGGTGTAACCCAAGGCGACGGATCCCACGGCTCCTGAGACAGGTCTGTCACGATCTTTGCAGTCACCACAGGTTCAAGAGGAGAAAGTCCGTTGTCCAAACATTTGATAAGGCTACTGGTTGCGAATGTGCTTCCGGCACCGATTCTTACGTGGGTGAAGACGAATTACTATGCCCCCTCCGTGCGCACATTTTGGGAAGAAGATGTGGAGCCGGTGAAGGCGCTTGTAAAGCCAGGAGATTTCGTTATCGATATGGGGGCAAATTTCGGATGGTATACGAACGTTTTGTCCTTGTTGGTTGGAGATAGAGGGAAAGTCTACAGTGTCGAACCTATTCCGGATACCTTTCGAGTAATGAGTGGGATTGTTTGCAAGTTCAAACTCAGCAATGTCGTTCCCATGAATTATGCGATGTCGAAGCACGATGGCACGGCGGTGATGCGAGTGCCACAGCATGAGTATGGAGGGAACAACTTTTATCGCGCGCAGATCGATTTGAAGCAGGACGGGTCGCGTAAGGCAATGAAAGAATATACGGTCCCGATGCGGTCGTTGGATTCGCTATTCCTGGACGTTGCCGACAAGGTTACGTTCATCAAATGCGATGTCGAAGGGCACGAGTTAGCCGTCGTGAGTGGGGGAAAGAAGTTTTTCGAGAGGTCCAAACCGGCCTGGCTCATGGAGGTAGGTGGAGATCCTGATAGCGAAGGAACGCCCGCGCATCAGTTATTTAGTCTTATGAAGCAGTATGGCTACAAGATCTACTTTTTTGATGGGCGGTTCCTTCGGTTACGCCCATTGGGACATTGGTCGGTTAATTATCTATTGCTTCAACCGGAACACTGTCGTGATCTCATGCATTTGATGGCGCCGGAATAGTTGATCACCATGAGGTCTGGCGATTCTTCCGTGCCGATTGATAGAAGCCCGACATG